>Ga0066371_10000402_pt1 | contig 9918 bp, 9 predicted proteins | sample Knorr_S15_td_DCM_FD_71214 | JGI IMG/M metagenome (GOLD analysis project Ga0066371, IMG submission 71214) | Marine microbial communities from Southern Atlantic Ocean transect - Knorr_S15_td_DCM_ad_63m_LV_B | ecosystem: Environmental > Aquatic > Marine > Oceanic | place: Southern Atlantic ocean... | reverse complement strand
GCTGGTTCTGCAGGTAAAGGGGCAGAAGGGCATTGAGCAATTGGTCAGGGCTCTGCTCAAACACAATGTCCGATGGCAGCTGGGGCTGGGTATTAGCCGGCCCTGCACCCGATTCAACCCGGAGCTCTCCGTCTTTGGTCGTGAGACGGAAAATCTCGTCATCAGCCTCAGCAATCCCCTGAGGATCAAGGGGGAGCAGAGTCTGAACAACAGGATTACAGCTCACCAGGTTGATGAACTTGGTGTAGATGATCTCAACACGATCGGTGCTCTCGGAGAGGAACTCAGCGAACACCTCATTGGCGATCGATCCTGCTTCATCAGCTGTCGGGACCTGCTCAAGACCAGTGAAGGTGGCCTGAATGGGGTAGCTCCGATTCGTGAAATAGCTGATGGCTTTACGACCGATCAACACCAGATCAACCTTGTACCCCTTGCCCTGAAGCTCAGCAAAACGCGTCTCAGTGCGTTTGATGATGTTGGCGTTGTAGCCGCCACAGAGACCTCGGTCGCCGGTGACAGCGACCAGGGTGATGGTCTCGACATTGCGCTGCTCGAGAAGGGGAGCATCGGCATCTTCGAAACGCATACGTGCCTGGAGGTTTTCAAGCAAACGAGCGAGCCGATCCGCAAAGGGGCGACTGCGCAGGACCTGCTCCTGAGCACGCCGAACCTTGGCCGCAGCCACGAGACGCATGGCCTCAGTGATCTTGCGGGTGTTCTTGACAGATTTGATCCGATCTCGGATCTCCTTCAGATTTGCCATGTCTCAGGGCCTCAGTTGGCGGAAGCCAACATGGTGGAGGTGACTTCGGAAATAGCCTCCTTGAGAATGGTTTCCGCCTCAGGGCTGAGCACCTTCTCGTCCTGAACCTTCTTGATGAACTCAGGCTTGTTGCTCTTCAGGTACTCGCGGAGCTCCCGGGAGAACTGAACCACCTGATCCTCGGGGACATCATCAATCAGGCCCTTAACGCCTGCATAAACAATGGCGACCTGCTCAGCCAGGATCAGTGGGCTGAACTGAGGCTGCTTGAGAAGCTCACGAAGACGCTTGCCGCGTCCGAGCTGTTTCTGCGTTGCTGCATCAAGATCGGAAGCGAACTGCGAGAACGCAGCCAGCTCATCGAACTGAGCGAGCTCGAGCTTGAGGGTGCCAGCAATTTTCTTGATGGCCTTGGTCTGGGCAGCACCACCAACTCGGCTCACTGAAATACCCACGTTGATGGCAGGACGCAGACCCGAGTTGAACAAATCGGAACTGAGGAACACCTGACCATCGGTGATCGAAATCACATTGGTGGGGATGTAGGCGGAAACGTCACCAGCCTGGGTCTCAATAATCGGCAGAGCCGTCATGGAACCCTTGCCCATGGCATCGGAGAGCTTGGCAGCTCGCTCGAGCAAACGGCTGTGGCAATAGAACACGTCGCCGGGGTAGGCCTCACGTCCGGGCGGACGACGGAGCAGCAACGACATCTGGCGGTAAGCCTGAGCTTGCTTGGAGAGGTCGTCGTAGATGACCAGGGTGGCCTTGCCCTTGTACATGAAAGCTTCGGCGATCGAAGCACCCGTGTATGGAGCGAGATATTGCAGTGCAGCAGGATCGGAGGCGTTTGCAGCAACGATCACCGTGTAATCCAGTGCGCCGCGCTCTCGCAGAACCTCCGTCACCTGGGCGACGTTTGCAGCTTTCTGACCAATGGCGACATACACACAGATCACATCCTGATCGGCCTGATTCAGGATGGTGTCGATCGCGATAGCAGACTTACCGGTCTGGCGGTCACCAATGATCAGCTCACGCTGGCCTCGACCGATGGGAATCATCGCGTCAATGGCGGTGATGCCGGTCTGCATGGGCTCATGCACCGACTTGCGCTGAATGATGCCCGGAGCGGGAGACTCAATCAGACGAGTCTCAGTCGTTGCGAGATCACCTTTGCCGTCGAGAGGAACTCCAAGGGAATTCACGACACGACCCAGCAGAGCATCGCCGACAGGAACCGACGCGATCTTGCCGGTTGCACGGACGGTGCTGCCCTCCTGAATGCCGAGGCCTTCACCCATCAGCACGGCGCCGACATTGTCATCCTCGAGATTGAGGGCAATGCCTTCAGTGCCGTCTTCAAATTCAACGAGTTCGCCGGCCATCACCTCTTGGAGGCCGTAAACGCGGGCGATGCCATCACCCACCTGCAGGACAGAACCAACGTTGCTGACAGAAACAGACTTGTCGTAGTCCTCAATCTGCTGTTTGAGAATCGCGCTGATCTCGTCGGGACGGATGGAAACCATGGCTGGTAAACCCTTTGACGGGGAATAAGAGAAAAATCTGAAGGGTGAAGAAAAAAACGGTCAGCCCGCCTTAGCAAGCGAGAGACCGAGTCGCCTTACTTGGCCGGAAAGACTAGCGTCGATGACCTGAGAGCCCACATTGATCACGAAGCCGCCAATCAGGCTCGGATCGATGGTGAGGTCAATCTCAACGGACCCGCTGCCGACCATGGACTGAACCTTGGCGGTCAGCGATGCCTTTTGAGTGTCGGTCAGGGCCTGAGCCGAACGGACATGGGCCAGCGAAATCTTGCGGGATTCGCGGTAAAGCTCGAGATACCGACTCAGAACGGCATCAAAAGCGGTGAGGCGGTAGCGATCGGCCAGGACCTTGAGCAGATTCAGCAATGAAGGCTGGATCTGCTCGCTCAGGAGCTGCTCAAGGGCTTTCTTCTTGGCCGTTGGCTCAAGCACCGGAGAGGTCATGGCATCTCGCAGTGACTCACTGCTGTCCCAGAGAGCAATGAGCTCCTTGCACTGGGCTGCCACGTCATCAGACTCATTGCGAGCATTGGTCACCTGCAACAACGCTTCGGCGTAAGGGGTGGCCAGGGTATTGAGAAGGGGCATCAGGCATCCTCCAGATTGTTGATGGAGGCGTCGATGAGACGGGCTTGAGCCGAAGCATCGAGACGTCCGGGCAGATCGGCCATCACTTTGTCGATGGCGGCCAGAGCAGCTTCACGCCGTAGCTCCTCGGTCAGACGAGCACCTTCGGCGTTCAGATCAGCAAGGGCATCCTGCTTGAGGGCAGCCATTGCCGCGATGGTTCGCTGCTCACCGTCCGTACGGATGGCTTGTGCCCTGGCTTGGCCATCGGCACGGATCTTCTCAGCTTTTTCTTTGGCAGAACCGAGGTCGGCCTGCGCCTTGCTCAGCTCTGTGGTGGCAGTTTTGAGCCTGTTTTCAGCATCGTTCAATTCCTTGAGAATCGATTCACGACGACGCTCAAGAATGCCGCCAAGCAATCCCTTGAGGAAGTAGACGAGCAACCCGATGACAATGACCAGATTGATCAGGTTTGTCTCAAGGGGATTGAGGTTGATCGCGAAACCACCCTCTGCAGCAAACAAGGTGACAAGAGACATCATGAAACAGCCAGCAGACGTTGAATGATCTTTGTGCTGAACTCATCGACCTTGCCCATCAGCTGCGACTGAGCCTGCTCTCGCTGTGCCTCAATCTCACGACGGGCTTGTTCCCTCGTGCGATTGGCATCGGCTTCAGTTGTCGCGATGGCCTCGCGATACAGATTGTCGACCTCCTGCTCAGCTTCGAGGATGGCGGCCTGAGCGGCCTGGCGAGCGCCTCGGAGTTGTTCAGTGAGTTCAGCCTCAAGACGCTGGACTTGCTCAAGCTTTTGCTTGGCATCAGCAAGGCTTGTGGAGATGTAACCCTCACGATCTTCCACGACCTTGCCGACCGGCCGGAAGAAGAGGGAATTGAGCAGGAAGGTCAGGAGAACCACCTGGACTGCCATTAAAGGCAAGGTGGCATCGAGGTCAAAAAGACCTCCCTCCGGCACCGCTGCTTCAGCAAGCAGAAGCCAGGTCATGAAAGAGGAGCGCTGAGGAAAAGCTGATGAAGAGAAGAAGGATCACACCTGGGAGCTGCCATCAAACTGAGGGAGCTCCCAGGAGATGGATCAACCGGCGAAGGGGTTGGCGAACAGAAGCACCAGAGCCACAACCAGGCCGTAGATCGTCAGCGACTCCATGAATGCCAGAGAAAGCAGCAGGGTGCCGCGGATCTTGCCTTCAGCTTCAGGCTGGCGGGCAATACCTTCAACAGCACCTTGGGAAGCGCTGCCCTGACCGATACCAGGGCCGATAGCCGCCAGGCCAACAGCCAGGCCAGCAGCAACGACGGAAGCTGCGGAAGTAATGGAATCCATGTTGAGAGCGTTGGGGGGGGATGCGCAGTAGCGCTGAGCAAATGAAGTGGGGATTGGTTCCCCCTGCGCAGGGACACTCTCTGTTGCAAGAGAGCGGGCCCGAGTCATGAGCGTCGGACCTACGCGCAGAAGTGTTTAGCAGATCGCCTTAACGGCGAGCATTTGTCACCTAGTGGTGTTCATGCAGACCTTCGCCGATATAGAAGGCAGCCAATGTCGCGAAAATCAGAGCCTGGATCGCACTGGTGAACAGTCCAAGCAGCATCACAGGCAGAGGAACGATGAGAGGAACCAGATAAACAAGAACTCCAACCGCAAGTTCATCTGCCAGGATGTTTCCGAAAAGTCGGAAAGACAGTGAAAGAGGTTTTGTGAACTCCTCAATGATCTTGAAGGGAAGCATGATCGGAGTTGGCTCTACATAGAGCTCAAAAAATCTCAGACCTTTTTTGCTCAATCCCGCATAGAAGTAAGCGAGAGAGACGAGCAGAGCCATCGCCACTGTGGTGTTGATGTCTGCCGTAGGAGCACCCAGTTCACCTTCAGGAAGTTCAAAAACTTTCCAAGGAATCAGAGCGCCACCCCAATTGCTCACAAAAATGAACAGGAACAGGGTTCCAATGAAGGGCAGCCACTCTCGATAATATTTTTCTCCGATCTGATCACGAGCGAGATCACGCAGATAATCCCAGAGGAATTCGAGCAGGTTCTGCACGCCTCTTGGGTCGCGATCCAACTTGCGCGTACCAACAAGGACGAGAGCAAGGAGAGCGCCGATCAGGATCCAGGAACTCAGAAAGACCTGGCCGTGAAGATTGAGGTTGCCGATCTGCCAATACAGATGGTTCCCGACCTCCAGTTCAGCGAAAGGCAGTGTGAAAGGCAGCAAAGCCATTGAAAGCAGAAGGGGATGCGCGAGCTCAGCCGTCAATGACGGTCTGAAGAATCAAGGCGGGTTTATAGAGAAGGAAGCCGATGAAAGCAGGAAGGATCTCAAGCTGAGGGAACTTGGCCGCTGCAACAACGAGCAGCACAGGCACAACCAGCTGAAACCGACCCACTTGACGGGAACCTCCGCCGAGCCGAGCCACGCTGCGGGCGAGGAGGCGCAGGTAGAGAACACCAGCGCAAGAACCCACCAACAGGCTGCGGGCAACCATGGCGTCGAAACCAACCAGAGCGACAAGAACCGCAACTAGTGAAACCGCCAGAGTGGCCAGCATCAGGCGTTGTTGAAGTCTGGCGTAGTCGGCCATTCCAGAATCGATCGCAACGGTTGCCGCGGGTGATTCTGTGGGGTCGTTAGCCAGCAAACAGTGCCTGAGGAAGCGCGCGGAATCTATCACGCGTTTTCTCACGCTCAGGTTCTGGAAGCTTCCAGAAGCAGCAGCCGGCGCGACAAGAGACCTCTTGCCACTGAAACGGTCTCAGGCCCGAGGTTGAGGTCACCCAAAGCCGTTTTGGGCTGGCGCTCAACAGCTTCAAGCAATGCCAGCTCGGATGCCGAGAGAGCAATCGGCTCCAGATCCGGACCCAAAAGGCTGGAGGAAGGCCAACCCCATAAACACGACTGTCGCCGACCAATGGCCTGGAGCAAGGCTGAATCGTCCTCCCAGCGGTTGGATTGCACGGGTTGCTTGGCCACAAAGAACTCGAAATGACTGATCTCAGGGTCGAGGTCTTCAACCAGCAGCCACTGTTCACGCTCAGGGAGCATGGCTGCACGCTCCAGCAGTTCACCTGACAGCAAACGGCTCAGATCCCATACGGCGGGATTCGAGAAGCCGGCGAACTGAAGTCCGGCGGCTTCGATCAGGTCGAACAGGCGCCTGAGGTCGTAACTGGTCTCCTGCGGATGGAGGTACATATCAGCGAAATTCGAATCGGCAGCGGTATCGATCAGCCAACGCTGCTCATAGTTCTGGCGCAGACGATTGCCCTCAGGCAAAACCTGAAAGAGTTCACGGCCAAGACGCAGACCTTCGGCTCCGCTACCAGCACCCAATCGGCACAACGCACGCTGGGTTCGATGAATCTCCCAACGTCCCCCATCGGCGTAGAGGAACAAGTGGATCAATCCTGTGTCTGCCAACAGCGAACCCAGAGCCTTCATTCCCGCCAGCGGCTCGCGCAGGTGATGCAGAACGCCCACGGAATTGATGTAGTCAAAGGGGCCCTCACCCTTGAGATCGAGAAGACTGCGCTGCTCCTGACGCAACGCATCCACCTGATCCGCGGCACCGGATCGCTGCAAGCGTTCACGGGCTACTTCAAGAGCTCCCGCACTGATATCCACCGCCAGGATCTGCGCTCCTGGATTGAGGTGACAGAGGTAATCCGTGCTGACGCCCGTCCCACAACCCGCATCAAGAATTCGCAGAGAAGCTGCTGGATCAGCCTGCGATGGCACTGCACCATGCACTGCTGCCAGAACGCTTTCATGGCACCAGCGCCAGTTGTAGCCGGGAGGCGGTCCGTCCTGAAGCGGATCCCCCGGATATGGGAACCGGTCATAAAAGTCACTCACCACAGGGGTGGCGGCATCCGAGGGCTTGGGGTTCATCGGCGCGTCGGTTTCCGATCTCATTATTCGGTCTGAACCATTTCAGGGTGGGCATCGAAAACAGGTCTGAAGGAGCAACCCCTGCAAACATTTGTTCATGCCTGTTCGAGAGCCCTCGGGACGAGCCGTAACGTGGCCGAATCCGGCTTGCTCCCGTTCATGACCGTGACCGCCAGCAGCGGCAGCCCAAGGGTTTCCCCACAGCTGTTCGACACCCTGCCGCTCTCCAGCGTTCGTCAGGCGGAACAACAGGACCGTTTCCCTGACGGGGGCGAACTCGACACGTTGATCACGTTCTTCCGCAGCGGCAATGACCGCCTGGAAGCTTCAAAGATCATCGCCAGCAACGCTGAAGCGATCGTCGCCCGCGCGGCCAACAGGATTTTTGTCGGAGGAACTCCACTTTCGTTCCTCGAGGCGCCACTCAGCACAGGCGAGGTGTCCCGGGCACAGGCCGTCGATACCGCCCCGCTGGCGGCTGACCAGGCCGCCTTCGAACAATCCGTGCGCACCTTCACGGGTGACAGCAGCATCACCAAGCGCGGCAATTTCTTCACCAGGCTCCTCGATGTCGGCGGCGGCGATGCCGATGTCCGCGTCGTTCTGCCCACGGGTTTCACCGCCATCAGCGTGGCCAAGTACGGCCCTGCATTCATGCGCAAATCGGTGCGCGACCTGGGCTGGTTTCTTCGCTATGTGGGCTATGCATTGGTGGCCGGAGACCCAAGCATCCTTGCGGTGAATACGCGCGGACTGCGCGACATCCTTCTCAAGAACTGTTCTCTGACCGCCACCAATGTGGCCCTTCAGGAGATGCGAGGAGCCTGCGCAGAGCTGCTTCGGGAGCGCCCAGAGGCCCGCCGACTCACCATCGACTGCTTCAACGTGCTCCTGAAGGAACTCGCTATTGCGACGCCTTCCACAAAACAGAAGCTCGGCAGCCGTGTCAGCCAAGGGCTTCAGCTCCCAGCGATCTACGCCCTGGCATCCGAATCAGCACAGCGTTTCGAAATGCGCCCTGGCCTGTCCGGAGCGGAGAAAGCTGAAATCATTCGAGCCGCCTACAGACAGGTCTTTGAGCGCGACATCGCCAAGGGCTACTCCCAGACCCCCTGTGGTTCAGAAGCCAGCCAGCTGGTGCAGGGCAAGATTTCAATGCGGGAATTCATCCGCGCGCTCGGCCGAAGCAAGGAATACCGGAATCAGTTTTACGGACCCTTTGTCAACAGCCGGGTGGTGGAACTGGCCTACCGCCATTTCCTTGGACGCGGCGTCAGCTCGCTCGAGGAATTCCGCAAAGCCTTTTCGATCGTCAGCGACCAGGGGCTGAACGGTCTGATTGATGTGATCGTGAACAGCAGCGAATATGCGCAAACTTTTGGTGAGGAGACTGTTCCTTACCTGCGCGACCTGGGTGAAGAGGCACAGGAGAGTGCTGGCTGGGGCTCGAACCGACGTTTGTTCCGCTTCAGCGCACCGTTCGAGGGAGCACCCCAATACGTCACGCTGTATGCCTCTTACCGGCAGCCTCTCGCTGATCAGCATGTTTACGGCGGCGGCAATGATCCCGTCGGCAATCAGTACGGAGCGATCTTCCCTTCAGACACGGCTTCGGTGACGACGCGTCCCGCGCCCTTCAGCTATGACACCCGCCGCCTGCTGGTGAGCAATGGCATGGCGCAACCGGGACAAATGGACAGTCCTCAGTTCCGGGGCAGCCGGCCTCGCAAGGTGGGACCGCGAGTGGTTCGACTCCAGCAGATCTCCACAGGCGGTTCGGCGCTTCCACGCCGCGGCGGTCAGCCGAGTATTCGCAACACCGAATCCTCAACCCAGGCGGTGATCAAAGCCGTCTACATCCAGGTGCTTGGCAACTCCGGCTACGAAGGAGAACGCCTCAACTCCCAGGAAGCCCGTCTGGAAAACGGAGACATCAGCCTCCGCGACTTCATCCGTAGCGTGGCTCGCTCGGATGCCTTTCGCCGTCGCTACTGGGAAGGCCTTTACATCGCCAAGTCCATCGAAGTGATGCACCGCCGGCTTCTGGGCAGGCCCACCTTCGGTCGCTGGGAGATCGATGCTCTCTTCGACACCGCAGCTCGCCGAGGGTTTTACGGCTTGGTCGATGCCTTGATCGACAGCAAGGACTACAGCGACTGCTTCGGTGAAGACACCGTTCCATACGAACGCTTCATTACGCCCAAAGACCTGACCACCCGTCGTGCTCCGGGATTACGCAGGGCATTGGATCCCTCGATCGGGGCCAGAGTCAACGTGTCAATGACTCCACGGCCAGAAGCGATCCGTCGCGAAGCACTCCGAACGACCGGTGACGTCACCAAGAGAAATATCGCTGACAAGAGTCAGCGCAGCCGCTTCGGCGGAAAGTGGACAGCCGACATCAGCGGCTTCACTCCCCCGGAACAGCTGGCCGCTTTCATGCTTCGGCGCTCATCCGGTTCCGCAGCCACGCTGAACCAGTGGTCCCGTCCATCCCAGTCCAACCGTGGACAAGCTGGGCTTCAGGCGGCACTTCCTCTTGGCGATGCCAGTGGTTACAAGCGACGCGAGGGCCTTCCCACCCAGGCATCCCTCGCGCGGGTGTCTAGTGAATCCGAGCTGCGCGAGATCCTTGATGCGACTTACCGACAACTGTTGAATCGCGTGCCACTGGAAACAGAGCGCCTGACGTCAGCGGAGTCATTGCTCAGAAATGGGCAGATTGATCTCGATGGCTTCGTCGAATCAGTTGCCCTGAGCGAACCCTTCCAGGATCGACTCTCGCGGATGGCGCCACTTCGTGCTGCCACCGCAGCGAGCATCGCTCTGCTTGGAAGAGCCTCCACCCCATCGGAGACCAGCCGTTTCCTCCAGGTGAGAGCTGAATCTGGGCAACCGACTGCCGTGCGCAATCTGCTGGAACTCCGCGCCGAAACCGGTTCTGAGCCTTCGGATGTACCTGGGCTCAGCACACTGAGCTCACGCAGTGGCGTGCCGCAGTCAACCATCACTCGAACGGCAAGTCTCTACGGCGGCAATGCGGGCCTGACCCCACGACCCGATAAAGCACTCTGAACATTCCGTTCAAAAGAGAGTTTTACTGTCAAAGAACATCAATTAACGT
>Ga0066371_10000397_pt1 | contig 9956 bp, 9 predicted proteins | sample Knorr_S15_td_DCM_FD_71214 | JGI IMG/M metagenome (GOLD analysis project Ga0066371, IMG submission 71214) | Marine microbial communities from Southern Atlantic Ocean transect - Knorr_S15_td_DCM_ad_63m_LV_B | ecosystem: Environmental > Aquatic > Marine > Oceanic | place: Southern Atlantic ocean... | reverse complement strand
AAAGAAAAAAGATTATCTATAATCAAGAGAATGGTTCTTATGAAAAAGATACAAGCAGTGAGACAAGGAGGCGGTCCTGAAATAACCGCATAAAATTATGAGTTGGAAAGATTTAATTCACCCAAAAATGAGCAACCCTGTGAAGGTTGCTTATGGTAGTACAGTAGGAATTATTACTTGTACTAATAATAAAAGGATATACATCGATGGTGTATATGCACACGCTGGTTATGGAGCATCTACAAGTGCTCAAATTTATATTGTTCCAAATGGAAAAACTAGTGATGCTGAGGAAAATAAGATTATTGATGAAAGTATTGCTAATAGAGGAAGTTATACATTTCAAGTATATGCATCTCCTTTAGTATTAGAAAATACTGGAGATGCTTTATTTGTTGGTACTGGAGATTTTGAATCTACTGGTGCTGGTGCAACCTGTACATTTATTATTAGCGGCTATCGAGAATTTTAATTATGCCCCAAGAAATATATCTGGGTAATCCCAATCTCAAGAAAGCGAATACTGAGATTGATTTTACCCGTGAACAAATTAACGAATTTATCAAATGTAAATTGGATCCAGTTTACTTTGCTCGTCAATACATTAAGATTGTAAACGTTGATGAGGGATTGGTTGGCTTTGATATGTGGCCATTCCAAGAGAAGTTAATTAGCAGATTCCACGAGAATAGATTTAATATCTGTATGATGCCTAGACAGACTGGTAAGTCTACTACGTCTGTATCATATCTACTTCATTATGCTATCTTCAATGATAATGTTAATATTGGTATTCTTGCAAACAAAGCAGCAACTGCCAGAGATTTGTTAGCAAGACTCCAGACTGCTTATGAGAACTTACCCAAATGGATGCAACAGGGTATTCTTGTATGGAACAAAGGTAGTTTAGAACTGGAGAACGGTTCCAAGATTATGGCAGCATCTACATCTGCTGCTGCAGTTCGGGGTATGACATTCAATATCATATTCCTAGACGAATTTGCGTTCGTTCCTAATCATATTGCTGACGACTTCTTTAGTTCAGTATATCCTACAATTTCATCTGGTAAATCAACTAAGATTATCATCGTCTCTACCCCCAAGGGTATGAACCACTTCTATCGCATGTGGCACGATGCTGAGAACGGAGATAATGAATATGTACCTACTGTTGTCCATTGGAGTGAAGTTCCTGGTAGAGATGAAGCTTGGAGAGCACAGACGATTGCTAATACTTCAGAGTCACAATTCAAAGTTGAGTTTGAATGTAATTTCTTAGGTTCTGTTGATACCTTAATATCACCAGCAAAATTAAAATCTTTGGTTTATGATAAACCTAAAATGTCTAATGAAGGTTTAGATTTATATGAGGAACCCAAAGATAAACATGATTATGTTTGTACAGTGGACGTTGCTCGTGGTGTGGGAGAGGATTACTCTACGTTTATAATTGTAGATATAACAGAATTCCCACATAGAGTCGTAGCAAAGTATAGGAATAATGAAATAAAACCCATGCTATTCCCTAATATTATACACGAAACTTGTAAAGGATACAATGATGCCTTTATATTAGTTGAGGTAAATGATATTGGAGATCAGGTAGCATCTATTCTTAATTATGATTTTGAGTATCCTAATCTTCTTATGTCTTCTATGAGAGGACGTGCAGGACAGGTTATAGGACAAGGTTTTTCTGGTTCTAAGGTACAATTAGGTGTCAAGATGTCCAAGACTGTCAAGAAGGTTGGAGCATTAAACCTCAAGACAATGATTGAGGCAGATAAAGTATTGTTTAATGATTATGAAATCATATCTGAGTTAACAACTTTTATTTCAAAGAGCAATTCATTCGAGGCTGATGATGGTTGTAATGATGACTTGGCAATGTGTCTTGTCATATATGCATGGTTAGTACAACAGGATTATTTTAAAGAGTTAACTGATCAAGATGTTCGTAAAAGATTGTATGAAGATAATAAGAATCAGATAGAACAGGATATGGCTCCATTTGGTTTTATGCTTGATGGGTTAGAAGATGACTACATTATTGATGATGAAGGGCAGAGATGGACTAAGACAGATAGGGATGATATAGAATCAACATATGGTGATATGAGTTATATGTGGGAGTATAAGTCCTAGTTCATGCATGGTTTCCCCTGTCAAAGAGTATTTTTCAATAAATAATTTGTAGGAAATTGGGAACCTTAGAGGGACACAAGCATGGCTATTCAGTTAGTATCACCTGGTGTATTAATCAGGGAAGTAGATCTAACAGTAGGAAGGGCGGATAATGTACTCGATAATATCGGTGCAATCGCAGGTCCTTTTGAAATCGGACCAGTAGACGATCCGATTACTGTTGAGACAGAGCAAGATTTAATCAATACATTCGGTAAACCAATAGGAACCGATGCCCAATATGAGTACTGGATGACTGCAGCGTCATTCCTTTCATATGGTGGTATCCTTAAGGTTGCTAGAACCGATGATGACGACCTTAAGAATGCTAATGCTGGTGTTGGTATTGCTAATACAACAACTCTGAAGATTAAGAGTTACGACGATTATCAGTCTAACTACACTTCTGCTACCGATTTCTACTACGCTGCTAAAAACCCTGGACAGTGGGCAAAAGATTTAAAAGTCTGCTTTATTGACGACTTCGCTGATCAAACACTTACTGTAAGTTCTACCAGTCTTGCTGGTTCTGGTGTAACCGTTGGTTATGGTATAACAGCTCCTCTAAGCACAGTTCTTCCTGGTGCAGGAACTACTTCCAGTTTCGTAGGTTACCTTAAGGGTATCGTTACTGGTGTCTCTACTGATGCTGTTGGTGGTAAGTCAACCATCGATGTTAAAGTTGTTTCTCGTGTAGAAACAGTTGGTGGTGGTTCAACTGAAACTAAGGTTGATTACTCTGAAGGTGGTATCTATGCATTTGATACTTCAAGTGCTTTATACACAAGACTTCCTGCTGGTACAGTAGATTCAACTAGTGGATTTACTCCTACTGCAGTTGCTGATTGGTACGATGCTCAAACTCTCCAATTAGATAACGCAACTGTTTATTGGAAGTCAATTGCTCAAAAACCAGTGAGCAACCAGTACGCTCTTGATAGAGGTGCTAGAAATGATGCTTTACATATTGTTGTTGTCGATGATACTGGTAATATTACTGGAATCAAAGGTAATGTTCTTGAGAAGCATTTAGGACTATCTAAAGCAGTTGATGCTGAGTCATCAGGAAATGCTGGAACTAAAATCTGGTACAAGAATTATCTCGCAGATTTCTCTGAGAGGACATTTGCAGGATATAATCCATCTGTAGCATTTGACGCAATGCGTCTTACTGGCCCAGTTAATACTGGATTTGGTGGTACTGAATACTCTGCTATCAGTAATGCTGATGCACAGTGGGGACAAAATGCTGGAGATGTGACATACTTTGCAGGTATTGGTGCTACAACTTACGCACTTAAGGGTGGTAACAACTACACATCTGCAAATGGATACAAGGCAACACTTGGTTCTTTGATTACTTCTTACAATAAGTTCCAAACCAAAGACGAGATTGCTGTTGATTACCTAATCGCTGGACCTGGTGCTGACACAAGAGCAGAATCACAGGCTAAGATTAATAAGTTAGCAGACATTGCCGAAACAAGAAAAGATTGCGTTGCCGTAGGTGGCCCACAGCGTGGAGACGTTGTTAACATTACCAACGGTGCAACACAAACATCAAACGTTATCGCCACATTAGATGGAGCAAATTCATCTTCATATCTAATCTTAGATAGTGGTTATAAGTATATGTTTGATAGGTTCAACAATGAATTCCGTTGGGTTCCAACAAACGGAGACATTGCTGGACTCATGGTTAGAACTAACAGAGAGTTCTATCCTTGGTTCTCTCCTGCTGGACAGCAGCGTGGTGTTCTTAACAACGCTACTAAGTTGGCATTTAATCCAACATCAGCACAAAGAGATTCTCTGTATACCAAGCGAATCAACCCTGTTGTATTCCGCCCTGGTATTGGCATAATGCTCTTCGGAGACAAGACTGCCCTTGGTTACGCCTCAGCGTTTGACAGAATTAACGTTAGAAGATTGTTCCTTACAGTCGAACAGGCATTAGAGGGTGCTGCTCAAGCACAACTCTTTGAGTTTAACGACGAAATTACTCGTGCAAACTTTGTTAACATCGTAGAACCATATCTACGTGACGTACAAAGTAAGAGAGGTTTATACGACTTCTTAGTAATTTGCGACGAAACAAACAACACACCAGATGTCATTGATAATAATGAATTCCGTGCTGACATCTTCCTCAAGCCCGCCAAATCTATCAACTTCGTTGCACTAACCTTTGTTGCTACTCGCACAGGTGTTAGTTTCGAGGAAGTCGCAGGTAGAGTTTAATTAAGTAAGGAGTAACTACAAATGGCATCCGCCCCAAACCCACCAAATGTTAGGACCATATCCAACTTTAAGTCAGCACTTAGAGGTGGTGGAGCACGTCCTAATCTATTTGAAGTAGCAATTCCAGATATGCCATCATATGTTGATGGTGGCATTTACGGAAACGTTGATAAGAGTACTCTACGTTTTATGTGCAAAGCTGCTAATATGCCAGCTTCTAACGTAGCACCTGTAGATGTTCCTTTTAGAGGACGTATTCTTAAAGTTGCTGGAGACAGAACTTTCGATCCTTGGACAATTACTGTTATTAACGACGAAGATTTCAGATTACGTACTGCTTTTGAAGCATGGGGTAATGGAATCTCTAAACTTGATAACAATACAGGAGCAACTAATCCTGGTACATACATGAAAGAAGGTTATGTTTATCAGTTAGGAAGAGGAGCTACTATTTCATCTGTTAAACCAACAGGTGGTGTAAGTGAAAAGGGCCCTACAGAGCAAGCAAATGTTCTAAGAGCTTATAAGTTTATCGATATATTCCCAACTAATATATCTGAAATAGCACTTTCATATGAAACTGGTGACTCAATTGAAGAGTTCACTGTTGAATTCCAAGTACAATACTTTGAAGTAATGGGTGCTAAGGAAGCAGCAGACATAAGGTAATATCTGTGCTATACTAAATACTATGAACGGTATAGTCCACCATAGTATAAATGGCTAAATTATTTGGATTCTCGATAGAGAATAATGAAGAAACTCCGAAGACAGTAGTATCACCAGTCCCCGATTCCAAAGCGGACCAAAGTGATTACTACATGACTTCGGGGTTTTTTGGCAACTATGTAGACTTGGAAGGTGTATTTAAGAATGAGTTTGAATTAATTCGTAGATATCGTGAGATGGCTTTACATCCAGAAGTGGATGGTGCAATTGAAGATGTTATACAAGAGTCTATAGTATCAGATACAAATCAAAGTCCAGTAGATATAGAACTTTCAAAGTTAAATGCTAGTGATGGCATTAAAGAAAAACTTAGAAAAGAATTTAAATTTATTAAAGAACTTTTAGATTTTGATAAAAAATCACATGAGATATATCGTAACTGGTATGTAGACGGTAGATTATATTATCATAAAGTTATTGATTTGAAGAAACCTGAAGAGGGTATTCAGGAATTGCGTTACATTGACGCAATGAAAATGCGTTTTGTTCGTCATGCGGTAAAAGAAAGTCCTAATGATCAGGGTAAAATACAGGCGATACAAAGTCAAAAAGAAATCAATAGTGTCCATCAAGCATTTCCTAAGATTGAAGAATACTTCATGTATACTTCAAAAAACACTGTAGGTGGTGCTTTAAACCCTTCTAGTAACCTTACAGACACCAAGGGTGTACGTTTCTCTAAAGATTCAATTGCATATTGTACCTCAGGACTAGTAGATAGAAACAAAGGTTCTGTTCTTTCATACCTTCATAAGGCAATTAAATCACTTAATCAACTTAGAATGATTGAGGATAGTCTTGTAATTTATCGCTTATCTCGTGCTCCTGAAAGAAGAATATTCTATATTGATGTAGGTAACCTTCCTAAGATGAAGGCAGAACAATACCTTCGTGATGTCATGATGAGGTATCGTAACAAGTTAGTTTACGATGCAAACACTGGAGAAATCCGTGATGACAAGAAGTTCATGTCTATGATGGAGGACTTCTGGTTACCTAGACGTGAAGGTGGAAGAGGAACTGAAATCTCTACATTACCTGGTGGACAAAACCTTGGAGAGATTACAGATATTGAGTACTTTAAAAAGAAACTTTATAAGTCACTTAATGTTCCTATTTCAAGAATTGAAGGAGACGGTGGATTTAATTTAGGTAGATCTTCTGAAATTCTAAGAGATGAACTTAAGTTTACCAAGTTTGTTGGTAGATTGCGTAAGAGATTTAGTAATCTATTCTTAGATATGCTGAAAACTCAATGTCTTCTTAAGAATGTTTGTACCCCAGAAGACTGGGATATAATGGCTGAAAACATTCAGTTTGACTTTGTATATGACAATCATTTCTCAGAACTCAAAGATGCTGAGTTACAAAGAGAAAGATTCTCTCTTGCTATGGAGGCAGAACCTTATATTGGTAAGTACTATTCTCAAGATTGGGTTCGCCGTCAAGTTCTTCGCCAATCTGATGAGGATATCTTAGAACAAGATAAACTTATCGAGAAGGAAATCGATGAAGGTATTATTCAAGATCCTGCAGAATTAGCAATGGCAGTTGATGGATTTAATGGTATGGCTCCAGGAGTTGGTGAAGAAGCTGCTGGAGGAGGTGATTTGGGTGCTCCAATTATGGAACCAAATCTCGAAGGATCCAAAGACGCAGGTATGACAAAATTACCTAAGGGCGGAGAGATATAAATAACCTATAGGAAATGTTATGACTATTAGTATGGATGATTTAATGGATGCTATTGTGGCAAATGACTCTCCTTCAAAGGTGAGTGATGCTATAAAAGACATTCTATATGCAAAAACGGCTGATAAAGTTGATTCTTTAAAGCCAGAAATTGCAAGTAGTCTGTTTGGGAACGATGTTCCTGAAGTTGAAAGTGAAGTTGAAGTAGATGATCAACCAGTTGCAGACGCAACAGAACCAGAAACAACTGAGGAAGAGGAGTAATGGCTGCACATCAACCAGTCGGAAATAGTACATCTTTTGCAACAGGCACTACTAGTGCTCAATCAATTCAATTTGATCAAAAGAGTGATACTTTGAGAGTCGTAGCTTTAACACAAGGTGCTCATGTTGGATACGGTTCAACACCAGTATCAACTGAAGCAAATTATTATGTACCTGCAGGAGGAACTGCCTTAATTAACATAGGGCAACCAAGTTCTCAAAGAGTGGTTAATGTGATAAAGAGTCCTGCAGCAAGTGGGGTTACAACTATATTTTTCCCACAGGGTGTAATTGGTGCTCCATTTGAAGTTGGAGATACTGTTTCATTATCAAGCAACCTTTCTGGTTGGTCGTTTGAACATCATCCAATTCAATCAATTAACTATCCATCATTCAGTAGTTCTACTGGTGACAATGCACAAAGTGTAAATGTAGTTGTTGATTTCTCATCACATGGTTTTAGTGGCACATGGGCCGACTCTGATTCAGGTGCTGGTAATGATGGCACATTGAGAAAATCCTTTAAGGTTTCTGCTAGAAGTGATAGCAGTACTGGTACATTATATGCACAACAAGTTCAAGTAAGCGGTGACGCATGATGAAACTCATTACGGAAGAAATTGAACAGGTAGAATTTCTAGTCGAAAATAAAAACGGCAAGAAGTCTATGTATATTGAAGGTGTTTTCTTACAAGGAAACATTACTAATCGTAATGGTAGAATGTATCCTATGGAAACTCTTCGGAAAGAAGTAGGACGTTACAACGAGAATCATATCCAATCAGGACGTGCTCTTGGTGAACTTGGACATCCAGAAGGTCCAACCGTGAATCTCGATAGAGTTTCACATAAGATTGTTTCTCTTAGAGAAAGTGGTGCTAACTTTATTGGTAAAGCTAAGATTCTTGGCACACCAATGGGTAAGATTGCTGCTAACTTAGTAGAGGAAGGAGTAAAACTCGGTGTATCTTCAAGAGGTATTGGATCTCTTAAAGCAACACGTGAGGGTATTAATGTCGTAGGAGACGACTTTATGTTAGCAACTGCTGCTGACATAGTTGCCGATCCTTCTGCTCCAGATGCTTTCGTTGAAGGTATTATGGAAGGAAAAGATTGGGTATGGGATGGTGGAATTCTTCGTGAAAGAATGGCACATAAAACATACAAGACTATCAACACTTTAGTTGATCAAAAAAGATTAGATGAGAACAAGTTAAATCTTTTTAACGATTTCTTATCAAATCTATAACTTTAATAAATAAACATAGATTACAAAAGGTAATTCGAGGAAACTTCAATGGCGAGTAGCAAACTACAAGAAATGGAACAGGTATCAGAAGCTAATGCCGTAACAGCAAATGCTCAGGCTGGTGATAAGGCTATGCCCAAACTCACGACTGGCGGTACTGCTGTTAGTTGGGAGGATTTAGGTGGACCTACCCCTGAAAATTCTAAACCAGACGACGACTCTAATAAAGTCAAGACTCCTGGTGGAACCATTAAGCAAGTTTCCGATGTTGTTACCAATCGTAAAGGTAAAACAGGAGCAATGGGAGCACAAAAAGCATCTGGATTAAAGTCTGGAGACGAAGTAGAACTCGAAGCAGATCAGGAAATAGTTTCTGAAGAACCTGCTAAGGAAGAAACTCCTGTTGAAGAAGAAGTTGTAGAGACATATGACATGGAAGATGATGTCAATGCTCTATTAGGTGGCGAAGAACTTTCTGAAGAATTCAGAGAGAAAGCAAAAACAATCTTTGAAGCTGCCATTAACGCAAAGGTTTCTGAAATCAAGGCAAAACTTGATGAAGAAAAGTCTGCTGCAATCGAAGAAGCAGTAGCAACACATAAGACCGAACTTACAGAACGGACTGATTCTTATCTTGAGTATGTTGCTCAAGAGTGGTTATCCGAGAATCAACTCGCTGTCGAGCACGGACTTAAGACAGAAATGACTGAATCATTCCTTGGTGGAATGAAGAGTCTTTTTGAAGATCATTATGTATCAATCCCTGAAGAAAAATATGATGTTGTCTCTACTATGGTAGAGAAGTTAGATGACATGGAGACTAAACTCAACGAGCAAATCGAGAAGAACGTTGCATTGAACAAGAGACTTTCTGAGTCTGCTTCAGACGTAATCCTCGGTACAGTTTCTGAAGGCCTTGCTGCCACACAGAAAGAGAAGCTCGCTACACTTGCTGAAGGTGTTGAGTTTGAAAGTGAAGAGTCGTACAAAGAGAAGCTAACCACCCTGAGAGAATCTTATTTCTCTGACAAAAAGGTTGCACCTCAATCATCCGCCGATACATTGATGGAAGCCACTGACGGAACACTTGCTGAGCAAGTTTCTGGTTCAATGGAAAGATACATGAATGCATTGGGCAAGATGAACCCTTGAATTAAACATTAAATCAAACTACACACTTAAAGAAGATGTTCCAATCAGAACATCTAGTCGAAAAGTGGAAACCCCTTTTGGATCACGATGGTGGTATCACCGATCCACATCGTAAAGCGGTTACCGCAGTTCTACTAGAGAACCAAGAAAAATTCCTCAAAGAGGAGCAAGCATTCAGTCAAGGACATTCCTTGATGGAATCTCCAACAAACTCAGCAAACGCTGCTGCCCATCAAGGCGGCTTCGGCGGTAATTCTGCTGCTGCTGGTCCTGTTGCAGGTTTCGACCCAGTTTTGATTAGTCTAATCAGACGTTCAATGCCAAACCTAGTCGCTTATGACTTGGCTGGTGTTCAACCAATGTCTGGCCCTACAGGACTAATCTTCGCAATGCGTTCACGTTACACTAACCAAAGTGGAACTGAAGCATTCTACAACGAAGCAAA
>Ga0066371_10000396_pt1 | contig 9965 bp, 12 predicted proteins | sample Knorr_S15_td_DCM_FD_71214 | JGI IMG/M metagenome (GOLD analysis project Ga0066371, IMG submission 71214) | Marine microbial communities from Southern Atlantic Ocean transect - Knorr_S15_td_DCM_ad_63m_LV_B | ecosystem: Environmental > Aquatic > Marine > Oceanic | place: Southern Atlantic ocean... | reverse complement strand
TCACTTCTTGTTGGTGTGATAACACAAGTGAAACCACTAAAATCATAATTAGAACCAGCATCAATATTTTGAATCAAAGAGGATGTTAATACTGTTTGTTTTATTTGAATAATACCACCAGAATATCCAGCTGATAATCCATCTCTTGGTATAATTCGATTTGTTCTGAGTTCTGACATTATGCTGATAACTCCATTACTGTGATATGAGATGTGCTGACGGGATGGTCTGCACTATCAGTAAATTCTCCACTTCTATTAATATATGCCGTTGCTCCATTTGCTGCTATATGTTGAAGTTTATATGTGGTTGCAGAGGTTGTTGCTGGAGAATCTATGAATACTGAACTTACTATGGCTTGATTATTAGTTGTGTTTGAATGTGCAGTATATTCACCCACTGTTGCTCTTCCTCTACTACTTGAAGCATCAGCGATACCGACTGCGGTTGAGTCTCTCACAATTCTAATTCCATGAGTAGTTCCAGTGGTACTACCACCATTACTAACAGTAAACATTATCATAATTTTACTAGTGTTGAATTTAGGTGTTATGGAAACTGATAATCCAGATATATCTTGAAAACTTCCATTAGCAGATATGGTGGTTAGATCAGTTTTGAAGGTTTGTTTTACTTGAATAATACCACCACCTCCACCAGTGGGGGCTCCATCGACTGGTAATATTGAATCTACTCGTAATTTTGAGGCCATTGTTTAATTCCTTATGATGTTATTTATTCACGTAGTTATGGTTTAGGATTTGCAGTTTTTACACTGGTAATACCAACATACCATGAACCTGTAGTGGCAGCAACACCTAATTTACCATCTGCCATGTCATGATAAAGTTGATCTAATTGTGTAGGAATATTTGGATATGTTGTAGTTCCAAGAGAAACTCTATTTCTTTGATATAATTTTGCGTTCCAAGCAGTTGTTAATTCTGCTAATTTAGTTGCTATCTCAGCATCTGTTGGCTGAGTTACACCTTCATCTTCCCAAACTAAACTTGTAGTGCCACTACTGTTGACGGCATATCTCCATTTAGCTCCTGGCTTTAGTGCTACAACAGCATCAATATTGGTTGGTTGTGGTTCCATTAACTTGCAATCTCCAAAACTGTAAGATTATATACCTGACTGGCAGCAGCAGTGTGACCAGTGTGATGAAAATACACTGTGCTACTAGAATTAGTAGATCGTGCATAATGTGGTTGAAATGCCACAGTTTGCCCTGCTGTATATGTTGGTGTAGCTAAGTATGTCATTGTAAGAGGAAAATCTGCCCAATTACCAATACTATCATTAACAAAATGAGATCCTGTCACATTTGCTGCCACGTTTGCATAAGTACCACCAGCAACAGACACATACATGTAATATATCGTGCCATGATTATCTGATGACGCTTTGTTTGAGTGAGCAGTTACACCACTAAGTATAGTAAGAAATTTAGATCCCGACAATCGTGGAGTTAATGAAGTTATTAATCCCGATGCAAGAACATCAGAACTGTCTCCTGCTATACCACCACTTGCAGCTGTAGTTGCTGATTGAACGACAGTTCCTGCTGGTGCAGAACTCCAATTACCACCTGATGATGAAAGATTAGTTGATCCTAAAGTAAGAGTTGCCATAATTTCCCCTATACGATTACCCAAGTGCCATGAACAGTCATGGTAGCATCTAAAGTCACTGGCCCTGCATTTAGACCATTTGCGTGTGTGGCTATATAATAACCTCCCGAATTTTTCAGTGTATTACTGAATAATAGCGAACCATCACCAATATACATTCCAACCATTGAATTTCCTGCACCTACAAGAGGAGTGTTTGTAATACTATTGGTCTGAATACCAACATTACCACTTTGTGTAATAGTTGGTGTATTGAATATTCCACCAGATGCTGTGACAACACCAACTGCGTTAATATTGCCTGTTCCACCATCAAAGGTAATTCCAGTTCCAACTCGTAAATTCGCCATTTATCGAAAAATTCCTTTTTTGTATTTATGCTATAAGTAGCGTAGCACCAGATTCAATGGTAATTCCTATTCCCGTCGCAACTGTGACTGGGCCTATTAATATGCCATTTTTGTCTTCGGGTAAAGTTAGGTGTTTATCAATTTGCTTGTCTGTCATAATAAATCCATCAAAAACCGAAACATTACCATGTGCTTGAACTGCTCCTTCTGATGTAGCAGCACCAGCAGCAGTTCCTTTAATTGTAGTAGTATTAATACCAGCAGTTTTAATTGTTGATACACCAACAGCAGTTTCTGTCCACACACCAGCTGCTACACCTGTTAATTGTGAACCATCTCCAACAAACTTGTTTGCGGTAACTATTCCCGAATGAGTTGCATTACCATTCGCAAATAGTGTATGTGCTACTCCTATATTAAATTGACCAGTGGAATGAATTGTAGCAGCAGTTCCAACTTTTACACCACTTGTTGCTGTCACCATACCAGAGGTATTTACCGACATACCCTCAATCGTGAGCGTACCGTCAGCAGCGTTTATTAGATCAGTATTTCCATCTATGCGAACACCCATTTTAACTCGCTATACTTTTTAGGTATTTATAAAAAAAGTAATAGGGCAAAAAAATTGGCGGGGTTTTTTCCCCGCCTTTTTGGAAGCTAAAGCTAATTTTGGTGGCCGTTAAAGAGGATTAACGTATGATAACACCTCATCACCTGCTGTATCACGCACAAACAGTAACATATTCATAAACTGATCCACGGTTTCACAGTCTACTGTTTTTTCATCGCCCTCACTAGAATACAGATAAATTTTACGCTTGAGTGGATCAACGACACAACGTGTCAAGTACTCATCATTCATTAGTGATTGTTGCATATATGATGATTATAGCACAATCAATACGGTTTGTCAAGATTTACTTATTGATGCTGTAAATACTATTATCACCAGGATAATCATCTGATGATTGACCTTCATATTCTGGAATCAATCTTTCAATATCAATTCTCTGAGCAAATACATGGAAGAAACAATTAATAGGTAGTGCTCCTTGATTCTGTAAGTATATATTTTCAGCATCCCATCTCTTCACAATAATATTTTGATGTGCTCCTATCGGAGTTAATGTTACTGTAAGTGATGCAGGATCAATTAGATCTTTCCAATACAATGGTAAGGGAATAGTATTTTTGTTTGTTCTGCCTCTGTAATACACTGCTGACTCTGGGCCTTCTACACATATATGTCGTAATCTATACCCTTCTTTTGATGGATGAGGAATATCAAATGCCTTTGCACCAGCTGACTTACCACCAACACCACCACTTATACTACCACTTGTATGAGCACCGATAAGAGTGGCTGCTTTAACAGTTCCACTTGCAGTTATATTTCCTGTTTGATCTGTGTTTCCTACAATGGTAACATCACCATTAACATTTAATGTATATTTTGTTCCACCATCTCCCTCTAGTTTTGTATTACCTCTTATAAAAAGTGAGCGATCAGTTCCTTTTGTGTTCTCTCTACCTACCATCAAAGTCGCAGTGGCATCAGAGAAAGCATCGACCTTTCCTATCTGTGTATTTCCTTCAATATATGCAGAGTGATCAATTTTATTGTTTCCTATTCCTAATGCTTTAGGAACTCTTTTCTTAGCAGCAACAATAAGTTGCCCACCGTATGCAAATATTTCGTCGAGTGCAAATGCCATGTTACTCCTTGTTTATTTCTGCGGGTTCTGGTAGTTTTAATTTAGACATAGCAGCAGAGACTCCTTCAATGAGTGGTGATAACATTTGAGTTCCAAGACCACCTCTCAATGTTAGTAATCCTGATGTCATAACTTTACAAGATTGCTTACCATCTATTGTAACATTTTTTGAATCAAGTTTCAAGGTCTCATCTGCTTTTGCCCAAAGTACACCATGTGGAGCATTACCATTAGCAATAAGTTCAATATCAAGTGCCTCTAATTTTATCTTACCATTTGCTGCCTTTAATGTTATGTCACCATTCTTTGATAGAATCATGACTGCTTGTTGTTGTTGAGTTAAATCATCTCCCGTCTCAATAAAAGTTGCACCAGGTGCACTCATTAAAGTATAACCTGTGCGTTCTCCATCTTCATCAAAGCACATAAAATGCCTACCATCTCTTGCTTCTATGGCAACACTCGAAGTCACATCACCTTTTGGGCTTAACTTACCAAAAGTGATGCTGCCATTCATGGCACTCCATACTTGATTCCAAAAATTCTTTTTCTCAGACATTAGTATCCTCAATAGGTCTCTTCTGAACACTAGAAAGTTGAGTATCATAAACCACAATATTAGTTCCAGAATTAGCAGATGTTCCTGCATATCTGATACCATTCACATAGTATACATTTCCATAGTATGGTTTACCATCAACATAACCATTAATATTTAACCCAACAAGATCATACACCTGAACCACATCTGTAATTACAGGTTCAACTGGTTGTGGATCACGAACAATATTAAAATCAGGAACAAAAGTGGCATTAATTCCTGTCTCTGTATTCATTCTGATTTGTGGTAGTTCTGTAAATCTACCACCCTTATCAACAGATACTGATTTTATCTTTCCAAAAGGATCACAATTATATGAGAGAACACTACCATTACTTGGTATGATCTCTATCGTATCAACACCACAATTATGATTGAAGCCAGGATTTGTAACAGTTACACCTGTTAGTTCTAAAATAGCAGGATATTGAGGAACTGTTTGTGCTGGTGGAAGATAACCTTGACCACTATCTTTAATGATCACTTTTACAACAACTCCATTCTCAATTATAGTTTGGAGAACAGCACCACTACCATTATTACAAGGATCAATGACTTGAACCTGTGGTGGTGAAGTATATCCAAAACCACCACTAACTAAATCAACAGTAATTAAGTTACCACTACTATCCACTACTGGATTTGCACTTGCACCTACACCACCACCTCCAAAAAATTTAAGTTTTGGTGGGCCACAAGGTTGATCTCCAGTTAAACAAGGATCAGATCTTAGTAAATTTTTGGGAGTTAATGCATTGACTTCATTAATTGTCAAAAATCTAACCTTCTCATCACCATCTATAAAAATAAATTCTGTCTCTGGATTTAATTCAGCATATGAATTTGCATCAGCAATCGACACATCTTTAATGTATCCATCAGTTTCGCTGATGTATCCTACTTTAATATTATCGAATGATGTTTGTGTTATTGGCATTATGCTGTTTGTATCTGACCTGGATTTTGGATTTCGTTTGGAAGTGATGTTGATACACCAACTTTTGGTTTAGCAAATACTTTCTTTATTGTAACACCTTTTTTACTAGAACTCAACTTTTCAACACTAGTTCCATAAGATTTCCTATCAGGAACAGAGTTTGCAGTGTTCTGTGCAGAGTCTGCAATAGATGAAGTGCTAGGTTTATCTGAAGATCCACCACCATTTTGCATAGTGAACGTATCATTTGGTGAGCATTCTGATTTAGGATCACAATCAAATATCTTAGTGATTGAATTGACAAAATTTAGAGATGTTGCAATATCAAAGTTCATACCACCTAAAGCACCTAAACCTAACCCACCTGATAATGGGCCAGAAATTGCAGCACCTTGACCAGCAATGGCACTCAAGATTCTTGGGTTAGTCGCTGCTAAACTACCAGAAGAGGAAACTAAATTAGGGATATCACCAATGTCAATTGCTCCAAAAACAAGACCGATTCCAGTCAAAAGATTTTCATTAACACCTAATATATTTGAAGTTAATGCTAACCCTGCTGCTATACCGTCTGGATCTGATTTATCATCAATTAATAATAGAGCATCCGCGATCAACTGTTGATTATCTGGTGTGTTTTGACCAGCAGAGTCAATCAATGAAAGTAATCCACTACCCCAAGTACCATCTGACCAATAACGATTCGCACCTCCAACACTATTAGGATCTATTTTGGCTTCATCTGCTAGAGTTTGAGTTATACTTAAAACTAAAGCACCAGAAGATAGAGATGCTAAAACATTATTTTCGTTTATTGCATTATCAATAGTTCCTATATTTTCTGATCCAGTTTCTGTTGATGATCCTCCAAGAGAATTTTGAATTTCATCAACCACAGGGCCAATTGCACTATCAAATCCTGACATAATAGTATTAATTGTTCCACCCAATACTTCACCAATAATTTCTTCTGTCTCACAGAGAGGTGTAGGTCTATAGAATCCATCAGCAGATGGTGGTGCAACATCTCCAGCACCAGGCGTATCTAAAGTAGGAACACTAGGTATTACTGCTGATGTACTTACCCCAACAACTCCTGCTTCAGATGTGGCAGCATTAGCAGCAGCATCATTTGCCTTCTTTTTCTTTCTATTAAAAGCATTCTTCAATGCAGCAGCAAGTAATCCTACAAGTGCAACTCCTGCCAACTTATTAAACATACAAGAAATTTTTTCCAGACCTTTTGTTTTTTTATCTAATACATCTAATGTATGTGAGGGTGGAGTTACATTTTCTAATGGTAATAACTTTTCATTAAATTCTTTAGTTGTGAACTGTTGAACTTTACCCATTATTCCTTTCATATATTTTGCCATCTCCTCAGCCCCCTCTTCAATTGTTTGATCTATATCTTTATCATTTTCAAGAATAGGTAAACCAGCAGCGAGGTCAGCATCCAAAAGAGATTGTTGAAACTTTTCTATCTTAGTAGATATTTTTTCTATGACTGTCTGCATATTTTTCACCTCAGATTGATTATCTGGATCAGGGCAAGCAAGTGCATGTTTTTCTTCTAGAATCTGATCTTTCTTTTCATCACCAGTGGTCTTTAAATTATTTGCATCTGACGACTCTACAGTTACATTCTCTTTTGACGGTGAACCATATGCTTCGTTTCCTGCTTGCTTGGGTGCAAGAGATGTATCTTTAAGTATCTTATCCGCAACATCTTCTAATTTTTGTTGAATAGAATAGAAACTTTGTGGCACAAAGTTTTGACCTCCGCTACCCTCGGTTCCCATTTTTCTTTCAAGTTTAGTCTTAGCATTGTTACCAAGAACACCCATGATTATTGGAGCCTGTTGATCCTTTCCATCAAGGAAGAAACCAAAAACAAAACTACCTTGTTTGATTGCAGGTGTCATGAAAGATCCACCGTGACCAGAACCAGCAGTCACAGGATACATCACCTGAGCCCAAGGAAGTTGCTCTGCAGTTACATCAGATTCTTCTTGCTCATGTTGACCAATTATTCTAACCTTATATCTGTAACCCCATGCTGGCATCTCCTCAACCTTTTCAAACTTAGATGAGTTTTGGTTTTCTCTCCACGTTGAATCATCAGCAACCTGGCCTATAAACCAAAGAAAACTGCTACCTAAAAAACCAGGATTAAATAGTGATCCTCCCTCCATATTTTAATCGTCGTATACTAAACACTCTGGTTCATCTGGATGATTATCACAGAACAACTCCAAAGCATTCGGATCATGATGATCTCCTGCTTCTATCTCTTTCTTGTGATGTTCGACATAATCTTCTAATTCATGCAATTCATCTGTTGCATGTCTTCTCGCTGCTGGATTCGCTTTTGGATCTGCAGCGATTTCCTTGTCTTTTTGAATGTGATCTTCTATACTTTTCATAAATTACCTCGTGCTATGATTACCTTTTCTACCGAAGGAATCTCTTGCTAAGTTTAACTTAGTATAAGTTCCATCAGCATTGATAAAGTGGCATAAATCAGCTATAATATATAGACCTCCACTCTCCCTATTCACTGTATCATCTTTCTCTGCTTGAACGGAGAATATGTCAACAAATATAACATCTCCTGCGTGTAAACTAAAATCTCCAGCGATAGTTACTTCCATCATACCACCAAACAGTTGATTGTATCTACGAATGGATTGATTTAATGTTGTAATTGCCTTAAAATTATCTGCCGTGTTTGCCTTTATTTGTTCCTCAGTGCTTTCAACACCAGGTAAACTTCCACTATCTACCATGTATAATGTGGTTCTAGTAAATTCATTCTTATTTTCACCATCAAATTTAGTATTAAATTTAGGAAGACCCTTACCTACTGATTCTATGGCCGAATCATCATCATAAGCACTATGAGTCTCCGTCATATACTTACAATTATATGCATCAAACAAAACAATTTTAGTTTTGTAAGCACCCATATTCATTTTTGATTGAACATTAAGTGTTGAATTTGATTGATATTTTAATATCTTACCATCATAACCAGCAGGAGTTCCTTGTATGTCAGTAGAATTATTAAAAATATAAGATTTCTTTTGTTTCTGATTGAATAAACCCTCTAGAGATTTAAAATGAAAACCTTCAGAAGTCTCAAAGAAAAGAAATCCAGCACTCCTTTTATCATAATCAATAGGAATCCCTTGCTTAGAAAGAAGGTTCATCATGTAATAAGGTTTGCGACCATTACCAATAAAATTATATTCGTTAAGAGCATCTTCAATATGCAATTCCTTCTCTGTCTTTAGATTCTTTTCTAATATTTGTTTAATATGCTCAGACACCTTTCCATTAAATCTAGAACGCAATCTTGTATCACCCATTTCATTGAGAAGAAATTCTTCAGACACTAATTCTATACTAACTACATTCTTCTGTGAATCTTCATATATGGGAGTCACTGTGTTAACATTCATATCCACCTTAATTTTATTCTCACTATTGTCTTCAAACTCTAACCTAAAATCTTCTGTTCCTACAATAGGAAGACCTTCTATTGCTGACTTACCTTCAACAGCATTACCAACATCACCATAAACAACATTAGCTTTAATAGAATCTTGTAAGAGACTTTCGTAGTAAGTCATACGAAGTATTCCATTAACTAAACTTGCATTTAATGGTTTTCCTTTATTTGGCCCTTCCTGTTCATCTAGTTTAAAATTAGAAGTTATATCTGCCTTTGTAATCTTAGATGGGCCTGATTTTTGTGCATTATTAATTTCCATATTATTATTTACCTCCGTACAAGGCTAGTTCAGTATCATCTATCAGAACTGCATTTGTTCCACCACCAGATCCACCACCACCATTCTTAACTGCAATTGGTGTGGATTGTATAACTGGAACTGGAATAAACTTGACTTCACCTTCACCTTCTTCATAGGTTGTTTCTTTTGCTACTTCTACAGCATCACCATTCTTACCACCTCCTTGATTATCATCAAGAACCAGATCTTTTTTATCATCTTTCGGTGTTACAGTTGCAGTTTCACCACCACCTGATTCACCTTCATCCCTCTTACCAAAGAAGGATTTGAATAATAAAGGATAGAACTTAAGTGGGTTGAGTAGGTTGAGAGGATTTATAAATTTATCTATTTGACCATCCTTACCTCCAGCAAATCCAAGACCCTCAAGGAAACCATATAATCCTAAGTTCTTAGTTCCTCTAGTGAGTAAAGATCTAACTCCCCCACCTTCTGGCACTTTAATCGGATCTGTTGTGAGCACATTGTTTATAAAGGCTTTAATTCCACCACCTAACCAATTTGCTACTGCCTTCCCTCCCTTAAAGAGAGTCGTGAAGGTATCTTTTAGTTTCTGCCCTACAGCTGATATACCACCACCCATTATCAATTCATATAATAAGTCACCAACAAACACACCAATCGTTTCACCAATTAATGTTCCAAGTATTGGTATGGGTATGAACGTTCCAAGTGCACCACCTAACGCAGCACCTCCAGCCTTGAATAGTGCTTGTGCTGCTGGTTCACCAGACATTAAAGAAACAATACCAACTATTATTGGCCCTAATATTGGTATACGACCAGCAAATCCTTTAACTGCAGGAGTTGCTGCTTTTAATGCAGGTGCAACAAACTTTGCTGCCTTACCAAATATCTTCGCAGCAAATCCACCAACCTTCGATGCACCTTTACCTGCTAATCC
>Ga0066371_10000394_pt1 | contig 10004 bp, 7 predicted proteins | sample Knorr_S15_td_DCM_FD_71214 | JGI IMG/M metagenome (GOLD analysis project Ga0066371, IMG submission 71214) | Marine microbial communities from Southern Atlantic Ocean transect - Knorr_S15_td_DCM_ad_63m_LV_B | ecosystem: Environmental > Aquatic > Marine > Oceanic | place: Southern Atlantic ocean... | reverse complement strand
TACTAAAAGAATTGTAATTAAAGTCGATAAAAGATATTTTAGACCTACAGAAGTGGAGCAATTGCTTGGTGATCCAGCAAAGGCAAAAAAGAAACTTGGTTGGGAGCCAAAAATTACACTTGAAGAATTAGTAAGCGATATGATAGATCATGATATTGAAGATGCAAGAAAAGAAATGACATTAAAAAAAGAGGGCTTTAAAGTTAATGAATCAATTGATTCACAAATTTAATTTTTGTTAATGGAAACTCCAAAGAAAATAAATTTAGGTGAAAAAATATTTATTGCAGGTGCCACTGGAATGGTAGGTAGCTCAATATATAGGACATTAAAAAAATATGGCTATGGTTTAAATAAAAATAAAGGCGAGATTTTAACACCAAATCGTAATGAGCTTAATCTTTTAGATCAAGAAAAAGTAGCTTATTGGTTTGCAAAAGAAAAACCATCTGTAGTTATTTTAGCTGCTGCAAAGGTTGGAGGGATTTATGCTAATGCATCAAAACCCTTTGATTTTTTAATTGAAAATCTAAAAATTCAGACAAATGTAATTGAATCTGCTTTCAAAAATAAAGTTAAAAGATTTCTCTTCCTTGGGAGCAGCTGCATTTATCCTAAGCATTGCTTACAACCTATTAAGGAAGAAAGCCTCTTGAGTGGATTATTAGAAAACACTAACGAAAGTTATGCAATCGCCAAAATTGCGGGTATCAAACTATGTCAATCACTTAGATCACAATATAATTTTGATGCTATTTCTTTAATGCCAACAAATTTATATGGCCCAAATGATAATTATCACCCTTCTAATAGTCACGTTATGGCTTCTTTAATAAGAAAATTCTGTGAGGCTAAGCATAAATCATTATCATCTGTGACATGTTGGGGGACTGGTAATCCCTTTAGAGAATTCTTGCATGTTGACGATCTTGGAGAAGCAGTAGTTTTTGCACTAGAGAATTGGGATCCATCATCAAAAGATTCTCCAAAAGATAAAGCTGGTAAACCTTTAGATTTTTTAAATGTAGGTACAGGTAAAGATATCTCTATAAAAGAATTGGTAAAACTGGTCGCTAATTTATGTGATTTTGATGGTGAAATTATTTGGGACACAACCAAGCCGGATGGAACACCTAAAAAACAGCTTGACGTAACTAATATCAAAAAAATAGGTTGGAGATCAAAAATTGATTTAGTAGAAGGTATAACTATAACTTTAGAGGACTTTAAATTGAACCATATGTAATATCTTTATTGATTGTTATTCAAATATATCAATAAATTCTTTCGAAATAATGAATGACCTTAAGGGGGATGTTATTTCCTCTAAAAATTTTGATGTCAATCTTATTCTTGATTGACCGAGTATTACAATATCACCACTGACTAAATAAGGATTAGTATATTTTCCTCTTTTTGTATTTGATTTAAAATTAAATTTTCTTTTATCTATTGTTCCATCATCATTGTATCTAATAAACTTAATGGGACCTCTCAAAAAGGATTCAGAACTCATTTCTACAAGTTCTGATAAAGAAGTATTTCTTCTTAATTTGACGAATTTAAGTTCTTGACTATCTTGACTTTTAAACATTATTTCTATAAATTTTGGATTTAAATTTGCTTTAAATGCGCTAGAAATTTGATTATTATTTGGTTCATTATTTTTTCCTACTGAAATAAAATCTCCATCCATTATCCTTATATTTTGAGAATTATCTTTAAAGTTTAGAGAATTAATTAAATCAATATTTGTTGATAATTTACCCCCACCATTTGAAATACTATTTTTCCTAATAATTTTGATATCTTCTAAATTCGCATACAAAGTAATGCCTCCACTTTGTCTAATTGCATCTATAACAGTTGGGAAAATTTCACTAGGCATAAAATCCTTGCTTGAAATATCTAATGAATTGTTTCTATTAAGCAATCTAGAATTACTTAATTGATCAGAGTCAGCTATTTTGAAAAAGTTAAATTTATTTAAATCTTGATCACTTCTTATAGAACCTGGAAGAACATGTAATCCTGGATTAGCAACTTCACCATCAACGTATATTTTTACAGGTCGGTATACAAGAACATCTAAAGATACATTAGGATTTTGAACATAAGAAGCATATTCTTTATTTAAAATTTTCGTTAATTCGTCTAATGTAAGTCCAGATACGTAAATCCTTTTTAACCTTTGCAAATTAGCTATCCCTTCACTATTAACTTTGAAAGGTATATTTAAATCTTTAGTATTTTCCGAAACTTTAATATTAATAATATCTCCAGGCCCTAAAATATAAAAATTATTTTCGGGTATACTTCTTATATATTTTTCTAAATTCTTTATATTTGGTTCATTTGCAAAAATTTTATTAGATGGAGATTTGTGAATAGGTAATAATAAATTAATTACTATAAGTAAAATGGAAAATTTGAACAATTTTAAAAAACTCATAAATATAAATTTAATTAATTAATATTTTTATTGGGACACATCATATCAAACAATTAATACTCCAATTAAGTTACTTTTTAACATTATAAGTTTTTTGCGGATTGTTTGTATTTCATTCTTTTTACTTAAACCCTTTTTGATTATTAATATTATATCTGCATTTTTAAGATCAGGTGTGATGTTAAAGGTTAAAGAAACTTTCTTAACTTTAGAAAAATTACTAAATTTATTTTTAATTTCATCTAAATTTTCTTTATCAATATTCCCTACTGAAACCAATGCTATATCACTTTTAATATTGGCAAGAGTTCCATTAAATAACAATTCTAGTGTATTATCAACAGTTTTATCATTATTAAATTCTGAAAAATCCCCTATTATTTCAGTTTTTAATAATGAATTAATTTCATCAGATGAGTAAATAAAATCTTTATATTTTTCAATAATTAATGCTATTGCTGATCCTACAAATAAACCCAATAATAAACTAAAGGATAAGATATTTCTTTTTCTGGGAGCTACAGGTTTATCTCCAATAGTAGGCTTTGTAATGAGTTCCCAAGGATCTTTTGTACGAAACTTTTCTAAAGATAAAAGTCTATACTCGTTTTCTAAATTAAATAGTGTTACTTGATCTCTTTGAGCATCAACCATCAATTGTTGATATTTATTTATGATCCCATCATCCCTAGTAAAGGATTTCATAACCGCTATAGATTCATTCTTTTGTGCTTTTAGAAAATTAATTAGATAATCCTTAAGGTTAGTATTAATTAAATCTCTTTGTTTAATAAGATTTATTATGTATGGATCATTATCTTTGTAAGTTGCTTTTGCGACGACTAATTCCGACTCTATTTTTGTAAGTGTTCCAGTCATCCCTTTAACTAAAGAGTCTTGAGAAAAATCTCTAGAAAAGCCAGTTAAAAAAGAATGACTAATATTCTTATTTGATGTTTTTTCTAATTTATCTATTTTTTCTTCAAGAACTTTTATTTTATTAGCAGCTAAAACTCTAGATGATTCAATATCTAATGAAGGATTAACTTCTAGGTTTCCTTGGTTCTCAAAATTATTGCTAGTTAATACAGGCAAAGGTGTAAAGAAAATATCATTGTTCGAAGCAAATTTTTGTATTTTACTTAAAGAATTTTTACCTCTTTCTTCATATTTAGATATTTGATCTTTTAAAAAATTTAAACCTAATGTTATTTGCCTTACTCTTTTTTTTCCAGAATATTTTTGATAGGATTTAGAAATACTATTAAGTACTGGTAAAATAAATTCTTTATTTTTATCATAATAAGTAACGTTTAAGATTGACGTTCCTTTTTCAAGTTCTATAAATAAATTGTTTTGAAACCAGTCTGAAAATAATAATGAATCATTACCCTTAGTTAATTTATATTTTTCTTTAACAAATTCAAAAGTAGGCATTAAAACTGAAGGACTCTTTAAAATCCCAACTTCAGTGGTTAACATACCTTTATTATTTTTTTGTAAGATTTTAGATAATCCTGAATTACCACTTATCAAAGCATTTAGAGTATTATTTGGAGAATCTTCTTCTGTCGCTAGTACTATCTGAAATTGACCTTCCCATGTTTTTTTAATTGAGAATGCTAAGATAGTTCCAAATAGAAGAAATAAAGATGTAATCGATAGTAATATTTTTTTTTGCCTGAAAAGGGTCGCTAGTAATTTCTTTATATTTATTTCTTTATCTTCATCGTTCTGATTAATAAATTCTATTGGGTCAACCATAACTTATTGTCGGCTTTATATAATTTTAAGATCTAATTTATTTAATAAAATTTTACTTGATCAAGTTTTCTAGTAAGTAATGATAATAACTTTCTTATAAAATATGTAACAATGGTTATATCGAAATAAATATTAAATAATCTTTTTAAAAAAGTTTAAAATATTAATCAGTAAGATTTATATATTAATTATTAATAACTAATTGAACTTATTATTGAATGAGACAGCGTAATATTTTTCTAACAAAAAACCTAAAAACAAGAGAAGAATTGCTATTATAATTTCATATTTTAGGCCGCCCATAATATAGCTAGTTACAATAGATAAAGTTGAAAATATATAAATTAAGGATACGTTTTGATGATCAAGTTTCCCTCGAGATAATCTTTGATAAAGATGTAAATCATGTGCACTAAGAATATTTTGTCCAGTTTTGAATCGCATAATAACGCAAATAAAAGCATCAATAATCAAAGGGAAAGAAAATAAAGTAATAGCAATTGACGTATTTATAGAATTTGCATTATAAATTGCACTAACGAAAGTAGCTCCTAAGAAATAACTTCCAACATCTCCCATAAATAATTTAGATGGACTCCAATTAAATATTAAAAATGCTATTAAAGCCCCTACCAGAATAGAATAATTGGCATCAGAGATAATTGAAATACCAGAAAAAATTATAACCATACATCCAGCTAATAAACCATCAATACCATCCATAAAATTACAAAAATTTATTAGGCTCATTCCCGAAAGAACTATAAATATAAAAAACAAAAAGGAACTTATTAAAAAATATTGATTTGCGAGGTATATTTCACTGTTAAATAATAAAAAGGTACAAGTTAGGAATTGAGATATCAATCTAAATGACGATGATAATCCACTTTTATCATCTATGAAACCAACAATTGTAATGGGCAATACTTTTAAAGCATTAAAATCCCCAGATATCAAATTATAAAAAATTGCAATCAATGCAAAAACCAAGCCTCCAGACTTAGGCTTGGGTATATAGTGAGAGCTCCTTGCATTTGGCTTATCCAAAAAATATTTTTTCAGAAAAGGAATGATCTTAATTAAAATTAAAAAACAAAAAATAAATCCAATAATAATTTCTATAATTTTCAATTTCTCAAGAAACTAGGTTTTTTAGATGTTTTTAAAAAAGTATTTTAAAAAGCATAAATTCTATCCTAATGTATCTTAAAAAATATCGCCATGGACTTTTTAAAAATATCTTTTTATAGTAACGTAATCATTAGATTTGTAAAATTCTTTTTTACATAAATAATAAATAAAATGATAGTGGTAAATAATCAAAAAGAAGAAAATGTATTTTCGATATTCTTTAAAATAATTTTCAAAGAAAATAAACTTAAGTATAGGTTTTTAAGAAATTTGGTATTTGCTTTTTTAAGTGCCTTTTTAGAACTATTATTTGTTTCAATAATTTATTTATTATTAAATTCTTATAGACAAGAATCTCCATACTCAGCGCTTAATAATAGCTTAATTAAATATCTAGATAGTTTTATTAAGACCCAGGATTACTTGACAATGGATATTGCATTGATGACAGCTTTTATAGCTATAGTTGTTGGCTTAATGAAATATATAACTTATAAACAAGCTTTAAACTTATCCCGTGAATTATCTGTATATTGTGGCCATAAAGCATTTATAAGTATTTCAAAAAGAGAATTAACTGATCAAAGAAAGAGGGCGAATTCAACAACTTTAGAAAGAATAAAGTTTGCAGACAGACTGATTGGAGAATTATCTCTCCCAATACTATTTTTAATACCAACTTTTATAAATTTCACAGCAGTAACAATTGCTTTAATTATGACTTCTGGTTTTATTGGCATAAGTGTCATCTCCACAATAGGATTTATATATTTTTCATTAGCAATCTTTTATAAAGGATTTACAAGAAGGGTTTCAAAAACTAGAGATTCTTACTTGACACAAATTACTCAATTGATATCAAATTATCTTTCTTCTATTGTTGAAGCAAGAATGAATAATAAAGAAAAAATAATAAATGATAAATACAAAAATTTAGAACGTAAATCTTCATTACTTTCATCAAAAATTGGCATGGCTATATATTTGCCGAAAATTTCGATTGAAACTTTAGTAATAGTTATACTATGTATCCTCATTTATATTTCTGCTTCGAATAGTAGTAATAGTAATATTTCAATTGAGAAGATTGGAATAATTCTTACTTGCTTACAGAGATTATTGCCTTTAGTAAATCAATTATTCTCCAGTTTTACTGTAATAAAAACTAATGGCTTTTTATTAAGAAGAATTCATGAAGAATCATATGATGATATAAATTCCTCAATTCCTGTAAGAAAAACTAAGAAAAATTATAAATATAATAAAAATAATAATCATTATAAATTTTCAAAAAAGCCAATACTTGAATTAAAAAATTGCTATTTTTCTTATGACAATAAAGGTTATGTATTAGAGAATGTTTCTTTAGAAATCTTGGAGTCTGATTTTTTAAATATCAATGGTAATTCTGGAGTGGGTAAAAGCACAATATTAAATTTAATTTCCGGACTTCAATCACCTAATAAAGGTGATTTAATAATTAATGGCAAATTATTAGATTACAATAAAAGAGAAGAAATAATAAATTGGAGAAAAAAAGTAGCTTATGTCCCACAACAAGTGCATATTATAGAATCAAATATTGAAGAAAATATTGCTTTGAATTACTATGATAAAAATATACAAATTGATTACAAAAAAATAAACATATTAAGACATTTGTGTTGCCTTGAAGGGAAAGATTTAGATAGAGACTCTTTTACTACAAAAATCTCAGAAGGTGGCTATTCAATCAGTGGAGGACAAAAGCAAAGAATAGGTATCGCAAGGTCACTTTATCAACCAAATAAAAAAATACTTATACTTGACGAAAGTCTTTCAGGAGTTGAAGAAAGTTGTCAAAAAATAATTTTAGAAAGGATAAGAAAATATTTCCCTAAATTAGCCATAATATTAGTTACTCATAATAAACAAATCTCTAAATTGGCAGAAAAATATATTGAATTAAAAAAATAAAGATTATATGAATTATTTAATATCTCTATTTTTTTCGTTTTGTAGTATTTTTTTCTGTTCATATATTTATAAAAAAAATAAACATAATGCAGTAAATAAAATATTCATTATTTATTTTTTATTATTGTTCCAATTAGGAATAATTATTAAACTTTTGCTTATTTATAATTTTCCAAATATAGTTCTCGATAATATTTTTTACCGAATAAATGGATCCAACATTAATTTTCCAAAATTTATTTATGTAAATATTATTAGTATTATTTTTTTTATGACATTAATCTATGTAATTACACTGAATATAAAATTGATTAAGGGTTTTACAAAATTACTGAACAATAATATTTATAAATTACCAATTTTTATAAAAATTTTTAATATTAATCCTTTATTTTTAATAACATATTTAATACATATATTATTATTATACATATCATTTAAATATGCTATTGGTCTTCATGGTTTAGAGTATAAAATTAATTTACCTCCATTAATTGGTGGCTTAATAGTTTATATAAGAAATTATGTTTTACCTAGTTTATTAGTTGCAATTATTAATCTTTATATATTTGATTCTAATGAAAACATTTTAAAAAAATTATTTGTTTTTATTCTATTTATGATAGATATCCTTATAGTTACGTTTGTTGAAACTTCAAAAGTATTTGGGTTAATAATGTTTTTCTCTGCTTTTGGTCCTCCGGCTTTCAACTATATAAGTTTATTATTCAAAAAAATACATATAATTTCAGTAAATAAATTAACTAAAGTTTTACTAATTTTTTCTTCATTAATAATGGTTGCTATAGCTAATTTAAGAATATCTACTCTAGGAGGATTATTCAGGAATACTGAAACTTTAGAACTAAATGATTTTAGTGATAATTCTTTTTCCATTGTTCCTTTTCTGAGTTTAATTAGTAGAAGGGTTGAGGGGGCAAGAGAAATAATCTTAAATATTAACAGTAACATTTCATATAATCCATTTAATGTTTTCTTCTTTGATAATCCTAATATAAATGCAACACTCTACCCATATTTAAATTATTCAGAAGGTAATATGGGTATAACCTACGGATTATTTGGATTTGCTAATTTAACAGATAACTTAATAATTTCATCTTTATATATTATTTTTATATCATTAATAATCAATATTTTTATAAACCAAATTAGAAATTTTAATTTACAAGAAAGTACAATTTACTTTCTAAGTTTAAATAGCATAATTTTATTTTGGGGAGGACCAAAAATTACACTTGTTTTAAGATTATTTTTATCAATTATTATGATAGGTTATTTTAATAAATATCTTCAATTTGTAAGGAAATAATTTAATATTAGAATTTGGATAATTAAAATTAAACTAATTTAGTTTTAAAATCCTCAATAGAAATAATCTCAGCAGAAAGTCCAATATTTATTAGTTGTTTTTTTATCTCTTCATAATAATTCCAAGCAAAAACAATTATTACTTCTGCGTTAATCTTTAGCAAATATTCAGGATCACATATTCTAATATTTGTACCAGGTATATACTTATTATGTTTTTCTGGTGAAATATCAGCCACCATTTTTATAGTTGTATTATCTAACTCAAAATAATTTAATAGCGTTACAATTTTCTGGGGCGCACCATAACCATATACAACTTTTCCTTGCTCCTTTTTTTTATTTAAAAAATCTAAAAAATTATTTTTATAGTTAACTAACGAGCAATTAAATTTATCAACTATTATTGGTAATTTTCTAAAAAACTCTTTTTCATTAATTTCAAAACTTTTGTTATTAAAGTCTTTACACAAAGATGGATTTTTAGATGCCATTAGGCAGAAACTACCTCCATGACTTTCTGAAAAAGAGACGCTTATAGGATTAATAGAGTAATTTTTAAGCAATTTAATTAATATTTTAATCGAAAAATATTGGTAATTTTCATGATAGATAGCATCAAAATTTAAATTTTCTATTAATGATAACCAATAATGACCTTGCAAAAAAAGAATGGAATTATAAGACATTATTTTTTCTAAACCTTTAAAAAAATCATTAATGTCTTGAATATGATTTATAACATTCCTAGCAACTATTATGTCTGGATATCCCTTTATTTGTTGGACAATTTTATTTACATTCAAATATGTAAAATAATCATTGATAACTTTATGGCCTTTAGAAATAGAATATTTGTAAGCTAATGAACTTGGTTCTATGCCAACAACTTTGGATTCTAAAGACGAAAGCATAAGTTCCTCAAGTAAACTTCCATCATTAGATGCAATTTCAATAATTAGATTAGGTTTTTTAGAAAACTTTTTATAAAAATAATCTATTAAATCAATGGCCAATCTTTTTGATTCAACTTTTAAAGTTTGAGAAGAGGAAGATAAAAAAGAATATTTTTCTTTAAATTCACATTCAATGGGATTACTATTAAAGAAATGACCACAATTCTGACAATGTGAAACCACCAAAGATTTTCTTAAAGAATTTAGATTACTTTCATTAAAGAAAAAGTGACTAAAAGGTTGTAATCCTAAATCAATAAATATATTAGAATCATTGCTAAGACATATTGGACATTTCACAGAAGATGAGAAAAGAAAATAACAAAATTTATCTCATGTTACATGATATTTATGCCTCACAAGAAGAATCATCAAGATATTCTTTAAGTTCGTTTATAAATAAATCAACC
>Ga0066371_10000393_pt1 | contig 10006 bp, 9 predicted proteins | sample Knorr_S15_td_DCM_FD_71214 | JGI IMG/M metagenome (GOLD analysis project Ga0066371, IMG submission 71214) | Marine microbial communities from Southern Atlantic Ocean transect - Knorr_S15_td_DCM_ad_63m_LV_B | ecosystem: Environmental > Aquatic > Marine > Oceanic | place: Southern Atlantic ocean... | reverse complement strand
TCTAACCATTTGAGCTAGAAGGGAGTCTTTCGCTACATCTTTAATCGAGTCTAATAAAGATATTGATTTTTGATTTTCGCCCTGACTTGAGTAATAATCAGCTAAATCAATTAATGCATCAAAATTCCTAGAATCTCTTTCAACAAGATCTTTTAAAATAAATTCAAATTCAGAATACCTATCTAATGTAAACAGAGCATCTTTAATAAGATGTAATACTTCTCTACTTTGATTAGGCCTGTGCTGAGCATACTTAATCCACATTTTAAGAGCTTTTGACAATAAATCTTTTGCATCATCAAGGAATGATTCCACATCACCCTCTTCTGATTTATGGTACATTATTTCGCTCTCTATACTATAGGAATCTGCAATTAACTTGTAGCATATAGCTAAATCATTACTCATATTAAGAGCTTCCTCAAATAATAGTCTTGAATTAGAAAAATTTCCTTTTTTTAATTCTACCTGACCTTGTTTCGCCACATATAGACCTAAAACTCTACTATCTAATTCTCCAGAAATTTTCTGAAAAATTTGTAGATATTTTTTTGATGAGTTCCAATCATTAACGAGTTTATATAATTCAATTAACTCATTAATAGCCCATTCGTTATGTTTATCTAATTTTATTATATCTAAGGATTGAGCAATCGCTTCATCAATTTTATTTAAGTGTCTATAATCTAGTGAAATATTTTTTAATAGCTCTATTTTTTCATAGCTATTTAGGTCTTTTCGTATCAACAAATTCTTATGAACTTTAAGAGCCTTTTCTGGTTTTCCTATTTCTCTTAGAACTTGACCTAACTTTAGATAAGCCTTTACATTATCTGTATCATTTTTAATTAGTGCACGTAGAGTTGAATAAGATTCTTTTAATTTTCCAATAAGTAATTGGTCTAGTGCTTCATAGTATAAATCTTTGTCAGTCTTTTTATATTTACTACTAAAATCAAAATTAATAAATAAAAATATAGAGAGTATAAGGAGTAATATGATTATGCTAATTAATGTATAGCTCATAGAGTTGTATTATTATCTTCTAAATCTTCAATAATCTCAAGTTCATCTTCAATTCCTTGATTTCTCAATGCATCTAATTCAATCTGTATTTTTTTATTTTTCGATTTAAGAGATATCGTTTCACTTTTAAGTGAAATCATTTGAATTAATGAAATAATAAAACCAATTACAACTCCCAATGTTAGAGTTATCAGTAAAACAATCCAGACATTATATCCATTTGAAGTTATTTCATCAGAATCCATAAATGGTATTTTGATAGTTGTAGGCATTCCATCAATGGTATTTAATTCATTCAAAGATATTAAAAAATATATACTTCCAGAAAGAATCATTAAAAACATAAAATATTTAAGCAACTTCATAATTATACCCCTGATAAATTCGTGATCCGAATAATGTGACTCCTCTAGCGTCATCAATTTTTACATCAATAATATCACCAATTTTTTCATTGGTTTTATCAAAGACTACCCATGTACCACCCTCAGTGCGACCTGACCACTGATTATTAGATTTTTTACTTACTTTTTCAACAAGAACCTTGGAAATTTTTCCTATATGTTTTTTATTTTGCATAAGAGTTTTATTGAGCTGAAGGTCAATTAATCTTTCAAGTCTATCTTGTTTCTCATCCTCAGTTATTTGTTCATCATACTGAGAAGCTTTAGTTCCTGGTCTTGAAGAATATTTAAACATATATGCAGAATTAAATTCAACTTTTTCAGCAACTGATAAAGTTTCTAAAAATTCATCTTCAGTCTCTCCAGGGAACCCTACAATTATATCAGTAGTTAAAGCGCAATTAGGTATATATTGTCTAATTTTATCAACTAAGTTTAAAAATTCTTGTGACGTATAAGTTCTATTCATCCTTTTTAAAATCCTATCACTACCAGCTTGGAGGGGAAGATGGATTTGATTACAAATATTTTCATGTTTTGACATAACCTGCAGCATATGATCATCAACATCTCGTGGATGGGGTGAAGTAAATCGCAATCTTTTAACACCTTCTATATTAGCAACTTCATCAAGCAAAGTTGGGAATTTCCCATCTGGAGTTTTGTAAGAATTAACATTTTGGCCCAAAAGAGTAAATTCAACAAATCCATCCTTAACTCCATTTTTGATTTCATTTACAATACTATCAATCGGCCTGCTTCTTTCTCTACCTCTAGTGAATGGAACTATACAAAAGGTACAAAACTTATCGCAACCCCTCATTATAGAAACCCATGAATTTACTCCCTCAGTTCTTGCTGGAAATAAATCATCATATATTTCAAATTTTGAAAGCTTGGTATCTACTAAATGTTTACTTGTTTTAGATCTATCTTTAATAATTTTAGGTAAATTCCTATATGAATCTGGACCAAGAATAATATCTACATAAGGTTTATCCTCTAATAACACATCCTTAAGATTCTGAGCCATGCATCCAAGAACACCTATAAGCATTGAAGGTTTTTTCCTTTTTAGATGTTGAAAATTATTTAAACGATTATGAACTGTTTCTTCTGCTTTTTCTCTTATTGAACAAGTATTTAAAAAAATTGCATCAGCAACTTCTAAATCATTAGTTTGTTTATATCCAGATAACTTCATCATATTAGATACTAATTCAGAATCATAAACATTCATCTGACATCCATAAGTTTCTATATAGTATGTTTTTTGGTTCATTTTAATTTTTTTCAGCTTATATCATTTTATACTCGGTAAATATATTAAAGTTTAGATAAAAATTTTTATAATATATTTAAAGTTAATTTACTATATAATTATTTCTTTGGATGGATTTAGTCAAGAGTATTTTAATTTATACAAAATTTTATCTAACTACTCTTAAAATAAAAATCTTTAGGGTCTAATCTTTTTCTATTATGCTTTACCTCATAGTGTAAATGAGGCGCAGTAGATTTTCCAGTATTACCTACTTCTCCAATTTTTTGACCTCTTACAACATAACGACCTCTAGGAACATCTCTTTTTGAAAGATGGCCGTATACAGTTTTATAACCATTACCATGACTTATTTCTATGTAGTGTCCAAATGACCCATTATATTTTGAAGAAATAACCAGTCCATCAGCAGTAGCAACTACAGGTGTCCCAGTTTTTGCAGAAAAATCATCCCCTTCATGCTTCTTTCTTTTCTTCGTGAATGGATCTTTTCTGTATCCAAATCTTGATGTTAATTTTGAATGATCTAAACTTACAGGATATATTGCAGGCATATGCCTCAACTTCATTTTATTTTTTTCAGTATTAGCTGTCATTTCCATATAACTAAGGACTTCTAAGTTAGCCAATCGATCCAAATAATCAAGTTTATCAAAATAGCTTTGAAGGTTAAGATCTGATTCAGGAAGCAAATACTCTAAATCTTGGAAGGTTTCTTTCGCAGCTGCTCCTCCAACTCCTAACATTCTTATATCATCATGAATTTTAGGTAGCTTTAACATATCTCTGATATTATCATCATTTTGAGCTATACTATTTAACTTATGCTCAATATTTGATATTCTATCCTTAGAATTATTGATTACTTCAACCAAATAAATATTATCTCTTTTATGGCTATTAATTTCTTGATTTGTCTTCCATGCAGTAAAATCATCTGCTAGGAAATTAAATATTAAATAATTCAGTAAGAAAAGCAATAGAATTGAAGATAGAACGAGCCCTTTGGAGAAATTAATTTCTCTCATAGAACCTTTTTTGTTATTTAGAAATAATATTTTATACTTTTTACTTTTCATGTCTATAATAACTATTGTTGAAATTAAAAATAAACATAAATATATAAAACAAATAAATGCTCTAGAGCTTCATATTACTTAATTTAGAAATTTCAATATTATTTCGATTAATTTCTTTTTTTGTAAATTTTATTTTCTCTATCATCGATAAGAATTCTTTATCATGTGATAAATCATATTTATTGGAGTTTATATTCCCTAGATATTGACCAAGTAAGTAACATTCATATTTAAACTCAATCTTATACTTTATCTTATTAAAATATAAACTTAAATATTGATTAAAATTCTTTAAAAAATTTTGAATATAATCAATTACACTCTTACTATTATTTGCAAATAATCTCTGATAGCTGAGCAAGCGTTCAATTACAGGTTCAAACATTAAATTTTTGATTTAGATATTTACTTATATCAGCAGGACTATACTTTCCTTTTGAAGCTTTCATTACAAGGCCAATAAAAAAGTTTACAAGTTTAATCTCACCATTAATTAATCTATTGTATTCTTCTTGATTTTCTTTAAGAATAGAGTCGATACAATCTTTTAAATCATCAGAACTATTATTTTCTGTTTGAATATCATTAATTATTTCAGAAAACTTTTGATCGGAACTTACAAGTTTAGAAAATATTTTTTTTGCCATTGAATGATCAATTTTATTATTAATTTCTAAATCTATTAATTGCCTTAAATCTTTAATTGCTATTGGGAATTCTAAAATAGATAGATTTTTATCTTTCAAATACTTGACAACCTCTATACTAAGCCAATTATAATATTTAATTGAATTCTTAAAGTTTTGAGCACATAGCTGCCTATAATAATTTAATAATTCTCTATTACCTAATAGATAATCTATTTGTTCTTTATTTAATTTGTAGTTCTCATATAAATCTAACCTTATCTGGTTTGGTAGCTCAGGCATAGTATTTTTAATTTCTTCAATTAATTCGTTAGAAACTTTTAAAGGGGGAAGGTCGGGTTCTGGGAAATAACGATAATCATGTGCGTCCTCTTTTGTCCTAATTGATTTAGTGACTTCACTATTATCATCCCAAAGAAGAGTTTCTTGGTCTATCTTTTCACCTGATTCAATTATTGAACATTGATAATTATATTCATGGTGAATTGCCTTCTCTACGTTTCTAAATGAATTAACATTTTTAACTTCTCTGCGAGTCCCAAATGTTTTTGATCCAATTGGCATTACAGAGATATTTAAGTCTACCCTAAGATTACCCTTCTCCATATTGCAATCTGATGCACCGATTGAACTAATTATTTCTTTTAATGATTTCAAGTACTCCATGGCTTCGTCAGCAGAAGACATATCAGGTTCACTTACAATCTCGAGCAGTGGAGCTCCACACCTATTATAATCAATAAGTGCATCACCCTCTAAAGTGTGAATTGACTTACCAGCATCTTCCTCTAGATGTGCTCTTAAGATTCTAATTTTTTTATTTTCAATATCAATAAATCCATTTTCACAAAGCGGGCTTTCAAACTGAGTAATTTGATAACCTTTAGGCAAATCTGGATAAAAATAATGTTTACGAGAAAATTTAGTAATATTATTAATATTACAATTTAGACTCAACCCAACCAAAATACCTTTTCTAACAGCTTCGCTATTTATCATCGGTAAAGTTCCTGGATACCCAAGTGTTATAGGACATATTTGAGTGTTTGGACTTTCACCATAACTCCATTCCGTTGGAGTAAACATTTTTGTTTTAGAGTTTAATTGGACATGCACTTCAAGTCCAATGACCATTTCCCATTTATTTAAAAATAATTTTTTTTTATCCATTTATTTCAATTTATTTTTAACATCTTTGAAAATTGATTCCAGTGTATCTTTATCCTCAAAAATATTGAATGTATTAGTGTCAATAATTAAAACTTTTGTCCAAGTTATACTTTCTATCCACTCATCATACATAATATTAAGACGTTTTAAATAATCTGGATCAATTGTAGCTTCATAATCTCTATTCCTATTATTAATCCTTTCAAGGAGTACATCTAAATCTGCACGAAGATAAATTATAATATCAGGAGATTTCAAAAACTTCGTCATATTAAAAAATAAATCTGAATAAGTCTTCCAATCCCTATCATCTAGATAGCCCATATCATGTAAATTCTTTGAAAAAATTTCTACATCTTCATAAATAGTTCGATCTTGAACAAATCCATTGTGACTTTCTGCGATATCAATAATTGAGGCAAATCTATGATGTAGAAAATAAACTTGGAGATTAAATGACCATCGATGCATATCTCCATAAAAGTCTGAAAGGTATGGATTATCTGAAACTGACTCATATATATCTTTTAAATTAAATTCTTTAGCTAAGAAAGATGTAAATGTAGTCTTTCCCACTCCAATGTTACCTGCAATACCAATAAAAGGATTTTTAATCATAGAGTCTTTCCAATAATTGTTCCATATGATGAATTTACGGGTTTGACGCTTACTAAATCATTGATTTTTATTTGATTACTATTTACATGAAATTTAATATAGTTTTCTGTATATCCATGGAGTTCATTGTCATCTACACCTTCAACTAAAATTGTGTGTTTAGTATCCATGTTTCTAATAATAAATTGTGATTTCAAGTATTCAGATAATGCTCTTAACTTTTTACTTCTTTGATTTCTAATTTCTTGTGGAACTTTTGGATTTAAATCTATTGCAAATGTATTTTCTCTTTCTGAGTAAGTAAATACATGTAAATAAGACACCTCTAAATTAGATAGAAGGTCATGTGTTTCATTAAATTCATCATCAGTTTCAGTAGGAAAACCAACAATCACGTCAACACCGATAGCTGCATTTGGAATGATAGATTTTATCTTTTTTATTTTATTGCAATAGAATCTAACGTTATATCGACGTTTCATTAATTTTAAGATTCGATCTGAACCAGATTGAAGAGGAATATGAAAATGAGGCATAAATCTTTTTGATGAAGCAATCAAATCGATAATATTATCTGACAATAAATTTGGTTCAATGGATGATATTCGGATTCTTGGAATAGATGTTGAATTCTCAATCTCTTTAAATAATTGAAAACAGTTCTGATTTGTTCCTTTTCCAAAATCACCAAGATTAATTCCAGTCAGTACAACCTCCTTGTAACCTTTGCTCTCAAGTGAATTTACCACATCTACTATTTCACTAATTTTTGAGCTTCTACTTTTACCTCTTGCAAGAGGGATTGTACAAAAAGTACAATTATAATCACAACCATCTTGGACTTTTACAAAAGAACGAACTCTATCTCCACTAGAATATGATAGTCTAAATGATTCAATGCTATCAAATTTGGATGTAACCAACTTGGAATTCATTTCTTTTTTTATTATTTCTGGGATATTTAATTTATTTTCACTTCCAACAACAAGATCGATATCATTATTTTTAGAAAGTTTATCTGACTTCAATTGTGCGTAGCAACCAGTAATCACTATAAAAGAATTGGGATTAATCCTTTTTAATTTCTTAACTAATCTATTACACTTAATATTAGCATTTTCTGTAACTGAGCAGGTGTTAACAACATATATGTCAGCAAATTGATCAATAGATACAAGAGAAAGACCATCCTCCTGGAATTGCTTTGCTATCATTGAAGTTTCAGTAAAATTAACCTTACAACCTAATGTATGAAGAGCTGCTGTTTTAAAAGGAGAACTCATTATATGTTATTAATTGAATTTTTCATTATTAATAAATTATAAATTTTAAAATATTTTTTCCATCCTATAATGAATTATATTTCCAAAAGGAGGTTTAACAGATTTTGTTTTAACGTATTCATTTTTTATATAGAAATCAACAGCTTCACTTCGAGAATTTAAAAAAATTTTTTTTATGTCATTCTCGATGGCAATATTTTCTAGCTCTTTTATTAATTTTGATCCAAGGCCCTTTGATCTAAAGTCCTTAATAATAGCCATATATCTAATTTGAGCTTTATCTTCCATGAAATGAATTCTTCCAACACCAATAATATTATCATTATGATCAAATATTGCTCTATGAAATGATTCTGATTCCATAGGGTCTATCTCAGTTCCACGGATACCACCCAATGGTTTTCTCAATAACAACCATCTCAATTCTAAATATTGATTGTATAAAACTTCATCATGAAAAGAAACTGATTTAATCATAATTTATACCATAAATTAGGTTTACAATAATTACACCAATTACATAAATTTGAATCATCTATTTTAAATGATTCACTTGACTCCGCTTTTTCAATAGAATTAATATTATCAATAAGTTGATTTTGAAATTTATTTATATCAATATCCTCAAATTTAATAGTTACAAACTTTCCTGTGGATACGTAATAATGAGATAATTTAATATTATGTATTTCAGGGTAAATCATTGATACTCCTAAACCATAGATTCCCATTTGCATATCATTTTTCATTTTTTTTTCGGTTAACATTTTCTTGCTTGTTTTGTAATCAATTACATGAATGGTTGAAGAATTTTCTTGGTCGATTCTATCAATTATTGCCTTAAAAGTATAGTCTTTAATATCGTATTCAAGTTTCTTTTCAACTTCAATTGCATTTTGATTAAAACTCGGTCCAAATGTTTGGTAGTATTTAACCAAATAATTTATACCTGATGTAAAATAATCAGTTTTAGTTCTATTTATATATTTATATCTAAATATTCTGTGGTGCCAGTCATCAATCCATTTTTCTTTATAAAATAATATAATATTATCCAGAGAAAAGTATTTCGATTTGTGATTTATTTTTTTTGAATGTATCCACTCGAGTGTTTGATGTACAATTTTTCCTAAGAATGCATCAATACTTTCATCTTTTTTATAAATTTTATCAACATATAAAATTTTATACTTCAATCGACATGTGTTAAATGAATTAATCTTTGAATAAGAATATTTGCTTACTTTCATTTAGCTAATTGATCTTCTAATCAATACAAAGCTTCCAAATTTATTATCTTCAAAAAGAAATTCTTCACCAGATTGATACTTCCAAATTTCAAAATTATCATTATTTCTATTTGCATATCTTTCAACAGAGAATGGTTTGCCATGCAAAAGATAAATCTGCCCTCTATCTGTAGCCCACCCACGACCAGAAATATCAGATAGATTTTCATTAACGAATCTAAATCTTATGGTTAATTCATCAAGTAATTCATTAATCTTTGTTTCTTTATTGGGATCATTATTTTTCCAATATTCCACAATGTAATCAACCTTTTCTTTGTCAGATAGATTTTTCATTTTTCTCATTTCAGATGCAGAAAAAATATATCTCATTACTCCAACTATCTCATATACATCATCTGACCATAAATCTACATTTGAATCATATAGTGTAATAGTTTTAGACTCTCTGTGGTCATTAATTATAAGATCTACAAACATCTCACCATAGAAACCATCAGGAATCAAGAAATTAATCTGATAGGAATCTTGATTGATTTTTAGATTATTAAATACTTCGCTATAAATATTATCATTATTCCTAATCTCTAGTTTGACTTCTTTAATAATTTTATCTTCTGATTTCTTATTTTTATCAAAATATTGAAAATCAAATTTTACCTCTTTAAAATCAATATTTAATTTTTGATCAATTACATTGCCATTAGCAAACAACACAATATCTCCAAAACCTTCTGATGCTTGAAGAATTAAATTTTCTTCAAACTTTATTAAATTATTATTATCTAAATCTTTAATATTTATGATTAAATCATATTCTCCTTCATCTAGCGATATCTTATCTTTGATGAAAATAATTTGTTTTTCATCTGATTTTGTCTTTTTATAAAGATTGTGGGGTAGCGTAATATCAATAGGCCATGACTCCTGAATAACAATTGAATCATTTTTTATATCATAAATTTGCATAATAGCAAGAAGTGATGATTTAAAAAAGTCACTTTGCTTATAAAAAACAAAATTATTATATGAAGATGCATAGTTAATTGAAAGACTAAACATCTCCTCATCATATTTATAAATACTTTTAGTTGTAACATCTACAATCGACGTATCATTTATTTTTCTCTTAGCAGTTGATTTATTATAAAAAGAACAAGAAAAAAATAAACAACAAATTAGCATAATTCTAATTAACATGGTATTTCCTCCAGTTATATAGAGATACCCCATCTGTAGATAGGAAC
>Ga0066371_10000388_pt1 | contig 10059 bp, 6 predicted proteins | sample Knorr_S15_td_DCM_FD_71214 | JGI IMG/M metagenome (GOLD analysis project Ga0066371, IMG submission 71214) | Marine microbial communities from Southern Atlantic Ocean transect - Knorr_S15_td_DCM_ad_63m_LV_B | ecosystem: Environmental > Aquatic > Marine > Oceanic | place: Southern Atlantic ocean... | reverse complement strand
CTTCCTCCGCCTTCTTTGCTTCGGCAGCTTTCTTCTCTTCCTCCGCCTTCTTTGCTTCGGCAGCTTTCTTCTCTTCCTCCGCCTTCTTTGCTTCGGCAGCCGCTTTGGCTTCAGCCTCTGCTTTCTCGCTCTCGCTTTGGAGGTTCGATTCTTGTGTTTCAGTCGGTGCTGGTGCGGCCTTCACAATGTCGCTGGCTGGGGCCTGGGCTAGGTTAGCAAGCTGCGCTCTCCGTGCCCGTTCTTCAGCGCGTTGACGCGCAGCTTTTTCTTCTTCAGCGCGCCTTTCCTGCTCGGCACGTTTTTGTTTCGCGGCCTCTTCTGCGGCTGTGGGGATGCGATCGGCTTGGCTTACTGCGCTCTCAGCGCTCTTCTTGTCGTTCTTGTCATTCGGGCTACCAATCGTCATGTAGACGATACCGGCGGCGACGAATGCGGCCGCTCCGGCCACGATCCAGAAGGTCGGTTTTTTGTTGTCGACCGCGAATGGATCTTCACGCGGTTCTTCGACGGCTTTAAGTTCTGAAGAGGTGTTTACGAACCATCCGTCGTCTACCCCAGCTCCCTCTTCAACCGCCGGAAAATCGACAACTGTGGTGTGGCGAGCTGGCGGTCGCTTTTTTCCGCCCGTACGACCGAGTGCCTTCAGCTTGTCTGCTGAGAGTAGGGTCTTGGCGGCGTGGTCAATCTTTCGTTTTCTACGGCGCTTTGAGCCCTTCGCAGCAGGCACATCTTGTGTGTCTTGAGCAGGGAGCGCTGCCTCTTCAGTGAGCGTGTCCGAGACTGTGACGGTCTCAGCTTCTTGAGCTTTCCGTTTCCTGGCTGCATCTGCGATGGCTTTGACTTGCGGAGCAAGGCCCGCGCTGACAACTGTACTCTCTGTCTCAGGCTCACTTGCCAGGGGTGTTTGAGGGGCTTTTGCCTTCGTGTCAGCCAGCTCTGGGACTGCTCCCTCTGGAACAAGCGCGAGGCCCATCTCCTTGGTGATGAGTTCATCGAGTTCTTGGGAGAGTGCCTCGCAAGAGGTTGGTCGCTTCTCCGCCTTTTTCGACAAGGAGCTCATCGTGACCCTTTCGTAGGGTTTGATGTGCTCAAGGTTTCCGTAGCGCATGTGGAGCGCCAAGGGTTTCTCGAAGATGTGCCGCTTCATGGTTGTCGCAGGGTTGGCGCGACTGGTTCGTGGAGCGAATGGCGCGCGCGCTCTTACTGCTTCGTAGAGCAGCACTCCAATAGCGTACACATCAGCAGCTTTGCCGGCTTCCTTGCCCTGACAGAGTTCTGGCGCCATGTAGTCAGGCGCTCCGAGGAAGGGCTGGCCTTTTCGGGCTGCGCTGTAGGGCTCCATGAGCCCGACGAGACCATGACCGTAGACTTTCGCTACGAGCCCTTGTCCGTCGACTTCGATGAGGCGCACAAACTCGCCACAAAGCGTGTGGTGCTCAACCCCGACTTTTTCGGCTGTCGCCAGTGCACGGGTCACTTGGTGTAAAATACGAGCGGCCTCGCTTGGAGCCAATCCGTTGCAGCGCGTAACGTGCTCGCTAAATGAGGTGCTGCCAACCCAAGGAGCTGCGAGCCACATGCAACCCTCAGCGTTCACGCCGCCGTCTGTCCAGCTGACAACATGGGGAGAGGAGACCTCGTCCGATGCCTGAAGAACAGCCTCGGCCTTGGCGTCTGCGTCTTCGATTCCTGCTTTGCAGATGAGCAAGAGCGCGCGACCGCCATCGGCGTCATCGGCCTCCCAGAGCGTGCCATAGGGCAGCGTCGCCCGTTCACGGTCCGGAGTATAGCGATCTCCGATTATGTCCGCTGTCGTGTTGCTCATGTTGCCTTCGTGCCACCAAGCTAGCAGGGGGGAGTCTAAGTGCTCCTAGGGAGCAGTGCAAACGTCTTCACGTGAGTATTTGAACATGCACGCGCGGGAGACCTTACACGAGAGTGAGGGTGAGGGGGGACCGAAAGAGCGAACTGGGACTTCATGTCACACCCCGTACTGGATGTCGGCCCTTAATTTGAAGCGCATGGTGTAGCGCCCTTAGTGAGGGTCGAAATGCTGCCTTGGGGTCTGAGGTTTGACAAGCTTGTTGCTTTGTTTTGTTTATTAAAAACAGTGCCTTGAGGTGCGTGTGGGGGGCTGCCGCAGAGCGTCTCTCAAAGCGTTGGCACTCACATTCTGAGCGCATGGAAGGATGGCGCCTTTAACGCCGATTTTGTGCCTGGAATGGATTGAAAATGAGCAGTAAATTTAGATAAATTTTGTCCATCCGAGCCCTTAGGCGCCCCTGCCTATGATCCCTCAGCTTCACGCAGGTGATGCTGCTTGTCCCACTCCTTAGCCTTGGACCTTAGCGGGGTAGGCTTAGCCTTGGACCTTAGCGGGGTAGGGCAGGACCAAGGACGGTGACGATTGTGTCGATATGGGTATGATGTGCTCGTGTTCTTCATCCGCCGGCACCCCAGCATCTCTCGCCCACGCGCCCTAAGCTGTGTTTTGCTTATCTCCCTTTGCGTGCTTGCGAGTGGCTGTTATGCGACGCAGGAGATCCTCAAGGACGATCCTCTTGATGCTCTGATTGCTTGGCAGCAAGCCTTGGAGGAAGGTCGCCCTGACGATGCCTGGCGACTCCTGACTCCGGATGCTCGAGATGGCTTAAGTCAGTCTGACTTCGCCTCCCTCTATGCTGAGCAAAGCAAGGCATTGCAGCATCGCGCACGAACAATGCTCCGCTGGGCTAGAGAGCAACAGCCCCAAGAGAGCGCGTATGTGCGTGTTGAAGGGCGTGTGATGCGTCTGGTGCGAACACGTGATGGCTGGCGCATAGACGGTGATTTTAGGCCCAAGCAATGAGCGTCGTGTTTTGTCACTGAAAGCCGCTGTCACTGTTTTGATTCGCGGGCTATAGTCACGAGCCCTTAAACATCTCGGAGAGGCAGTTAGGATGCTCGAGTCCGATGCGCGCGCGACTTCGAATCGGCAGCGTTATCAAATCGTTAAGAAGCTTGATATGGGCGGGATGGCCGAGATCTTTCTTGGTCGGGCTCAAAGCATCGAGGGGATTGAGCGTCAGGTTGCAATAAAGCGCGTTCTCCCTTCTCTGACGCGCAACGAGCAGTTCATGGCCATGTTTCTCGATGAAGCACGCCTTTCGATGCAGCTTACTCACGCCAACATCGTTCAGGTCTTCGACGTAGGTCGCGCCTCTGGAACGATCTTCATCGTCATGGAATTCATCGACGGTTATAACCTGCGCCGCCTCTTTCAGCGCGCCTCAGAACGGGGTTTCAGGGTCCCGATTGAGATCGCCTGTCAACTCGTGATCGAGGTGTGCAAAGGGCTCACACATGCCCACGAGAAAATCGATGCGCGCGGGCGACATCTCAAGATTGTGCATCGGGATTTGTCCCCACCGAACATCTTAGTCAGTCGATCCGGGGAAGTGAAAATCACCGACTTTGGTTTGGCCAAAGCTTTGACTCAGGCAACCGTTACTGATCCCGGCATCGTCAAGGGGAAGTACAGCTACCTCTCACCGGAAGCGACAGAGGGACAGCCTGTCGATCATCGCGCTGACATCTTCGCGCTTGGCATCTGTCTGTGGGAACTTCTCGCTAATCGTCGCCTCTTCCTTGGTAGTGACGACGCAGCGACAGTTGACCTTGTCCGAGATGCGCGCGTTCCGCCTTTGACGAAGTTGAACCCAAGTGTGACGCAGGAGTTCGAGCGCCTTGTCATGCGTTCTTTGGCTCGGGATCCTCATCACCGCTTCACCAGCGCTGCCGAGTTTGGTGACGCTGTCGCCAACTACCTCTTTGCGAACAACCTCAAGGTCACGAGCTACGATGTCGCTAAAATGATCGGGCGCCTCTTTGGGGCGACCCAGGAGAACCAACAAACACCTGAAGAGCGTATCGACGCGATGATAGGCGAAGAGGTTGCTACCTTGGCGTCCACGCTGAGTGCAGAGGAGCGCAATGTAGACGGTAGCCGTCCGATAGATGTTGCGCAGTTGAACCTCATGTCGCGTCCGCGCTTCGATCTTTCCGAGTTTTGGACGAGCGCTGGTCTCTCCGACGAGCGCGATGACTCTGACCATGTGTCAGCCACCGTTCGGGCTATCGAGAGCGCCCGCAACCCTGATGAGCTCGTCGAGATGCTTGAAGGGAGTTTGGTGATCGAAGACGTGGAGGAAGCAGAGGCTAACTCTCTGGATGGCCCCCTTCGGTGGGCGGCGCTTACTCTGGCTGCTTTGGGGGCAGCTGCGGCCATCTACTATGCTTTAGCTTTCTGAGAAGAGCGTTGCCCTTTCTCCCTTGGCAAGGAGCGAGGTTCCCCTCCGTCCACTCAGAAGTAGTAGACCACTCCAATCTGGCTCGTGAATGTGCCGATCCCAAAGTGAATGGTTTCCTTGTTGTAGCTCTCAGTGTCCGGAGCGCCTTCGACCTTGAAGACGTTACCAGTGACCGGGATTATCGCTACCACGACTCCCACAGCGAGGCTCACGCTGATGTTATCCGAGAGGAAAAACTCAGTCATGAAAGGGATCTCGACGTCGAACTGGAAGACCCCACCTTCACTCTCTTCATTGCTGTCATAGCCAGTTTCGTAGCCGAGCGCGACGCGCAACCCTGCCCCTAAGTTGGCGTGCAGGGATTGGGCAAAGTTGTAGACGAAACCTGCGGAGGTCGCGATGTTGGTATTCAGGAACTTGAAATCGCTTTGAGTCAGAAAGTCTGCACCAATTGTCGCTTGAATGCCGAAACGTTCAGTGGGCCAGTAGCGCATGGTGATCCCCGAGACACCACCGAGCGATTGTTCGAGCCCAAGCCCGAAGCGACCGTTGAGATCCTTCGCGTCCGCCGGCGCAGCCGCCAGCAGCGTGGTAAAGGTACAAAAAGCGATAAAAAGATGTCTAAGTCCCATGCACCGACCCTGCCTCAAGCTAAGGGTTCCGTCTAAACTTCTGCCTCATGATTTACGCTCTACTATGGCATGCGTGAGGACGGGCCTTGAACACGCAGCATGGGTGAGTTAGAGCAAGGCCTCACCGAACACAGTGTCCTGGGAGGAAGCCTGTGAAGTTCTTTATCGATAGTGCCGACATTGCAGAGATCAAGGACGCTGTGGCGATGGGGATGTGCGATGGCGTAACAACCAACCCCTCATTGGTCGCCAAGACGGGGCGTTCTTTTGACGCGGTGATCGCCGACATCCTTGAGTTGGTATCGGGTCCAGTCAGCCTAGAGGTCACGACGACTGCCTACGCAGACATGATGAGCCAGGCACGTGAACTCGCTAAACATGCTGAGAACGTCGTGGTTAAGCTTCCGCTAACACCTGAGGGTCTGAAGGCATCACGGACGTGTTATGACGAAGGCATCGCGACAAACGTCACGCTCTGCTTCTCACCGAGCCAAGCTCTTTTGGCAGCAAAAGCCGGCGCAACTTACATCAGCCCCTTTGTTGGCCGTCTAGATGACATCTCAACGGAAGGTATGGCGCTCATTCAGGATATTCGCGCCATCTACGACAATTACGATTTTGAGACGCAGATCCTAGTTGCGTCTGTCCGTCACCCGCAGCATGTCGTGGACTCGGCCCTCGCCGGTGCAGATGTCGCAACCATTCCCCACAAGGTGATTGGACAGCTAGCAAAGCACCCCCTCACCGATATTGGCCTAGCGAAGTTCATGGCCGATTGGGAGAAGGTGCCTAGCTAAGGCACTTCGTTTAGCGCGGAAAGGACATAAAGATCTGTCGCCCTTCGCGTCGAATGAGGAGCGAGAGCGTCTCACCGGGGGCTAGCCTTGAGAGCTTCTTCGCGAGTGCCTTCGGAGAGGAACCAACGTCTTCGTAGTTGAGTTGAAGAATGACGTCACCTTGGCGGATACCCGCTCGGTATGCGTTCGCTCTAGGCTCGACTGCGTCGACGACAACACCCTGACCGCGCTTCAGGCGCAGGGTTCTTCGTTGCTCGCGCGAGAGCTGGCCTAGGCGCAGCCCGAGGGCCTCCACGCTCTTGTCGAACCTCCCATTTGCCGATGGCTGAGCAGCTCCGCTCACTCGTTGAGCTTGAGGGTAGTGGGTGAGTGTCGCTCGGATTTCCTGAGCCTTGCCACGTCTGAGGACCTCGAGGCGCGTCGATTTCGACGTCGTTCCTGTCGATGCGAGCCAGGGCAGGTCCTCCCAGTGCTTGATCGGCTGGCCATCGAACTCGGTCACGATGTCGCCCGCCTTCATGCCAGCTTTAGCTGCGGGTAAGCCCGGGAGCACCTCAACGATCATAGCCCCTGATTTCGGCGTCAAGCCCATGCTCTGGGCAAGAGCGCGGTCTACGGGGCCCACCCTGACGCCAAGGTAGGCTCGCTTTACACCGCCGCTCGCGAGTTGTGGCAGGATCGTCTTGACCATGTTGATGGGCACCGCGAAACCAATGCCTTGGCCGGCCGCGTTAATCGCTGTGTTGATACCGACCACTTCCCCGCGGGTGCTTATGAGAGGGCCGCCAGAGTTCCCGGGATTGATCGAGGCGTCGGTTTGAATGAAGTTCGCCATCATGGGCTCTCGGCCGGGTTGGACCTCGCGGCGTCCTTTCGCGCTCACGATGCCCGCTGTAACAGTGTGGTTGAGCCCAAGGGCGTTGCCGATTGCCACGACCCACTCGCCGATGGCGAGGTTGTCTGAGTCCCCAAGGGCCGCTGCGACGAGCTTCTCCTTCGGTGTAAACTTTACCAAGGCGACGTCTAAGGGCTTCCAGCTCCCTACGACCTCTGCTTCGTAGCGTGAGCCGTTTTGAAGGCTGACCTGGATATCCTGCGCTCCCTCGATAACATGATGGTTTGTGAGCGCGTATCCCTCTGTGTGGATGATGAAGCCGGTGCCAAGGCCGCTTCCAAGGTGCTCTCCTGGAGCTGAGTTCGGGCCCCGGAAGAGGTTGTAAAGGGGATGGGATGCGCCGGGGCTTGCACGTTTTGTTGTGATGCTCACAACACTTGGAGAGAGCTCGCTCGCTAGCGTCGAGAAGGTGTTAAGGGCGACGGGGGTCTGCGGATCTAGCGCTTTGGCGCTCGCCCCATCCGTCCAGACCTTGGTGGGCACAGGCTGCGCGTTTGCGATGCCCCCGAGCGTCAACAGGAACAAAGCGCAGCTCATCACGTGACAGCGTAGAAACACAGGTCCTCCTTTCACCGATGCACAACTCTACCCCAGTCGCGGCTATTCCTCGCTAGGTCGAAGTGGTGTTGTTTCGTGCGCCCTCAACAACGGGGATGAAGAGTGTAAAGGCAGCGCCTTCACCCTCATGACTGCTCACTTCAATCCACCCGCCCATGCTTCGTATGATGCGATCGCAGATGGCCAAGCCCAGTCCAGTTCCGCTTGGTTTCGTGGTGTAAAATGGGATGAAGAGGCGCTCGATAACCTCGTTGGGAATGCCTGGGCCTTCGTCTTCGAAGCGGATCCTGACATAGGTGACGTGATCCCCTCTTTTTCCGCCATCGCTCGGCCGGGGGGGTCTCCGACGAGTGATTGATGTGATGATGGTGAGGTTTCCACCCTTGTCTCCCATCGCCTCGATTGCGTTCCGTGAAAGGTTTAGTGCGACCTGTCGAAGTAGCTCTGGATCCGTTCGGGTTTGAGGCAGGTTGGGGGCCTGTATGAGCTCGATCTCACAACCGTGCTCTTCGACGTTTACAAGTGTCAGTGTGCGCTCCAATACATGATTCACATCAACGAGTTCACCGCTCCCTTTAAGCGGGCGAGCGTATGTGAGGAACTGTCCGACAACGCTGTTCAAGCGGTTGACCTCTTCAGTGATAATATCGAGGTAGGTGGCGTTCTCTTGCTCTACCTCGTCCAAGAGCTGTGCCGCGCCCTTAATGGCCCCGAGAGGGTTGCGTATCTCATGAGCCAGGCCCGCCGCCATTTCGCCTAGAGCAGCCAAACGGTCACGCTCTCGGATACGATCAAAGAGCCGCGAGTTCTCGATAGTAATCGTCGCTTGAGCAGCTAGAGCAATGAGAGCCTTTATCTCATCGCTTCCGTAGGCCTCTCTGAGGCGTTCATCTTGTACATTCAGCATCCCAAGGAGTTGGTCACCGCTTACAAACGCAATGGAGAGCGCGGAGTGAAGTTCACGCATCGTGCCTTGCACTGCGTCTACGAGTTCCACCCCGCCTTGGTCCTCGATTTGGCCCTGTTTTATAAGGGACTCTCGCTCAGCTTCTAGGTTCTCAATGGCGAGGACCTTCTGTTCAAGCAGGCGGTCCAGGAAGGGGCGACTGGTGATTGCGTCCAGTCGCTCGGTAACTTCGGTTCCGATGTTGCCAAGACGGGTATAGGTGAGCCCATCTTCTTCGAAGAGGTAAATGCTTGCGTGAGTCACGCGCCGAGATGCTTCCAAGTGCTGTAATAGCTTGGTTGATAGAGTCGGAACATCGATGACTTTGGTGAGTTCAGCACGCAAGGCTTCAGCTTGCGCCGTGAACTCGAACTTCTCGCGAAAGACGAGCTGTGTGATTCGCTCCTGTACAAGTGCACTGAGTGGCTCGAAGAGGATTAAAATCACGACTGAGGCGATAGCAGTGTTGAAGACGAAAAGGCCGAAATCGTGGCGCCACCAGCCCACTAGGAGGACGTAGATCGTGCCCAAAACGAGCGACAAACCGCTCAGGCTAACGAAGCGTCCTAGGAACTCGAAGATATCAATGAGACGGCGTCTCGTGACGACCTGAAACATGAAGAACATGTAGAGGGCGGTCAGGACGTTTCCTGCCGAGGTGACTTGGAGCCCTGGTACATATTCGAGGAGCAAGAGTGCAAAGACTCCGGCTCCGGCAATGGTCACGTACTTGAGTCGGACACGCTCGACGCGGGATTCAAGCGTATGATATCGCAGGCCCATTTGGGCGAGCGCCAACGCTAGGCTCATGGTCACTGAGGCAAAAAGAACCCACTGCCTGAGTTCTGGGCTCCCTGGCCAGCCCGAGATTGTCATCGCAAAGAGGGCGCAGGACAGCCCGATTGCGCCCTGTCGCAATCGATTCGACCGAGTGCTTTCGCCTTCAGTCGCGAAGCCCGAGAAAAACCCGAGTGATGTTGCCGGTATTAAGCTAGCAACGACGCCTCGTGCACCTTGACCCAAACGGGGCCCCAAAGCCTCTGTTAACGCTAGAGCGTCAACGAGAAACCACGCAACAAGATTGAGGTTAAACCAGGCAAAGCGCCTGAAGACCGGAAGCCTCCACCCCTTCAGCATAACGTGGCTGGCTAGGGCGGTGCAGATCACCGCTGCAATGAGCGCAGCTTGAATTCGGTACCAGTTTTCCACGTGGGCAGGTTAACCCCTTTGCAAGAATGCGGCACGCTGCTTTGGTATTAGCCCCTGTTGATTCGCTCTAAGAGGCCTCTAATCAAGCATTTACGGGGTGCTTAAAGACCCTCAGCAAGTAAGGAGTCTTTCAAGGCCCGTGCCACGCGCATCGCGTCTTTGTCCGCTGCCGGATCAGCTCGATTCAGGAAGGCGTTGAGGTGTCTGACAGCATCTCGTTTTCGTCCAGCTTCTGCGAATGCGAACGAGATGTTGAAGAGGGTGTCCGTTCGAGCGGCATCGCGTGAGAGGGCTTGGTTGAGGTGCTCAATGGAGCTCTCTATTTCTCGAAAGCGGAGCTCAAGGACCCCGAGACTATTTAGTAGGTCTGCATTTCCGCGATTGTGAACAAGCCCTTCATTGTACACGGCTCGGGCCGCTTCGTCGGCGTGGACGGACTCATAGAGCGCGCCGAGTGTCATGAATGATCGCGCTCGTTCGGGATCAATCGCTATTGACTCTCGCCAAGCGAGGTCAGCTCCCTTTTTGTCCTCGGCGGCCAAGAGCGAAAGGCCTTTGTGGTGCCATGCTCCTGCGTGATTCGGATCCAATTCAAGCGCTCTTGTGAGTAAGTCGATGCTTTTATCAGCTGCCCCGACCTCGTTGTGTAGTCGACCTAGCTGGTAGAGAACCTCTACATGCCGAGGGTTGAGTTCAAGGGCGCGCTCAAGGTGACGCACAGCGGCGCTCTGAT
>Ga0066371_10000381_pt1 | contig 10185 bp, 9 predicted proteins | sample Knorr_S15_td_DCM_FD_71214 | JGI IMG/M metagenome (GOLD analysis project Ga0066371, IMG submission 71214) | Marine microbial communities from Southern Atlantic Ocean transect - Knorr_S15_td_DCM_ad_63m_LV_B | ecosystem: Environmental > Aquatic > Marine > Oceanic | place: Southern Atlantic ocean... | reverse complement strand
CAAAATCAATCAGCCCGGGGTCACCTAGGTCTATTCCCAAATGTTGAGCAATTTCCTGAGCAAGCACTGGATTAGCTCGACCGGTGAATAGGTGTAAACGCTTTTTCGTTACTAGTTCCATCGCTTCTCCTGCTCTTACAAGAGCTGTAGAACGGTTCTGTGACAGTAGCTGACGCGTACTTGTCTTCCAGCCCTAAAACTACAAGAACTCAAATTTGACAATACTGTCCAGTCTGCGATTCCGGGTGCCAACACTTTGAATCGATGAGATCTGATTGATATAGCCGCTTTATTGGCTCCAAACCGAATCCTTGAAGCAGCTATTCGATGTTTGTTCGTGTTCTCAACAACGTTTCGCATTCCACCAGTTGTTCTTGTGTGTTGACACCGCGCACTTCGTCGGCATCATCAACAATCACTCCTGTTACGAGATGGCCGCTCTTGCCCAACAGTTCGACTACGTCAGTTAGGTAGTACTCATTTTGAGAGTTGGAATGTTCAACCTTCGCTAGGGCTTGACCAAGCAGGACCGAATTAAAGCAGTAAACGGATGTATTGACTTCGTGAATATCCAATTCGGCGGGTCCTGCATCCGCGTGTTCTACAACCCGTTCAATTCGACCATTTTGGTCTCTGATGATCCGGCCATAGCCCGATGGGTCTTCGAACTCTGCGGTTAGCAATGTGGCAACTGATCCGGACTTTTCATGGTGTCTTTGCAATTGGGTCAGAGTCTCGGAGGTAAGAAGCGGCATGTCGCCGGGGAGCACAAGTACGTCAAAATCCAATTCCGACACTTCGTCGCCGCCAAAGCTCTGGAGCCCAATCTGGGCGGCATCAGCGGTTCCGCGCCTCACTGTTTGTTCTACAAAGTCCAACCCGTTTATATTTCCTGACATCTGCGCCAAGGTTTGCGAGACAAGCGTTGCCTGAGTCCCCACAACTACGACAATGCCGTCGAGATCAAGTTCTTCAAGCGAGTTCAACATCCGCGTCGTCATTGGTATGCCATCAACTAGGTGTAGCGGTTTCGGCAGGGCCGACACCATTCGTGAGCCCTCGCCAGCAGCTAAAACGATTGCCCTCATGCGACCCCCGCGAACTGCCGGCTCACTTCAAAAAGAATCCATTTTTTATTTGCGGAGCACACAATAAAAAGAGTCCTAGACAATCCGTTCGGGGAGGAGGGCTCGAACCTCCATTGTCGGGATCAAAACCCGATGTCCTGCCAATTGAACGATCCCCGACCGTCGAAGTGTCAAAGACACTCGGCCGACAGCCCTAGCTTAACGACGAGAAGTACGCAATATCGGCTGATTACATTAACAATGTCATCCTTCATCACGTTGGGTCTTGGTCACACTTCAGCTACCCTGCAGTTCCTCATGGGATCCCTCGTCAAAAAGCGTCGCAAACGCATGCGTAAGAAGAAGCACAAGAAGATGCTTCGCCGCACTCGCTATCAACGCAAAAACAAATAGCTAGTTCTCACTAGACCGATCACTTAGTTGCGTCTTATCAAGGGCGCTGTTTTCAGGCAAGGTCTTGACGTTTATTGAAGCGACGCCACGATGAACGAATTGCTCGTGTCGTCCCTCTACAAACCATGTACCGCCACTCCCTGCTAGGCGAGCTTGCTTCCCAGTTGCCTCAGTCAGTGCATTTCGCCAGTCGATTAACTCGGGTTCCACGACGAGCGCTGCAGGCTCTAGATCGTTTCCGTGATCACCTCGAGGGCCACCTAATTCGTCCCAGGTTCGATAAACCTCTTTGGTTGAAACCCCAAAAGGTGGAATGAGTAGGGTGATTTCGCGTTCCAGAAATGGCAATGGCGAAAGTTTCTCCCCGATCCCTTGAACACGCGCTCGGCCTCCATTAAGACAAAATCCGATATCAGCTCCTAACGCACTAGCGGCTACGGGGTCATTAAAAGTCGCCCACCGCAAAACTGCGGCCGCATTGCTGGAGCCGCCGCCAAGTCCAGCGCCCGCAGGGATTTTCTTGTGAATAACCACATCTGCCGAGCGATGCACTAGATCTAGTGCACGATTAACAAGGTTGTCGCTGTCTGCTGGAATGTCGAAACCGGAATCTGATGATTGGACCGTCAATTGTGACCCGTCTTTAATAAAGATCTCATCGCACAGATCGACTGACACCATTTCGGCATCAATAAAGTGGTAGCCGTCGGCGCGACGACCTTCCACACTGAGCGAGAGGGTCAACTTGGCCGGGCAAATAAGATGGTCAGTTTTCACAGTTCAATTTTCGTTGATTCTCGGGCCAGGTTTATCCACCTATCTAGCTCAACTTCTTCAGGTCGAGATGTGGGACTAATACCTGCGCTTTCCAGTGTGTTCTCTTCGACTCGTCCCCTCAAACTTTTTCGCAACATTTTGCGACGTTGATTGAAAGCGATCCGAACTAGATCTATTAGTTCATCTTCAATGTGTTGCTCGATGCTTCGCTCTACTCGTTCTATGGCTACCAATGCTGAGTTCACTCGAGGTTGCGGATAGAAGACTGAAGGGGATACATGTCCAACAATCGTCGCTTTGCCTCTAAGAGCGACACGCACTGAAACTCCGCTATACGCATCATCGCCAACCGACGCCGCTATCCGTTCACCAGCTTCTTGCTGAACCATAACCAACAGTCGGGACACAGCAGGGACTTCGTCTAAAACAGTAAGCACTAGGTTCGTAGCGATGTTGTAGGGCAAATTCGCTACGAGGTCCCAGCCAGGTGTCGGCAATATCTCGCTCCACGAGAGGGCGCGAGCATCCGCCTCAATTATTTTGGCCAGATCTCCGACAGTGGAATTAAGTATCGGGATTAGCGTTGCGTCGGTCTCGATAGCTGTCACCGATGCTCCGGTTTCGGCTAACGCGAGAGTCAGCGAACCCAAACCCGCCCCTATCTCAATTACTCGACTGCTTGCTCCTACGCCCGATAGTCGAGCTATGCGCCTGACGGTGTTCGGGTCGGTAACAAAATTTTGTCCGAGGCTCTTTTTCGGATCTATTCCCGCTTCGCTCAGCAATCGCCGGACATCAGCTACCGATAACGTCATTCCCTGACCTGCCATCTGGACCAACCGAAATATTGTTTACAGCCCGGCCAACCGTTCCATCCCTGAGCTTGCCAGAGAAGGTTGGCCCGATAGATCTGCTCTTCTTTGCCGGCATCAGCTGGGCTTCCTTCTCCTCCCATCCACTGCCATGACCCCAAGGCGAATTGAAGCCCTCCGAAATAACCATTTCCAGTGTCCACATCCCATGTCTGTCTTGACTCACACCATGCCATCCGTTCCCACATTTCGAGACTCGGCCAGGTGTCAAGATAAGGCTGCCCAAAAACGATTACCTGCCCTTCCTGCTCTGGTTCGAAGGATTCTTCGGTTGGTTCATCACTCACAAAACCTGTCGTTGTCGACGGTGCAACCGTCGTTGTCGACGGTGCAACCGTCGTTGTCGATGGAGGAACGGTCGTTGTCGACGGTGCAATCGTCGTTGTCGATGGAGGAACGGTCGTGGCTACGGCACTAGTAACTGTTGCTTGCGTGGTCGACGGAGTCGAGTTCCGATTCGATGTTTCCGGCTCATTTATTGGGGAAACTGGTTTCGTCGTTGGAGATGAGGAACCTATGAGTGTTTGAGGAGTCGATGTGGTTGACAGCCCACTGGTAGTTGACGCATCCGAAATCCCAGTCGAGGTGTGAGGTGTTCCGGAACTTGAGTCCGAACCACCCGGAGCTGCTTCGCCTATCGAACTTTGCGACATTGATTGTGTTCCCGAAAATAAGTCACTGACTAGCGAGACCGCCAAGCTACCGACCCTAAAGCCGGCCAACGAAAGGTCCGGTGTTGGAAATTCGCCGAGTATGCGACTAGCCGGCTGTGGAGCACGTTTCTCGTATTCGGGTTCCGACTCATTAATCGACAGGGTTGCTACAGCTATCACCGCCACCCCTAAAAGCAAGAGTGCGACACGGGTCTGCCATCTCTTCCGAAACATAGGTTGCACTAGTTACCACCTAATATTGCCGCTACTCAATTGAGCCTACTGAACGAGGAGATTTCTCTCGTCAGCCAGCTAATCCGTAAAAAGTTGAAGCTGTGGTCCAAGACTCTGCAGCTACTGTCTCAACTTCAACTCCACGTGCCGCTGCGACACCTTCTCCCACAAGGGTGACCCAAGATGGATGGTTCTGTTTCCCTCTTTTGGGGACTGGCGCCAAGTAAGGAGCATCAGTTTCAACCATGTAGCGATCAGCGGGGGTTAGAGCAGCAGCTTCACGTAACTCTGGGGCGCTAGGAAACGTAATTATCCCACTAAATGAAAGATATGCACCTCTTTGGAGTCCAGCTTCTGCTTCACCGGGTCCACCTGTAAAGCAATGAAAAACTGTTTTGCTAGGGATGCCTTCAAGATCAAGGATGTCGAAGGTGTCATCCCATGCATCTCTCGTATGGATGACTAACGGTAACTTACGTTGATGAGCCAGCTGAATCTGTTTGGCGAAGATTTCCCGTTGAATACCTCGTGGGGAGTTGTCGTAGTAATAGTCCAGACCACACTCCCCAATCGCAACCACCTTTGGAGAGCTCGCTAGCTGGTCTAAACCTTTAATTCCATCTTTCGCATCATGTGGATGCACACCTGCTGTAGCCCACACTCCTTCGATTTCATTGGCTCGCGTTATGCATTTAAGGCTGTGTTCTATTGAGGTACCTACATCAATGAGCCTATGGACGCCCGACTCTTTGGCGGCTTGCACCACTTGCAATGCAAGGTCCAGATCATCTGGCAGGTGACAATGATTATCTGTCCACTTCATTCTGATCACTTGAGCCGCGGGAACAGTGGGTCGCCCTTGAGGACTGGAAGTCCACCTGGGTATTGACCCCATTCGATGCTGTCTGGCAACTGTTCTTGTGTGGGGTCTTCATCAAGTCCTATCCGACGACGAATTTCGACACAGGCATTCGGAACCGCTGGCGAAGCCAGGATTGAAACTATTCGCAGGATTTCTAGGGCGTCTCCCAGAATCGCATCTACATCTGGGCCTGGGTCAGATTTCCAGGGCTCAGCATTTTCGAGGTATGCATTTGTTTCGCGAATAATTCTCCACGTTGCATCGAGAGCTTCGGAAGGCGCGATCCGCTGCCATCCATCAGCAATCTTTTGATATTCGGCCTGAACAATTTCAGCTAACGGGCTATCAGGGTTTGGTGCTGGTCCAACTCCCTCACACTTCGAGGTGACGACTGTTGTTACTCGACTGAGTAAATTACCTAAGTTGTTGGCTAGGTCAGCGTTGTAGCGAGCTGTCATTCCTTCGTGGCTAAAGTCGCCATCCGGCCCAAAAGTTTGGTCATGCAAAAAATGATGCCTCACTCCATCAACACCGAAATCTTCGACGAGGTCGGCTGGGGCAATTTGGTTCAGCCGAGTTTTCGACATCTTTTCTCCACCGACTAGCAAGAACCCATGAACATGGACACGTTCAGGCGGTTGGAGACCCGCGCTCATAAGCATTGCCGGCCAATACACGCAGTGGAAACGGAGAATATCTTTGCCAATAAGGTGCACCGCTGGCCAGCGGGATTCGAACTCCTCTGGATTGTCGACGTAGCCCGCTGCAGTTATGTAATTCGTTAGAGCGTCGAACCAAACATAAGTGACGTGACCTGGATCCCATGGAAGGGGAATCCCCCAGTCAATAGACGTTCTACTTATTGAGAAGTCTTGTAACCCTTGGTTGATGAACCCAAGCGCTTCATTTCTTTTGGTTGCAGGCTGAACAAAATCAGGGTGAGCGGCGTACCAGTCTTTTAGGGCTTCTTCGTAGCGACTCAACTTAAAGAAATAGTTCTCTTCGGTTACATGTTCTACGGGTCGGCCGTGAATTGGACAATTTCCTTCGTCTAAATCAGCTTCGTTGAAATAGGCCTCACAGCTGACGCAATACAGACCTTCATATGTTTGAAGGTCCACATCCCCGTTGTCATAGCAGGCCTGCAACAGCTTCTGTACAGCCGCATAGTGTCGTTTTTCACTAGTCCGGATGAAATCGTCATTTGATATTTGGAGTTGGGTCCAAGCGTCTTGGAATCTGACTACGGTTTGATCAGCCCATTCGATTGGTGAACAATCATTTTCTTCGGCTGCACGCTGCACCTTGAGGCCGTGTTCATCAGTTCCAGTCAGAAAGTGGACGTCACGACCTAATAGCCGATTCCATCTCGCGACAGCATCGGCAGTGATCGTTGTGTACGCATGCCCAATATGGGGCGCGTCATTTACGTAATAGATAGGAGTGGTGACGTAGTAGGGGTTGGTCACGTCTGCCATGGTACCGACCCAACCTTCGGCAGACGTCAGGGTTCAGCAGCGGAAGGCCTATTTCCGAATCTCATGTGCAAGTGAATACACACGATTTCGTGCCGCCTTTAGGTTTGCTGCCACTTGGTTCACGGCTGAACTTTTGGTCGCTCCCTTAATCAGTTCAGCCTCCAAGGCGCTAACAATCGCTTGGTCGCTTACATCTTGCACGGGAGCGGGGCTGACGACAATGACGATTTCTCCTTTGACGTCGGCATCAAATCTTTCTGATAATTCAGCCAAGGTCCCGCGCGCCGTTTCCTCGAACAACTTGGTGAGCTCCCGCAGGACCGCTGCTTGGCGATCAGCCCCGCATACAACAGCAAGGTCGGTAAGCGTTTTCCTCAGTCGTTTGGGGGATTCAAAGATAACTGTAGTTCGCTCATCGGACGCCACACTCTCAAGTCGCGCATCGCGTTCCTGGCCTTTTCGCGGTAGAAAGCCCTCCATTACCCACCGATGGGTGGGAAGACCCGAGAGTGTTAGGGCTGTCAAGACGGCGCTAGGACCCGGCACAGCTGAAACACGATGATCGTGAGCTATGACGTAGCTCACCAGGTGTTCACCTGGATCTGATATCGCGGGCGTTCCTGCATCACTCACAAGCGCAACATCTTGGCCTCGGTCGAGTAGGTCAACGATAGTCGTCCCGGCCAAAGCTTCCGTGTGTTCATTAGCCAGCATAAGTCGGTGAGTCGATAGCCCTAAGAGCTCTAAAAGCTTCCCAGTCCTACGAGTATCCTCGCATGCGATAACTTCAACTTGCTCGAGGATTTCGCAGGCGCGCTGGGAGATGTCACCTAAGTTGCCGATTGGCGTAGCCACCAGGTAGAGAGTTCCTTTGTTGAAATTTTCGTCAGATTTAGTCATCGGCTAGAACCTAAAAACAGTTTGTCATTTGGGGCGCAGCCTCACGCTATTTCTGGAAATTACGAAACTTTCTTTCCCTTATACGTTGAATCGGAATTCGACGACGTCCCCATCTCGCATCAGGTAGTCCTTGCCTTCAAGCCGAAGTTGGCCCGCATCCCTCGCTGCAGACCAGGACCCCAAAGCAAGTAGCTCTTCGTTGGCGATTACTTCAGCCCGAATGAACCCGCGTTCGAAATCTGTATGGATTCTGCCGGCACATTGCGGTGCCTTCCAACCTTCTTTAAAAGTCCAAGCCCGCGATTCTTGTTCCCCGGTTGTCAAAAAAGTCCGGAGCCCTAACATGGCATGCGCTGCTCGCACGAATACAGGAAGAGCACCTTCACCCAATCCTAACCCTTCAAGTAATTCAGCTCTTTCTTCATCGGGTAGCAAAGCCGCTTCAGCTTCGAGCTGCACTGAAAGAGGCAGGACTTCGGCACCCGGAAGTGCAGATTCCAAAGCTGAAGCGAGTTCGTGTGCTTCGTCTAGCTGATCTTCGCCGATGTTCAACACTGCCATCACTGGTTTGTTGGTCAGCAGGAAATGTTCTCGCAGCGCAGACCGGCGTTCGTCGGAAAGGTCGGAACGATAAATCGGGGTTCCTTCTGATAACAGCTTCAAAGCTTCTTCTAACGCATCTACCTCTGCAACTAAAACTGGATCGCGCGGATCGGCCTTTAGTGCCTTTCGGCGACGGTCGATTCGCGATTCCACCGACTCGAGATCAGCCAAAGTGAGTTCGATTTCAACGACACGTAAATGTTCTATCGGGTCACTTGGTCCGGGAACATCTTCGTCAGAAAAAGTGCGAAGAACCAATACCAACGCATCGACTTCTCTGATTCCCGCAAGGAATTTGTTGCCAAGGCCTTCTCCCTGACTCGCCCCTTCTACCAGTCCCCCTATGTCAACGAACTCAGTGGTTGAATAAACAACTTTCCGACTTTCGCTCATTGTGGCGAGCGCATCCAATCGTTGATCAGGAACTTTTACTACTCCAACGTTTGGGTCGGTGGTAGCGAATGCGTAGGGCGCGGCAAGTGCTCCTCCACCCGCTAAAGCGTTAAACAAAGAAGACTTACCAGCGTTAGGCAGGCCGACGAATCCAAATCTTTCCATGGGCAGGCGAGGATACCGTCACTCGGAGGCAAGTCACCCTTCGATAGTGAAGAGCGTCTTCTGCTGTGAAAGAATCCGGTAACTAGCTTTTTTGTGGAGGATGTTGTGGGACCACTAAGTGGACTGAAAGTTGTCGAATTAGCGGGCATCGGACCAGGGCCATTTTGCGCGATGCTCTTAGCTGACCTGGGAGCCGATGTCGTGCGGGTTGATCGAACGGCTCAGGTCGATCTTGGGATAGATAGGGGCAGAAAGTTCAGCGTTCTTAATAGAAGTCGTCGATCCGTCTCAGTTGATCTAAAGAATCCTGACGGTGTCGAAACCGTGCTGAAGCTGGTTGAGGAAGCAGATGCCCTCATCGAGGGTTTTCGTCCGGGCGTAACTGAAAGACTTGGTTTAGGCCCTGAAGAGTGTCTTCGAAGAAACCCAAAATTGGTCTATGGCCGAATGACTGGTTGGGGTCAAGACGGGCCGATGTCTCATGCAGCTGGTCACGACATCAACTACATCGCTTTGACCGGGGCACTACACGCTATTGGTTCAGCGGATAAGCCCTCACCTCCCCTTAACCTCATCGGTGATTTTGGCGGTGGAGGAATTTATCTCGCCTTCGGAATATGTGCAGCCCTCCTCGAAGCTAAGACCTCAGGCGAAGGTCAGGTTGTTGATGCCGCGATGACTGAAGGTGCGGCTTCCTTAATGAGTTCTATTTATGGAATGCATGCTTCGGGTCATTGGTCTGACAATCGCGAAGATAACGTCCTCGACGGCGGCTCTTATTACTACGGGGTTTATGAAACTTCAGATGAGAAATTCATCTCGATCGGCTCTATCGAAGGAAAATTTCACGATGAACTTCTTGAACTGACCGGATTCACTGACGCTCCCACAGAGGACCGGAATGTTCAGCAGACTTGGGATGAGAAAAAGGCTCGGCTCGCAGAAGTAATCAAATCCAAAAGTCGTGATGAATGGGATGAGATCATGCTTGGAAGTGACGTGTGTTACGCGCCAGTTCTCGACTTATCAGAAGCACCTGGGCACCCCCACAATGTGGCTCGCGGTTCTTTCGTTGAGGTAGATGGAGTAATGCAGCCAGGACCCGCTCCTAGGTTCAGCCGGACGCCTGGTGAGGTTCAAATGCCCCCTCCTGCGCCCGGGCAACACACACTGGAAGTGTTGACTGATTGGGGATTTTCAAGCGAAGACGTCGAAAAGTTGAAAGATATCGGAGCTATTACTTGAGTAGTTGAGTTCCTTATCTTTAGGGAATTTGTCAATACACCGATAGCCTTGTCCTCATGTCGAAGCGCAAAAAGAAACTTAGGCTCCGCGCTCGTCGCAGCAAAGCCAACCACGGTAAAAGGCCAAACTGCGGTAGAGGCTAATTTCGTAACTCAGCCGGTTACCCCATATTGCTCTATAGCTGCGACGACAGCAGCGGTTATGAGCCTCGCTCCATTTGATTGGTAGTGAGTGCCATCGTCTGTGCGTACTTCAAGTAGTTCGCCGTTTTCACCCAGAATCTCTTTCGTCCATACTCCGTTGGGGGAAACGATGGACGCCGCATCTACCCATGCAGAACGTTCACCATTGCCAAACACCTCTTTGGTAATTGGGTTCACAGCATCAGGCAGTGGGACCATAAAAGGGATCCGAAAGTGCGGCATCCCAACCCAAATCACTAGCCGGCCTGGCCGATCCAAGATCCGCAATATTTCTTGGACCCGCTGACGGTATTCCTCAGTCCACTGGGCGCTTCCCTTC
>Ga0066371_10000379_pt1 | contig 10194 bp, 4 predicted proteins | sample Knorr_S15_td_DCM_FD_71214 | JGI IMG/M metagenome (GOLD analysis project Ga0066371, IMG submission 71214) | Marine microbial communities from Southern Atlantic Ocean transect - Knorr_S15_td_DCM_ad_63m_LV_B | ecosystem: Environmental > Aquatic > Marine > Oceanic | place: Southern Atlantic ocean... | reverse complement strand
CCTGCGTCACTTGGCTCAAGGTTGATGACAACCACGGCGTATTGGCCTGAACCACCACTCTGTTTGATGTGCCGATATTCAAACTTCTCTACTGCTTTGGTGATGGTTTCTCGGTAGGCAACCTGCGGTTTTCCGATTGTCGCGTCGACTCGGAATTCTCGGAGCATACGGTCTACTAAGACTTCTAGGTGGAGTTCGCCCATACCTGAGATAACGGTCTGGCCGGTTTCCTCATCGGTCTTAACCCTAAATGTTGGGTCTTCTTCGGATAAGGCTGATAGCGCCTTACCTAGTTTGTCTTGGTCGCCTTTGGATCGTGGCTCAACGGCGACATGCACTACGGGTTCAGGGAAGGTCAGCTGTTCTAGAACTATGGGCTTATCCGGGGCACACAAAGTGTCTCCCGTTCGGGTGTTCTTGAGCCCAATCCCGGCGACGATGTCACCTGCTTGAATGTCATCGCGATCCTCGCGATTGTTGGCATGCATCTGGAGTATGCGTCCAATTCGTTCTTTGTTACCAGTGGTCGTGTTGAGAACCTGGCCACCTTTTTCCAAACTGCCGCTATAAACCCTGAAATAGACGAGTTTCCCTACATGAGGGTCGGTCATTATTTTGAAAGCCAACGCAGAGAATGGCTCATCGTCTTTGGGCTGGCGTTCAAGAGTGTCTTCACCATTAAGAGTGGTGCCATCAATTGCGGGGATATCCAATGGCGACGGCAGATAACGGGTTACCGCGTCTAGGAGGGGTTGAACACCTTTGTTTTTAAAGGCGGTTCCAGTAAGTACTGGGACTATTTGGTTCGCGATGGTTCCTCGGCGGATCGCGTCATGGAGCGTTTCTTCATCAACGTCTTCCCCTTCGAGATAAGCCATCATGATGTCTTCGTCGACATCCGCGAGCGCTTCTAGAAGCTTTGACCGATATTCCTGAGCTTGGTCTTGTAAGTCATCGGGGATTTCTACAATGTCGTAACTCGCCCCAAGGTCTTCTCCCTGCCAAACAATTGCGTTCATGGCCACAAGGTCGACGACACCAGCAAAGTCAGCTTCATTTCCGATGGGAAGCTGAAGAACTGCAACGTTCGCTTCTAATCGGTCCACGATGCTTGCCAACGAGTCATAGAAGGAGGCACCGGTACGGTCAAGTTTGTTGATGAAACACATTCGCGGAACACCGTATTTGTCGGCTTGTCTCCACACTGTTTCAGTCTGAGGCTCTACACCCGCTACACCATCAAACACTGCTACAGCCCCATCAAGCACTCGCAGTGAGCGTTCAACTTCAACTGTGAAGTCAACGTGGCCTGGCGTATCAATGATGTTGATTACGTGCTCGTTCCACATACAGGTAGTGGCAGCCGAGGTAATCGTTATTCCGCGTTCTTGTTCTTGCTCCATCCAGTCCATGGTCGCGGCACCGTCATGGACCTCACCTATCTTGTAGTTCACTCCGGTGTAATAGAGGATGCGCTCTGTTGTAGTTGTCTTGCCAGCATCAATGTGGGCCATGATGCCAATGTTTCGAACGCGTTCAAGGGGATGATTGCGTGGCATGGGATATCTGCCTCGGTCTTCTAGGGGTCAGGGTTCTTACGGGGAAAATTAGTGAGCGCTCCTTAGAGCACTTCCGACATCCAGTGTGCCGGTTTATAAGGTCTTTAGGGTGACAGACGGTTCTTTTGTTACCACCTGTAATGAGCGAAAGCTTTATTAGCTTCTGCCATTCGATGCGTATCTTCCCGGCGTTTGGTTGCTGAACCTGTGCCGTTTGATGCATCGAGGACTTCATTCGCTAGTCGTTCAGCCATGGTGCGTTCGCGCCGCTCACGGGAATAATCAACGATCCAACGGATAGCGAGAGTGTTGGCGCGCCGCGGTCGAACTTCAACTGGAACCTGATAGGTAGCACCACCAACACGTCTGCTCTTCACTTCCAACTGTGGTTTGGTGTTATCCACAGCACGCTTCAGAACATCTAGTGGCTCACCGCCGGTCTTTTCTGAGACCATGTCAAGCGCGTCGTAAACAATTCGTTCTGCCGTAGCTCGTTTTCCGCGTTGAAGGACTTTGTTAATCACTTGGGTAACAAGAGTTGAGTCGTAAACCGGATCGGCTGCGAGCTCGCGTCTGGGGGCAGCGCCGCGACGAGGCATTTCAGCTCTCCTTCTTTGCGCCGTATCGAGAACGGGCTTGTCGACGAGCGGAGACTCCAGAAGCATCGAGCGATCCGCGGACAACTTTGTACCGAACTCCAGGAAGGTCTTTTACACGGCCTCCACGAACCAGAACGATGCTGTGTTCTTGGAGGTTATGGCCTTCGCCAGGAATGTATGCAGTTACTTCGATACCACTAGTCAGTCGAACACGAGCAACTTTTCTCAGAGCCGAATTCGGTTTCTTTGGTGTATGCGTATACACACGAGTACATACCCCACGTCGTTGAGGGGAACCCTTCAATGCGGGGGTCTTAGCCTTGGTCGGTTTGGATTTGCGGCCCTTGCGGACCAGTTGCTGAATTGTAGGCACCAAATTCCTCTGATTAGGCAACAAGTGTTACGGGTTGCAGTAGGTCTATCCGACTCGAAATATATGGTGGTGCCGGAACAAGACCGATTGATAATGCTACGAGTCGCGTAACGGAGAGGCAACCTCGAAGTACGCTACCGATCCATATTTATCAAGGATTTTGGTTCGCTTCGACGCCATTTGGCCGGTCCTAGGGCCTCGTGAACCTTTTAACTAGCGAATTCATTACGTCGTCGAGCTGTGATCTTTCACTAGTTACTGCAACTACTACTACTGAAGTGAGCGGTAGTACTCCCCAAATTTGGCTATCAGATCGCATTAAAGACCCGGTCATTGGGCCCCAGTGCACGGTTTCTGATGCCGCGAGAGCAGCAGATTTTAAGCCCTCAACGAAAGTCATGTTGCCAATGACCGGGTCAGCGACACCAATAAGCATCAAAGCGCCGTTTGGTTGTCCGTCAATCATTAGCCCAATAGCTGCAATATCTCTGACTGAAGCTGCGAGTTCGACATCCTCGAAGATCATTCGCTGCAACTGGTTCTCTGCACTGGGTGAGAGATTTATTGGCGTAACTCCGTCAGGCCAATACATGGTCTCTAAAAGTTCAACTGCACCCATTGAGTGGCTGGTATCTACAGATGGGGTTGTCGAAACACGTAGTTGAGGATCGGTCGTTGTCTTCGCGCAACTGGACGCGCCAAGGACAAGCACCAAGCAGGTGCTTGCCATGACATGTCGCATGTAGCGCTTAATTACCCTGCGTCACCAAGTTCAACGACGTCGCCACCTTCTTCGCTCCCTATGGTGGCTAGCCATTCTGCTGGGTCGAGGTCTTCGTCTGAGGTGAAGAACTCCATCGGTTCATAATCAGGCGCTGTTGTATCGATATTTCGATATTGGCCTTGTCCTGTTCCCGCAGGAATCAGTTTTCCGATGATGATGTTCTCTTTAAGACCTTTCAAATCATCTTGTCTTGATTCGATCGCCGCTTCTGTAAGAACTCGCGTGGTTTCTTGGAATGAGGCTGCAGATAGCCATGAATCCGTAGCGAGTGATGCTTTGGTAATTCCCATTATTACTGGGCGAGCTTCAGCTGGACGTTGTCCTTCTTGGACAAGGCCTCGGTTGACTTCGGCATAAACGCGTTGATCAACCTGTTCGCCTGGAAGGAACACGGATTCGCCAGGTTCGCCTACCAAGACCCTTCGAGTCATTTGTCGGATAATGAGTTCGATATGTTTGTCGTGAATTGACACGCCCTGTTCGCGATATACCTTTTGGACTTCTTCCACTAAGTACTGCTGGGTCTCGCGAACGCCCCGAATTTCCAATAACTCTTTCGGGTCACGAGGTCCATCGACTAACGGATCGCCCGCTTTTATTTCTTGGCCATCGACCACCGACAGTCGCGCAATGGTCGCCACCGTGTGGGTTTCCTCTTCCCCATCGTCACCAACGACAACAATTTCTCGTCCTCGACCATCGTCGTCTCCGATTCTGACGACACCGGTTCGCGTAGCTAATGTGGCTTTGCCCTTTGGTGTTCGTGCTTCGAAAAGTTCAACCACGCGAGGCAGACCTCCAGCGATATCGCTTCCGGCGACGCCTCCGGTGTGGAAGGTTCTCATAGTTAGCTGTGTTCCTGGTTCACCAATTGATTGAGCAGCAATAACACCTACTGCTTCGCCAAGCTCAATCATTTGTCGGGTTGCCAAGGAACCGCCATATGCCTTCGCCGAGACACCAAACTCTGAATTATCGGTCAGCGGAGAAAGGACTTGCACCCGAGTGACTTTGGGGTCATCCCGTAAGATCACCATTTCTTCATCACCGATGAGCGTTCCAGCTTCCATAATTCCATCGGTCAGCTCGACATCCTGAGCTAAACATCGACTGAATAGTCGGGTTTCTAAATAGGTTCGCTTGTCAGCGGTGTCAGGCCCTATATCTTCGAGCCAGAGACCTAATACGGGTCCCGAGCGTTCAAATGGGTCTTCTTCATTGATGATGAGTTCCTGGGCGACGTCTACGAGGCGTCGAGTCAGATACCCGGAGTCAGCTGTTCGCAACGCGGTGTCGACAAGACCTTTTCGGGCTCCAGGAGTCGAGATGAAGTACTCCAACATCGCGAGACCCTCACGATATGAGGACTTAATCGGGCGTGGAATAATGTCGCCACGTGGGTTCGCTACGAGTCCACGAATTGCAGCGATTTGGCGGACCTGCATCATGTTCCCGCGTGCTCCAGAGCCAACCATCATGTCGATTGGGTTGAATACAACAGATTTCAGTTCGCGTTCGAGTGATGCCCGGACTTCCTCTGTGGCCGATGTCCAGATTTCAACTTCTTTTTGTCGGCGTTCGCCGTCGGTGATGATGCCGCGACGGAACTGGTTTTCTACGCGTTCCGCTTCCCCTTCATAACGTTCGAGGATTTCTGCCTTGTCTGGTGGCACGCGAACATCGTCGATGGAGATCGTCAGCCCAGATTTTGTCGCATATTTATAGGAAAGATCTTTTATGCGGTCTAAGGCAGAAGCGACTTCATTGGTGGGCCATCCCTCGGAAAGTTCTCCGACGATGTCTCCCATGTCACTCTTCTTAACTGCCCTATTGACGTAGGGGAATCCTTCAGGCAGCGCATCATTGAATAGCACTCGACCCGCTGTGGTTGTCTGATGGCCGCCCTCTTCCAAGGCAAGGGCATCCGTCCGCCAAATGATTGGTCGGTGAAGTTCAATTCGGCCTAGTGCGACAGCTCGTTCAATTTCATGGAAGTGTTTGAATACTCGTGGTCCGTCACTATCAGCTTCCCCACGCAGTTCTGTGAGGTAGTAGCCGCCAATAATCATGTCTTGGCTGGGCACGGTCATCGGACGACCGTCGGCAGGGGACAGAATATTGTTTGCCGAAAGCATCAAGACTCTGGCTTCTGCTTGTGCTTCCGAGGACAACGGCAGGTGAACCGCCATTTGGTCACCGTCGAAGTCCGCGTTGAAGGCAGCACAGACCAACGGGTGAATCTGGATCGCTTTACCCTCAACTAAAATCGGTTCAAAAGCTTGGATACCCAAGCGGTGAAGGGTTGGGGCTCGGTTTAACAGAACAGGGTGCTCTTTTATAACCTCTTCGAGAACGTCCCAAACCTCTGACTTGCGACGTTCGACCATTCGTTTCGCGGACTTGATGTTCGGTGCGAGATTCATGTCGTCCAGCCGCTTCATCACGAAAGGCTTGAATAACTCCAGTGCCATCAACTTCGGGAGTCCGCATTGATGAAGTTTCAAAGTTGGACCAACAACGATTACTGATCGCCCGGAATAGTCAACTCGTTTACCTAACAGGTTTTGCCGGAATCGTCCCTGCTTGCCTTTAAGCATGTCCGAGAGTGATTTCAAGGGGCGATTACCAGGGCCCGTAACCGGGCGTCCGCGGCGGCCGTTGTCAAATAACGCGTCAACTGCTTCTTGAAGCATTCTTTTCTCGTTATTGACAATGATCTCTGGGGCGCCGAGATCCAGCAGCCTCTTCAGGCGGTTATTTCGGTTGATAACGCGGCGGTACAAGTCATTGAGGTCCGACGTTGCGAAGCGGCCACCATCGAGTTGCACCATTGGTCGGAGATCAGGTGGAATCACCGGAACGGCATCAAGAATCATTGCTCGGGGGTCGTTAATGCGTTTTTCGTTCGGGTTCCTGCGATTAAACGCACTCAAAATCTTGAGTCGTTTAATTGCTTTTTGTTTTCGTTGAGCAGACAACGGGCGGCGACCATCAGCAGCTTCGATCGCTTCGCGTAACAGAATTTCTTCGTCGTCGAAATCAATGCGCTCCATGAGTTGAGCGATCGCTTCAGCTCCCATCCCACCTTCGAAATAGTCGCCGTAGCGGTCTTCTAGTTCGCGCCACAAGAGTTCATCTTCGATGATTTTTCGTCCATGCAGATCACGGAATTCGTCGAAGGCACGTTCAACGGTTTCGAGTTCGGTATCACACTCAGTTTTAAGAGCTTCAACGTCTCGATCGGCGTCTCGGCGTCGGGCTTTTAGATCTTTTTCTTTCAGACCTTCAGCTTCAAGTTGGGTGATTTCTTCTTCGAGTTCTTTGAGGCGTTCTGCGATTTCGTCGTCGAACTCTTCACGGATGACATCAAGCTCTTCGCGCATTTCTAACTCGAGGCGCGGCAGATCTTCGTGGCGCTTGTCGTCATCAACCCATGTAACGAGGTTTGCCGCGAAGTAGATAACTCGTTCGAGTTGCTTAGCCTTGAGCTCTTCGCGAATTTCGAGGCCTGTAAGCAAATATGCAAGCCAGCTTCTGGTACCGCGTAGATACCAAATGTGCACGACTGGTGCAGCAAGCTCGATATGGCCCATGCGCTCTCTGCGAACTTTTTGGCGCGTTACTTCTACACCGCACCGCTCACAGATAATTCCTTTAAAACGAACACGCTTGTACTTGCCACAAGCACATTCCCAGTCTTTGGTGGGACCGAAGATCTTTTCGCAGAACAAACCATCTTTTTCGGGTTTCAGCGTTCGGTAGTTAATCGTTTCGGGTTTCTTTACTTCCCCGTTAGACCAGGTCCGGATCGCATCGGCGGTCGCCAAGCCGATCCTTATATCTGAGAACTCATTAACGTCGATCATTTGCTGCTCTCAATTCGAAAAGGGGTCGTATGTAGGGCACCGGTGCTCATAGTTGTTGCCTCCGGAGTGCGTCTTCTTCGTCAGTTCCTCGTTCGGGTCGACTTATGTCTATTCCCAGCGACTCTTCAGCTCGGAAGACATCCTCGTCCAGTCCCTGCATATCTATTTGATCGCCGGTCAACGAGATCACTTCGACGTTTAAGCAAAGTGCTTGCATTTCCTTAATTAGAACTTTGAAGCTTTCTGGAATCCCTGGTTCGGGGATATTTTTGCCTTTAACGATCGCTTCATAGACTTGAACTCTTCCCAACGTGTCGTCGGACTTTATGGTTAAGAGTTCTTGAAGGAGATATGCAGCTCCATAAGCCTCAAGGGCCCATACTTCCATTTCGCCAAATCGCTGGCCACCGAACTGTGCCTTACCACCCAACGGCTGCTGCGTAATCATTGAGTAAGGGCCGGTAGACCTGGCGTGAATTTTGTCATCGACAAGGTGAGCCAGTTTGAGAATATAGCTATACCCAACCATTATTGGTTGGTCGTACGCTTCTCCCGATCGACCGTCGTATAGGACAGCTTTGCCAGCCGAAGTCATCATTCGTTCACCGGATGAAGCTTCTGGTCGAAGATTTTCAAGCGTCTTTTGAATTGTTGGGTGCGCGCCAGCACGTTCTTCTTCATCCCAACTAGCGCCATCAAATACTGGTGTTGCTACGAACACCGACGGCTCGGTCCGTGGGCGAGTTTTGCGAGCTGTATTGGAGATGGGTTCATTCCCAACGGCTTGCCCGTTGACTTCCCAGCCCCAGCGAGCTGCATAACCCAAGTGAGCTTCAAGGACTTGGCCCACGTTCATTCGACTCGGCACCCCAAGCGGGCTCAGGATGATGTCTACGGGTGTTCCGTCCGCCAGATATGGCATTTCTTCCACTGGAAGGATTTTTGATATCACGCCTTTATTGCCATGGCGCCCGGCAAGTTTGTCGCCAACACTGATTTTGCGTTTTTGAGCTACATAAACACGCACAAGCTCATTGACGCCGGGCGGGAGTTCCTCATCTTCGTCCCGCTGAAGTACCCGGACATCGGTTACTACTCCACGTTCTCCATGAGGGACCTTTAGCGAGGTGTCACGAACTTCGCGTGCTTTTTCGCCAAAGATGGCTCGAAGCAAACGTTCTTCTGGAGTCAGTTCTGTTTCACCCTTTGGCGTTACTTTGCCAACAAGTACGTCTCCAGGACCTACCTCTGCGCCAACGCGAACAACGCCTCGTTCGTCAAGGTCGGCTAATACATCATCAGCGACATTCGGAATATCTCGGGTAATTTCTTCAGGACCAAGTTTTGTGTCTCGAGCATCGATTTCGTGTTCATGAATGTGAATCGACGTGAGGACATCATCTTTCACAAGGCGCTCACTGATAATGATCGCGTCTTCGAAGTTGTAGCCCTCCCAAGCCATGTAAGCCACTAAAAGGTTTTTGCCGAGCGCTAATTCACCTTTGTCAGTAGACGGACCGTCAGCAAGAATCGCTCCTGCCTTAACCTTGTCTCCCTCACGGACAATGGGCTTCTGGTTTATGCATGTGTCTTGGTTTGAACGTTCGAACTTGAGTAGTTGGTGGCTTATCGTTCCAGATTTCTTGTATTCGACGCTGATGTTGGTTCCGGTTACCTCGGTAACTACCCCATCTTCGTCAGCAAGTATCACGTCCGCAGCGTCGCCAGCGGCGCGTGCTTCGATGCCAGTACCTACATAGGCAGCTTCTGCGCGAAGCAGCGGCACTGCCTGACGTTGCATATTCGCTCCCATAAGCGCACGGTTCGCGTCGTCATGCTCAAGGAATGGGATCAAGGCTGTTGCTACGGAAACAATTTGTTTCGGAGAGACGTCCATTAGGTCGACTTCGTCAGCTGGCACATAACTAATTTCGGTAGTCGCAGCGAAATACGTGTCACGCTCCATCTGAAGTTTCAGATCGGCAAGACTTGCTCCTTGAGGACTCTTACGCACCAGAACTCGTGGATTACGGAACGTCTTGTTGGCATTAAGTGGGGCGTTGGCCTGAGCTACAACGAATTCTTCTTCTTCGTCAGCCGTTAAGTAACGGATCTCGTCAGTTACTTTTCCTTTTTTCACCAAACGGTACGGCGACTCGATAAAACCAAATTCGTTCACTCGAGCGAACGTTGCGAGACCACCTATCAACCCAATATTCGGCCCTTCAGGCGTTTCGATAGGGCACATTCGACCATAGTGACTGAAGTGGACGTCACGAACTTCGAAGCCTGCTCGCTCTCGTGAAAGACCTCCAGGTCCTAACGCTGAGAGACGACGACGGTGAGTCAAGCCTGACAATGGGTTGACTTGATCCATAAATTGCGACAACTGAGAAGTACCGAAGAACTCTTTAATCGCCGCAGTTACTGGTCGAGTGTTGATCAGCGTTGTTGGAGTGATTGCTTCCACATCCTGGGTGGTCATTCGTTCCCGAACAACGCGTTCCATACGACTGAGTCCGATACGGACCTGGTTTTGTATTAGTTCACCAACAGACCGGATCCGGCGATTCGCGAAGTGATCTTGGTCGTCTAAGCGGTAGCCAGGTTCTGCATCGGCAAGGTGGAGGAGGTAACTAATCGATGCCAGCACCTCTGATCTTGTCAATACCTGCGAGTCAACTGCTGGGCGTTCGAGCTTTAACCCAAAGAGATCTTCGAGTTTGTCAATTTCAGAGCTCAGCTTCTTGTTCAGCTTGTATCGACCGACCTTTGATAAGGAGTATCGGCGATCATCAAAATATGCGTTGTTGAAATAGTTCGCTGCGGCTTCAGCCGTTGGTGGTTCACCTGGGCGAGCACGCTTATATATCTCTATGAGTGCTTCTTCTTGGGTCGGGTCGATCGGGCTGTCTTCTTCGCTGCGACTCCACTTGTCTCGTTCGCTTTCCCATTGGCCCTCTAGGAAATCAAAGTGTTCGACGAATCGCTCAAGGAAGCCGGGGTGGTTGGC
>Ga0066371_10000377_pt1 | contig 10216 bp, 8 predicted proteins | sample Knorr_S15_td_DCM_FD_71214 | JGI IMG/M metagenome (GOLD analysis project Ga0066371, IMG submission 71214) | Marine microbial communities from Southern Atlantic Ocean transect - Knorr_S15_td_DCM_ad_63m_LV_B | ecosystem: Environmental > Aquatic > Marine > Oceanic | place: Southern Atlantic ocean... | reverse complement strand
GTGGAGGTGAGGACCCAGGGATCAGGTAGGCGATGGGTTGTGCCATCAACCATCCCAGTCCGTACAGCGCGGGAATCAGAATGATCGCCGTGACCCAGCGGGGTTGGTGGCTGAGCAGACCACCCCAGGCTTCGGCAATGGGTTTAACGATTACTCCTCCGGCTCGATTGTGCTGGTGAGCCCCTTGCCCTTGAGCGTTTCGCAATAGAACTCGGCCGGCTCCAGGTCGCAGACGATCACAAGACCCACGCCTGTGTTGTGAGCTTCAAGCATGACGGCCATGCAGTCTTGCTCGCTGAGTTGGGGCACCACCTGGCGCAAGGTGGTGACCACGTACTCCATGGAGTTCACAGGGTCGTTGTGAAGCAGCACTTTGTACCGGGGAGAGCGCTTGCGCACCTTTTCCGGTGCCTTATCCAGGACGGCCGCTCCACCTGGACTGCGGCTGGGGGTATCCACCGCCATGACCATGGTTCTCAGAGACAAGGAATCTAAAGGGACTGGAAGCACAGCTGGCGAATCAGAGGGCCTTGATCCGCGCCATGGCGCTGTCGACATTGTCTCGGCTGTTGAAGGCCGAGAGGCGGAAGTAACCCTCTCCGGCTGCGCCGAAGCCACTTCCCGGGGTGCCGACCACATTCGCCTGATTGAGCAGATGGTCAAAGAAGCCCCAGGAGTCCATGCCATCCGGAGTTTTGATCCATACGTAGGGAGCGTGCTCCCCGCCATAGACGGTGAGGCCAGCGGAATTGAGTTCGCGACGGATGATCGCGGCGTTTTCCATATAAAAGGCCACCAAGCCTTTGACCTCTCGCTGGCCGGCATCGGAGTAAACGGCCTCTGCCCCACGCTGAATGATGTAGCTCACACCGTTGAACTTGGTGCTTTGTCTGCGGTTCCAAAGGCCCCAGAGTTCAACCGCTTCACCAGCGGAGGTTTTGCCTTTGAGTCCCTTGGGTACAACGGTGAGCGCACAGCGGGTGCCGGTGAAGCCTGCGTTCTTGGAGAACGAGCGGAATTCAATGGCGCAGTCGCGGGCTCCCTCGATCTCGAAGATTGAGTGGGGAAGACTCGGGTCCTGGATGAAGGCCTCGTAGGCGGCGTCGAACAGGATCAGAGAGCCGTTGGCGCGGGCGTAGTCCACCCAGGCTTTCAACTGCTCCTTCGTTGCGACGGCTCCTGTGGGGTTGTTGGGAAAGCACAGGTAGATGAGGTCCACAGGTTCGCTGGGGATCTCGGCCGTGAAGCTGTTGTCGGCACTGATGGGCAGATAAGTGAGACCGGCATAGCGACCTTCGTCACCGGCATCGCCGGTGCGACCGGCCATCACATTGCTGTCCACATAAACGGGGTAAACAGGGTCTGTGACGGCGATCTTGTTCCCGGCCCCGAGAATGTCCAGGATGTTGCTGCTGTCGCATTTGGAGCCATCGGAAACGAAGATCTCCTCAGCGCTGATGTCACATCCGCGGGCCTGGAAGTCGTGCTTGGCGATGGCCTCCCGCAGCCAGCCGTAACCCTGTTCAGGGCCGTAGCCGTGAAAACCTTCAGCGGTGCCCATCTCATCGATGGCTGATTTCATCGCTTCGCGACAGGCCTGGGGGAGCGGTTCCGTGACATCGCCAATGCCCAGGCGAATCAACGCTGCATCGGGGTTGGCGGCAGCAAAGGCCTTCACCCGACGTCCGATTTCAGGGAACAGATAGCCCGCCTTGAGTTTGAGGTAATTGCCGTTGACCTGAACCACAGAAAGACCGATTTCTGCGGGCATCCTGCTACATACGATGAAGGAAGTCGGGTCGGAAGACCGTGACCGTCGCGTTGAATCCATCCACCGCGCCTGTGGCGTTTGACGAGTTGGTGGATGCGGGCATCAACAGGCCCGCTCGCTATATGGGCCATGAGTTGGGTGTGGAGCCCAGGGACTGGCATGCCGCCCGGGTTCGCTGGGCCCTCACCTATCCCGAGCTTTATGAGGTGGGCTCCAGCAATCTGGGGCACATCATTCTCTACTCGATTCTCAATGCCTTGCCTGGGCAGGTCTGTGATCGCTCCTACCTGCCTGCCGCCGATCTCGCCGAACGCCTCAAGCAGCGTGAGCAGGCGCTGTTCGGAGTGGAGAGCCGCTGGCCCCTCAACGCCTTCGACATCCTTGGCTTCAGCCTGAGTTATGAGCTGGGCGCCACCAACATCCTGGAGATGTTGGATCTCTGCAGGGTTCCGATCCGAGCGGCAGACCGCGGTGACTTGCCGCTGAGTGACCCTCAGGCTCCGCCGCTGATCTTTGCTGGAGGGCCAACGGCCACCAGCAACCCAGAGCCTTATGCCGCCTTTTTCGATTTCATCGCCTTGGGTGATGGTGAGGAGCTGTTGCCGGAGATCGGACTGGTGCTGGCCGAAGGCAAGCAGGCAGGACTGACGCGCTCGGCTCTGCTGCTTGATCTGGCCATGGTGCCAGGGGTTTATGTGCCGTCTCTCTATGCCCCGGGTCTGGATGGAGTCAGCCTTGAACCGCTTAAGCCAGAACTCCCCAAACGGGTGTTGAGACGGGTCGCCACGCCGATGCCCCATTACGCCATGGGTCTGGTTCCCCACGTGGAAACGGTCCATGACCGACTGACGGTGGAAATCCGACGGGGCTGCACCCGTGGCTGTCGTTTCTGCCAGCCGGGCATGCTCACGCGGCCGGCGAGGGATGTGGAGCCCGAAGCCGTGATCGAGGCCGTTGAAACGGGAATGCGGCAAACGGGTTACAGCGATTTCTCACTGCTGTCGCTCAGCTGCAGTGATTACCTCGCTCTCCCAGCAGTGGGGGTGGAGCTTCGCAATCGGCTTGCGGATCGCAATGTCACTCTTCAGCTCCCTAGCCAAAGGGTGGACCGTTTCGACCAGAACATCGCCCACATTCTTGGAGGTGCACGCAAGGCAGGACTCACCTTCGCTCCGGAAGCCGGCACGCAACGTCTGCGCGACATCGTCAACAAGGGGTTGACCGACGATGACCTGCTGCAGGGCATCCGTACGGCGATGCAGAACGGATACCGCAAGGTCAAGCTCTATTTCATGATCGGGCTTCCGGGAGAGACCGATGCCGATGTGCTCGGCATCGCCGAAACCTGTCGGATGCTTCAGGAGTGTTGCCGTGATCTGGGCCGCCTCAGCCTCAACACCACCATCAGCAACTTCACACCGAAGCCCCACACTCCTTTTCAGTGGCACAGCGTTTCCACCAGCGAGTTTCTCCGTCGTCAGCAACTGCTGCGTGATGCAGGTCGACGCCTTCGAGGTGTGCGCTTCAACTTCACGGATGTGCGCCTGTCGGCGATGGAAGATTTTGTGGGTCGCGGAGACCGGCGTCTGGCGCCTGTGATTGAAGCGGCCTGGCGTGCCGGCGCGGGCATGGATGCCTGGTTCGAGGCCCTGGATCGCACTTACAACGCCTGGACTAGTGCCATTGCCCAGGCCGGGCTTGAGGGGAGTTACCGGCAGATGGAGCTTGGTGGCTGGAGTGCAGTGTCGGCGCTGGATCGTGATGATCTTGAGGCGTTTTGCCGGCAACCCCTTCCCTGGGATCACATCGACAGCGGCATCGACAAGGGCTGGCTCGCCCAGGATCTGCAGCATGCGCTCGCCTCGAGTGTTGTGCCCGACTGCTCTTTTGAAACGTGCAGCAGCTGTGGCGTTTGCGGCCCTGATCTGGGCCACAACGTTGTGGTGGCGCCACCTGCAATTCCAGTGGCCAGGCCTCAGCAGGCGCCACCGAGTGACCGTGTCTGTCGTATTCGCTTTCGCTTCAGCAAAACTGGAGCGATGGCCTTGCTCAGCCATCTGGATCTAGTGCGTCTTCTCGAGCGAGCACTGCGCAGGACCGAGCTGCCCGTGAGCTTCACAGGTGGATTTCATCCATTGCCTCGGCTTCAGCTCGCACTGGCGCTGCCTTTGGGAGTGGAAGGGGGAGGCGAATGGATGGATCTGGAATTTGTGGAGACAGTTGACGCGTTGATGGTCAAAGAACGTTGGCAGCAGACGTTGCCACCGGGATTGCATCTGATCACGGCTGAGGAGGTGGCCGTGTCATCTCCCAGCCTGGCTCAGCAGGTGCGAACCAGCCGCTGGCGTTTTGTGCTGAGTGGCTCTGAGCTGCTGTCGCAGAGTGAATCCGTCGATTGGTCGCAGGCCATCGCGGCTCTGCTGGCACAGAACGAGCTGATCTGGGAGGACACCGACAAGAAAGGGCGTCCGCGTCGTCGTGATGTGCGTGAACTGCTCCAGGATCTGCGCCTGCTGGAGCAGCTTGAGCCCTGCTCGGAGGACATTGGCGCCAGAGCGGAGCTGGAGCTGCTTGCTGCCGTTGATTCCCAGGGCCGCAGTCTTAAGCCTGCTCAGTTGCAGTTCTGGCTCTCGCAATCTCTGGGGTTTGACTTGTCACTCTCCCGTGTTCGACGGGTGGAGCTGACTCTGCTGCAGTGCTAAATTCAATTCAGGACTTCAATCCAGAGGCTTGAGCCACGGATTCGTCCCGGCCTTCTTGTCCCAATCATTGTTTGGAACGAGAGGCCTAGGCCTCCGCTCCTGCCAGCGCCCCCGCGCTGATGTTGATCGGCCATAGGAGTGATCCACTCCGTGCCATTTCGACCCCAGGGTCTTTTCAAAGTAATTCCAATTCACCCCCGATCGATGAGCCCAGCGGCTCACTGACCGGTCACTGCCCTGACGGGCGTCGTCAGTTTCTGTTTATGCCCCAGCAAATCGTCATCGCCGAGCAGCTGCGCATCGCGGCGGTTCTGTCCGATGACCGTGTTGATGAGCTGATCGTGGCGCAAGGCCGCTATCAGATCGGTGACGTGTACCTCGGAACGGTGGAGAACGTGCTTCCGGGGATTGACGCCGCCTTTGTGAACATCGGTGAGAGTGAGAAAAACGGTTTCATCCATGTGAGCGACCTGGGCCCGCTGCGCCTTAAAAAAGGTGCTGCAGGGATCACTGAGCTGCTCGAACCGCGCCAGAAGGTGCTCGTTCAGGTGATGAAAGAGCCCACCGGCACAAAGGGCCCACGTCTCACCGGCAATTTGGCTCTTCCAGGCCGTTATCTGGTGTTGCAGCCCAGTGGCCAGGGCGTGAATATTTCCCGTCGTATTGGTGCCGAAGGGGAGCGCAATCGCCTCCGAGCTCTCGGGGTGCTGGTGAAACCGCCGGGTGCGGGTCTGCTCGTCCGTACGGAAGCAGAGGGCATCAGTGAAGACCTGCTCATCGACGATCTCGAATCCTTGCTGCGTCAGTGGGAAGCGATTCAAAAAGCAGCCGAAACCGCTTCGCCTCCCGTTCTGCTCAACCGGGATGAGGATTTCATCCATCGGATTCTCAGAGACCACACCGGCCCTGATCTGGCTCGCGTGGTGCTGGATGACGCCGCCGCTGTTGATCGAGTGACCAGCTTCCTGGGGCAGGAAGGGGCGAACGTTTCAGTGGAGGCACATACCGAATCCGACGAGCTGCTTGAGCACTTCAAGGTGAATGCGGCCATCCGTGATGCTCTGAAACCTCGGGTGGATCTTCCCTCCGGCGGTTACGTGATCATCGAGCCCACCGAGGCTCTCACTGTGATCGATGTGAACTCGGGCTCGTTCACCCGTTCCGCCAATGCCCGTGAAACAGTCCTCTGGACCAATTGCGAAGCAGCTGTCGAGATTGGACGGCAGTTGAAGCTCCGCAACATCGGAGGCGTGATCGTCGTCGACTTCATCGACATGGATTCCCGTCGCGATCAGCTGCAGTTGCTGGAGCATTTCATGACGGCGATGCGCGATGACACGGCGCGCCCTCAGATCGCCCAACTCACCGAGCTCGGCTTGGTTGAGATGACGCGCAAGCGTCAGGGACAGAACATTTATGAGTTGTTTGGTCGAGTCTCCCCTGGTTACGAGGCAGTGCTGCCTGGCAAGGATCTTCCTCAGCCTCAAGCTGCCGCCACAGGTCTGGTGAGATCGGCGACATCGGCGCGTGAGGAAGTCGCGGCTCCTGCTGACTCAGGAGGCGGCCGCCGCCGACGTGGTGGCCGCGGCCGGGTGAATGGATCCACGGAGAACAAGCTGGTGGATCCGACCCTTGAGGCGACGGTGGCCGGTGAATCCACATCGGATGCCACCGAGCCCGCAGGCGCCAACCGCCGACAGGATCCTGAACTGGTCGCTGTCCCGATGGACGATGACCAGGAAAGGGTCTTTGGCTGGTTGGGACTGAATCCAGTGCTTCTGTTGGATCCACCTCCTGAAACTGACAACCTGCTCGTACGAGTGGTGCGACCGGGAGAAGATGCCGACGCGGTCCTGGAAGATGCACGTCAGCAGCTGGCGGCCAGTTCAGGTCGCCGCCGTCGCCGCGGCTCCCGCGGAGGTCGAGGTGGAGCACGCAATGGCTCAACCGCTCCCGCACCTTCGCCTGTGTCGGCCACGGAAACTGCTGAAGAGGCACCACTGCTGGTTGAGATCACCCCATTGGAGGTAACTCCTGCCAACGACGCTCCGACAGCGTCGCGAACGGTTGCTGCTCCTGAGTCACAGGTTCCTGAACCCGTTGCAGCAGCAGTTGCCGAGCCTGAGAAGCCGGCTGAAGAGGCCCGCCCTGGCCGTCGTCGTCGTCGGTCTTCCGCCACCGCCGAGTGATTGCTGGTGTCGATGAGGTTGGCCGTGGATGCTGGTTCGGGCCTGTCTTCGCTGCCGCGGTCTGCCTCACTGATTCTGCCGCGAATGCACTCTCCGATCTCGGCCTGACGGACAGCAAAGCCCTCTCCCCCAAGCGCAGAGCTGCGCTGGTTCCCGAGATTGAAGCTCGAGCCACCAGTTGGGCCCTGGGCCAAGCGGCTGCGCGTGATGTGGATGCGAAGGGGATCAGGGTGGCGACGGAACTTGCCATGCTCCGCGCTCTTCAAAAACTTCCCCAGGTTCCAGAGTTGGTGCTGGTGGATGGGGTATTGCCCCTACGCCCCTGGACAGGACCTCAGCGCACCATTGTGCGTGGTGACAGCAGTGAAGCCTCGATCGCTGCCGCCAGCGTGCTGGCAAAGGAAGCTCGCGATGCCTTGATCCGTCGCCTGGCTCGACGTTTCCCTGGCTATGCCCTGGAACGCCATGCCGGATACGGCACCGCTCAACATCGAGCGGCCCTGCTGGCTTCAGGTGCCACTCCGATGCATCGTCACACCTTCCTCACCAAGGTGTTCGCCAGGGTCTGAGCGCCGATCTGAACCTGGTGTGTCCTCAGCTGGTGATTGCAGTGCCCAGTCCTGAAAATCACGCACCAGCTGTCGCCCGACCCGACCTTTGATTGTCATCAGGATGCCGTTCAGGATCGACTCGCCGGTGCTTTCCAGCACCCGTTTGGGAATCAGCTTCAGCAGTGGTGGCTGACTGACGTTCACTCCCAGTTTGGCCTCGCCCTGCAAGCCGTGATCCGTCACTTGCAGTTGTGCTTCCAGGCTCAGCTGGAAATCATCCACAAGCCCAAGCCCTTCAAGCGTGGCGTCAGTTGCCTGGATGGAGATCGTTCCATCACCCGGCTCGATTTTCAGGGATACGACAGGACAGACCTGCAGTTGAAACACCTGAAGTGTGGTGACCGTGTACCGGTAACGACCTGGACCGATCCTGTCGAGCTGACGCGCATCCAGAAGAGCTTTGATGACTCGGTCTTCCTGTTGCAGGTAGCTGCGTAGGGGCTGGGTCTGGTTGGCGACCGGCAGATCGAGATGCTGACTGGCGCGGAAGGCAAGGGTCATGCCCCTTGTGCTGACGCGGCATGATCCTATCGATGCAAGTGCTTGGATCCATGCCGATTCGGATGGCGTTTCTAGGGCCGAAAGGCACTTATGGCGAGCGAGCGGCCAAAGAGATGATCCGGCTCGAACAGATCAGTGATGCTGAGTTGGTTGCATGCACTGGGCTGCGTTCAGTGGTCGACCACGTGGCGGATGGTCGTTGTGAGGCTGCTGTGGTGCCCGTTGAGAACTCTGTGGAGGGTGGTGTCACGGCCAGTCTTGACGCTCTCTGGTCTCATCCCGATCTGTGCATTCGACGCGCTTTGGTTCTGCCGATCCGCCACGCCCTGCTCAGTAGTGGTTCCATTGAGAGCGTCACGGAGGTGCTGTCTCACCCCCAGGCACTGGCGCAATGCAGCGGCTGGCTGGCAACCCACTTGCCGCAGGCGCTGCAACTGCCGACCACATCCACTGCGGAAGCAGCGCGGATGGTGAAGGGCAGCCGTTTCAGAGCAGCGATTGCAGATCGGTCCGTTGGCGAACTGCAGGGTCTCGAGGAACTGGCGTTCCCGGTGAATGATGTTGTGGGCAACAGAACCCGCTTTCTGCTGCTCCATCGCGGCGAGCGTCTGCGCGGAGGTCAGCTCGCCAGCCTGGCGTTCTCTCTGCATCGCAATGCTCCTGGGGCCTTGATTGAAGCTCTGCAGGCGATTGCTGGCCTGGGCCTGAATATGAGCAGGATCGAGTCGAGACCGTCGAAACGTGAATTAGGTGAGTACGTGTTCTTTGTGGATGTGGAGTTGCCAACCTCCGGCGCGGATGTCGTCCTGACAAAACTCCAGACCCTTTTGAGCCCTCTGTGTGAGCATCTGGCTGATTTCGGCGCTTATCCCAGTTCCGAATTCAACTAATCAGCGGCGAGGCGGAAGACGCCGAACTGCATCATCCCCCGAGCGAAGGCCCAGCGCATCAACATCATCGTGGGCGTTTCACGTAGCCCCTGGAGCAGGGCGGGTGGGCCGAGTCTGAGCACCGCCGACGGGCGGCGAAATCCCTCCAGGATCGATTCGTTCCAAGACGGAAGAGTCGCCCTGGTCCAGTCGTCAGTGTCGATCAGCCCCCTGCGCTGACTGCTGCACTCCAGGTTGTGCTGGAACCCAGGGATGCTGGCAAATTCGGGATGAGCCCACTGAGTCAGCAGCTGGTGCATCACCCAGCGCTCGCGGGCATCCAGAGCACCGTCGCGAGGATCGCGACGGTTCCAATCGGCGACAGCCAGAGCTCCACCTGGTTTCAGAACCCTCAGAAGTTCGTCTGCGAACTGTTGCTTATCCGGCATGTGTGGGCCTGCTTCCACACTCCAAACCCCGTCGAATTCAGCGTCCGCAAGATTCAGGTTCAGTGCGTCCATGACCTCAAAGCGGCAGGACAGGTTGTCCGGCGTTAGATCGGTGGCCCGTTGGATCTGTGCGGGACTAATGCTGACCCCAAGCACGTTAAAGCCGTATTCCTTGGCAAGAATCCTGGCGCTGCCGCCAATCCCGCAGCCCACATCGAGCACCCGTGAGCCGGGAGGCAGACGATCCAATCCACTCCAATGCACCAACTCATGCACGAAATCGGCTTTGGCGCGGCGGAAATCCCGTCGCTTTGGCGGATCACCGTAATGTCCGAGATGCACGTGCTCACCCCAGAGGGTCTCGAGCAGACGATCTTCAGTCCAGGCGTCATAGGCAGAAGCGACGCTTTCACTGGAGTGGTAGGTCCGACTTCGTCGAGTCCAGAGTGCGTAGGCGCCCGCAGCGGCTGCGAGCCCGATGACGGCCGGAGTCAGAACAGTGGAGAGAGACATCAACCGTTGCCGGAATCGGCGGAGGAGAGGGTGTCGCGCAGCACGGTTCGTGCTGCCAGCTGGCGACGGGTTTCATCGAGCATTTCGTACTCCTGTTCGAGCCGGATCCTGGTGCTCGTGAGCTCCAGAAGTTCCTGCTGTTGATCGGCCACGGGACCACCGAGGTGAGCGCCGATCCAGAACGACAGTTCCCTCGGAAGGTCGGGCAGATCGTCGGGCAGTGCGGTGGGGGAGTCGGTGAGCTTTCCTGTCAGCTCGACCACATCTCTGAGCGCTTTGGTGACGGAATCACTGAGGGTATGGAGCTGATCGAGATCGCCTTCCGGCTCATCCTCAATCCAGCTCACCATCGCAGTGCGAAAGGGAGTCTCGCGGGTCACATTCAGCACTCTGAAACGCTGTTGCCCAAGCGTCACGATGTTGCTGCGGCCGTCGTCGCCTGTCTGATGCTGGATCACTTCGGCACAACAGCCGATGGACGCCATGCTTTGGCTGCGGGGATCCCAACGAACGACACCAAAACGTTGATCGGTCTCGAGGACGCTTTGCAGCATCATCCGGTAACGCGATTCAAAAATGTGCAGCGGCAGTACGTCGCTGGGGAACAGAAC
>Ga0066371_10000376_pt1 | contig 10220 bp, 5 predicted proteins | sample Knorr_S15_td_DCM_FD_71214 | JGI IMG/M metagenome (GOLD analysis project Ga0066371, IMG submission 71214) | Marine microbial communities from Southern Atlantic Ocean transect - Knorr_S15_td_DCM_ad_63m_LV_B | ecosystem: Environmental > Aquatic > Marine > Oceanic | place: Southern Atlantic ocean... | reverse complement strand
GATGGATAATGGGCTTCTTCTATATTTTCATTACCCGCTGCAGCAAATATTAACGCATTATAATCCTGTGCACACATACTAACCATTTCTTGTTCAAATAAATTATATCCACCACCACCCCAGCTTAAATTAACAATAGAAAATCCTTGTGAAAAAAACCCAGCCTTTGCTGCATATAGTAATCCCTCATAACCATTTGATATATAACTAGGATTTTCAGATTCATATGTACACTTTACTGACATTACACTACAATTAAATGCTGTTGAGGCAATTCCTGTATTATTATTTGTTGTTGCTGATAATAAACCAGCGACATGTGTCCCATGAGCCCAACTACCATTATTAGGAACATCAGGATCATTATCTCCATATGAGCTTCCAGATACATCCCATCCAATTAAATCATCGATAAATGTTGACATATTATTATCCCAGTTATCATCATCTATTCCATTTAAATCCCCTGGATCTAGCACCCATTGACCATTGATGTATTCAACTGTACGTCCGTCACCATCAGCGTCTTCACCTAAATTTTGCCATAAATTATTTACTAAATCTGGATGTTGCCAATTCACACCTAAGTCCACTGATGATAAAACAATATTACGATTACCTGGTAGATCACCAGCTGCAATATCCCAAATATCCCATGCATCATTTGAACGTATTTCATCGATATACCACTGATTATTATATCTTGGATCATTTGGAGTATAAAATGGTCTACGTTTATATTCAAACTCAACCAAATCAATTGATTCTAATAATTCTAATTCCGATTTGAGGTTATTTAAATCATTTGTTTTACTATCAAAATAAATTCTATAAATACGAGAAAATTGAATTCCATTGTACGTATCAGATTCAGATGCATACTTAATCCATTTTTCTATTTTATAGACATTATTCTTATTAAAAAAATGATTGAGTTCTGGGTTTTCTACAATACGATCTTCTGAATTGATTATGGTAAGATCATTTGTAGTATGGTTTAAATGAAACAATAATGTCTGCTCATTTAAATCCTTATTTATTGAAAACAATGAAGAAAATAAAATAAGTGTTAGATATCTATACATGATTAAATCCTATTAAAGTATATTTTAAATTGAGTTGATGCATTCTAAATATGCATCAACATAATTTTTACTGATAAATATTTGATTTTTATCAATAAGAGAATCAAATATTGTTTCTGATTTAGTATCAAGAATTATTGAAAACGGTTTTTTAATAATTTCAAGAATATCTTTTATAATAAAAGCATTAAATGACCATGGCCCTGGTGAAATAATAATATGATCTATTTTATTCTTATTCCTTTGTATGTGAGTAACTGTTTTGGACTCACAATGACTTTGAAAAATAGAAAGATTAATATGTTTTTCTCTAGCTAAAGACCTAATTGCTTTATTTAACTTTTCAAGAGTGAGCCTTTGATTTAAATCTATTGTTTTAGAACTTAACAGATTCATATTTGGCCCATGGATAATCAGTATTTCTTTAATTGCTATCCCTCAAGAATTATATTCACTACTTGCACAACATCTAGAACATTGACTACTCCATCTTGATTTAAATCTGCAGCTAAATCAAGATTTTGTGTACCTAATGCAATGTTAACTATCTGAATCACATCTAAAACATTTACTACTGAATCATCATTTATATCTCCAGTAAGACTGTTACCTTCACTGATCAGTTCAATCAGTAATGAAATAGATTCACTTGCATTGGAGCTTATATTTAGATACGCATTATATACTCCATCAAGCAAACCATTATTTTGTGCAATTATATTTATCTCATTACTATTTCCTTCTAGCAATTCTCCAGAAAGCTCATAATTATTTAATTCATTTAAGCCTACCCATACTGGTGCCTTTTTAATGATAGTTGTTAAGTCTTCATGTATGTAAGCACTATTATAAGCCATTTGCAATCCTGAGTTACCTGCAGCATTTTGGACACCAACCGTTGCAGAATTTACCTCTCCAATCATTGTGCCATAATTGATATTAATTTCACCCGTTGCATACATTACAATTTGGAAACTATATACACTATTATCAAAGTAGTTTGGCCAGTGGGATACATTATCAAACCATATAACCATTCTATCTTCATTGGTATGGTAATAGACATCACCTGAGCATGAATTGGTACAATTCTCATTTGTTGGATTTAAGTCATCCCAAAAACCCATAATAGATGATCTAGGTGCAGATGTTGATGGAATAGAGCCATTATCCCATTCAGTATTATCATCAGCAAAGCCTACCCATCCATTAGGATTAATAATACACTCATTATATGTCTCGCCATAGAATGGGAAATCAAAACCTAGTTGAATAGATTCTCCAGATGCATCATTAGTTGGGAAACTGTACAATGTCCCTACATCTGAAATGTCAATCCAATTTGGATCACTAGCAGTTTCATTATCCGAGTCACTCCAATAGTTTTCATTCACATCAGGACCACCCATCGGATTCTCAAATTGACTAATTTTTAGTGAATAAGTTAAAATTGATTCATCTTCACCGGTATTACTTATATCTATTGATGATACATCAGTATCTCCATCACTTAAATCAAAAATTAAATCACTGGCATTATAGCTTAATTCTGGATCAGGTAAATCAATAGCATCAATTCCATTAATGAATGATGCTCCTGTGTTATTTGGATCAAGGTAATTAGCCATACCCAGATTCCAAGAAGTTGATGTTTTTCCATATGTATCATAAGTGATTGAAGTACATGAAGCAGTACCTCCATATAGTTGACCAATAATTCGTTGTGTAACGCCATCAAAAAGAGGTGAGCCTGAGGAGCCTGGTTCTGTTGTTCCATCTTCCCAATTATTTACATCCCAGTAATTTCCACTATTTGAGGCATTATTATAATCAAATGATATTTTTTTAATATCACCTGATGGATGATGAATGCCTACAGGAATACTTGGTGTAGATCCAGAAACATCCCATCCTGCATAGTGTACATTATAACTTTCAGGTGGTGTTTCATTTAATAGCAATAAAGCAAAGTCTGATGTTGAGCTATTAGCTAATAATGATGAACCCGATACGGTCATATTGGTTGGCCCATTCTGATTATTACAACTTGGACTTTCATAATTAAACATAAAAATCCATGAGTTATTTCCACCTAAGCAATGGTTTGCAGTTAAGAAATAAGGTGATAAATCTTGTGAAGTATTATTTACCAAAGACCCTGTACACAATCGTGATCCTCCAGAAGTAAGAATCATGGCTACAGATCGTATTTCGTCTCTCCAGTCATCTCCAACTGCACAATTTACATTATTGTTGCAACTACCTGAATCTCCATATCCACGCTCTTCATTAAAAAATACATCTCTATAATCATGGGCGACAATATCAATACTAATTTCACCTGAAAACTCTGGAGATGCAGGTTCATTATATTCTAAAATAATAGCATCTCCAATAACAGGAGCGGTAGAGAAACCACCGTGAGGTTTATGGTTATAATTAGTGAATGCACCTAAAACCATTTCTTTGTCATCTGAGTAAACAAAAAATTCTGCACCTTCTGGTATATTGAATCTATCATATATTAGATTTAATGAATGAGCTCCAGGAGATTCAATTCTGAATTGCCAAACAGAAGAACCATCATTATGAATACTCCATGTCCCGTGAGTATTCATGTTAAAATCAACAGAAATTGGGTTTGCAAATCTATACGGTTTTTGTTCAGATGAAGTTCGCTCCATTTCATCTTCATCAATAAATTTTTGGATATCAAATGCTGGAAGTGTTTGAGTTTGAATATCAACACTTTGCTCTAAGCTAAAACTTTTTGGAGTTGATTCAATTGAAACTTGTCCAACTAATAATGTAAATACAATCATTATGTTAATTAAAAATCTATAATTCATTTTCCTCTCCATTCGGATTAATTTTTTGTCAATATAAATTTTTATCTATGTAAATAAAAATGAATAAAATTTACAACATGTAACAGATTTATATTTTAAAGTTAATTATTAGAATTAATCAAGTCGACAGTAAATCCTTGAGATTTAATATCTTCCTTAATTTCTTCTAATGTTATTTTTTTATCATTGAACTGTATATTCAATAATAAAACACTGCTATCATTACTAATCCACATTTCATGATAATCAATACCATCTAGATTTTCGATCATTGTATTGATTTCCATAGTACAGTCATCGCACGATAGATTTGTAATTACTATTGTTGAAGCGTTTTGTGAATTTTTATTTGTATTAAAACATGATATTGATGTAATAATAATGCCAAATATCAGTATTTTATGGAACAAAATATTTTTTTTCATTTTCAATGATATATGTAACTTTCTTTTAATGGATAAATTTAATAAATATTTAATATGTTCAAATTAATAATATTCAATAGTCATTTAAAAAAATTGCTACTAGCAACTCTTATGATAGCATTTTCATTTACTTCTAATTGGACGTATCAAGCAGACTTGTTAAATGCTAAAAATACTAGTACTGGAGATCTTAAAGAGCTTACAGGCAATGTTATTATTGAAAAAGATAGCACTACTTTGATGACGCAAAAGGCATTGATATTTTCAAATAATGAAAAATTTCAATTATTTGGTGATATCAAAATGATAGATAAGAATAATATTTTAACATGTGATACATTATTTTATTTCTCAAATGATGTTGAAAATATTATTGCATTTGGCAATGTTAATTTCAAAAATGAAAATACTGTAATTGAATCTGATTCGCTATACTATTCAATGGATAATGATTCAATTTCTGCATTTGGAAATGCATTTTTAAATCACTTAGAATCAACAATGACTGCTGATATAATTAATCTTACTGAGAGCAAAGGGTTTATTGGAAATTCATTTCACGCTCAAAATAATGTTGTTATTAATGATAATGAAGTAACAATCAAGGGTTCGGAAGTTTTCTATATTGATTCTATTCAACATATGACAATACTTGAAGATGCACATATAATTGATACCAATAATGAAATATTAGGTGAAAATATTTTTATTCAATTTCAAGATTCAACAATTCAACAAATACTTATTGATGATAATCCAATCATAAATAGAAAAATCACGAATACATCATATGAATCCAATGCTTATAATAATTTAATTGATATCATATCTGGAGAGTCAATGGTGATTGATTATATTGATAATAAATTAGATAAAGTGCACGTTATTGGTATGGCAAGTTCTTTATATCATGTGATTGATGATAGTTTATTAGAAGGGATTAACGAAGTATCTGGAGATTCTATTGTTTTTTTATTTAAAAATGAAGAATTGTCAAAGATTAAAGTTAGTGGAGGTGGAAAAGGATTTTATACGCCAGAATTTGAAAACTCAAATATTGATTCTATTATTAATTATTTTGCAGAAAAAATTGATTATGATATCGCTAACAATATAAATCACTTTTATCAATCTGGTTCTATTCAATATCAGGATACAAAACTTAATGCTGATTATATGGAAATTGATTGGGATACTAATAAACTTAATTCTTATAAGGTCAAGGATAAACAACCAATTGTTCAAACTGATAAAAAAAGCTCTCCTATGTTAGGAGACACAATTTATTTTGACCTTATATCTAAAATAGGAATGATTAATAAAGGAAGAACAGAACTAAATAATGCTTTTTATCATGGACATGAAATTGTTCATGATAATCAAAATAATATTTATAGTTCTCAAGGCATCTATACCTCTTGTGATTTAGATCATCCTCATTATTATTTTAAAAGTCATAAAATGAAAATGATACCTGATAAATACATTATCGCTCAGCCTATTATTTTACACATTAAGGGTTTACCAATCATTGGCTTCCCTTTTGCAATTCTACCCAACAAAGGAGGAGATAGACAAAGTGGCTGGATTATGCCTACATTTGGATATTCTGAAAGAAATGGAACCTATTTCCATAATTTAGGATATTACCATGTTTTAAATGATTATTCAGAAGTTAAAGTATTATCGAATTTTTATGATCGTAAAGGTTTCAAATTAAACTTTAAGTTTAGATACAATAAACGATATAATTATTCTGGAAATTTTTCATCAACATTAGTACAAGATTTAAACTCTGGATCATCAGATATTAAAAATATCTTTTCGAATGCGACACAAAATAACAATTTGATATGGAGTCACAATCATCAAATTGATCCCACTCAAAATTATAATTTTAACTTTCATTATATTTCCAAAAATGATTTCTATCAACAAAGTCAAGTTGGATATAATTCTGAAACTCGTTTACAGCAAAATATTTTATCCACCTTTAATTATCGAAAATCGTGGTCAAATTCTGATAATTCAATTAACATTAATTTATCAGATAGCTTTAATCCTTTAATAAAAAATAATAACCCTACCAGCCCTGTTCCAGTTTTTTATCGAAATATGATATTGCCTCAAATCAAATTTAATCATGGCTCTCGCCTTTTGTTTGGAGATGGAATGAAATGGTATCATTCAATCTATTATGGATATAATTCTGATTATAAGGCTTCAAGAGATATTGGACATTTACTTCTAGAAAATAACGAGGTCAAGGATAGTATAAGATATAAGAATGGTATCAATCATAGATTTTATTTAAAGGGATCTAAAAAACTTTTCAAACATATTAATTTTAATGCCACAATAAATATGTTAGAAAGTTGGATATTGGGATATAAGGAACCTCAATTGGATTCAAATGGTTTATTTATTGATAACAAATTTGATTCTAGTGATAAATTTAAAAGACGCTTGACTGGTGATTTATCTTTAAGTATGGGAACTAAATTATACGGTGTCTTATCTACAAATATTTTCAATTTAACCGCGATTCGACATGTTATATCACCTTCGGTCTCCTATTCATATAGACCTGATTTTTCTCAACAAAACATATTCGGGGTAAATATAGATTATGTTACCACAGATTCTAGCGGAGATGTCTATGATTATTTTTCTGGTAATCTAGTCCCATCAACTCCATTAGGAAAAAGAGAGTCATATGCTTTTAAATTAAATAATGATTTTTATGGTAAAATTTTCACTAATGGTGAATACAAAAAAATTCATCTCATTAATTGGTCAAATTCCTTATCATATAATCCAACATATGAACAATTTCAATTATCATATTTAAATTCTTCAATTCGTAGTACCCTATCTAGTAATCTTAATTTTAATATTAATTTTAATTATGATTTATATAAGACAAGCAATGGTATTCGTATTAATGAAATAGCTAACTCTCCGAGACTGTCAAGTTTAAATTCATCAGTACAATTTAAATTATTTGGTAAACAAATAGATAGATTCCAACAGACTTCATTAGATTCAATGGAAGATGATACTAATTCTAATATCTATGATCAATATGAGCCCATCTTAACTAGTAATAATAAATGGCAAGCTACATTTAATTTAGGTTCTTTTTTTAATTTTAATAATAGTTTAAATCAATGGGACAAAGACTTTTGGTTTGATTCTAATTTAGATTTTAATATTACAAAGCATTGGTCATTATCATATTCTGCACGGTTTAATGTAATAAGTAGTGAAATAGTACGACACAACTTAATGATTCACCGACCATTGCATTGCTGGATGTTTAGCTTTCAATGGTATCCTGGTATTGGGCCAAATAATTTTGGAAGTGGATTTCAATTACTTATTAAAGTAAAAAATCCAGATTTACAAGATATTCGCTTAAAGCATACTGAGGGGAATATGTTTGGGTTCTAATTGGCAATTGAATAAATTTTGAGCCTCATAAGTATTTTTTAAAATATAATAAATTAAGGATTTTTTTAATGTCAGATCAGATTAGAAATATTAAAGGCACCAAGGATCTTCTACCAAGCGAAAGTAGGTTATGGCTAGAAACAGAAAGTATAATTCATAATTTTATGACTTTACATGGATATTCCTTAATAAGAACACCCATATTTGAAAAAACAGAATTATTTAGTAGAAGTATAGGTCAAGAAACAGATATTGTAAATAAAGAAATGTATACTTGGGAAGATATAGATGGTACAAGTTTGACATTGCGCCCTGAGTTAACTGCATCAGTTGTTCGATCATTTATACAAAATCACCTTGGTAACCTTTCGCCTTTAAATAGGTTGTATTACATTGACTCCTCATTTAGGCGTGAAAGACCTCAAAAAGGCAGACAAAGACAGTTTACTCAATTCGGCATTGAAGCACTTGGTTCGCCCAATCCTGAACAGGATGTAGAGATTATTTTAATTGCATCAAGAATTTACGAAATGCTTGGAATTGAAGATTTAGAAATTCATATCAATAGTATTGGTTCAACATCATCACGAACTCAATACTGTCAATCGCTCGTAGAATATTTAGAGCGTTACGAAAATGATTTAAGCGATATTAGTAAAAAAAGATTGCGTACAAATCCACTAAGAATTTTAGATAGTAAATCTGATAAAGATATTAAAATCTTAGCTGAAGCGCCTTTGATATCTAATTATTTAAATAAAGATGACAAAAATAATTTTGATGATATTTTGAAATTATTGGATGACTTGGGTGTATCAACTATAAAAAATCCTAAATTGGTAAGGGGTCTTGATTATTACAATGGAATGACTTTTGAAATTTTAAGTAATAATATTGGTGCCCAAAGTGCATTGTGTGGTGGAGGAAGATATGATAAATTAGTTGAATATCTGGGTGGTAAATCTACACCAGCTGTTGGCTTTGCAGCAGGCCTAGAGAGATTAATACTATTACTAAAAGAAAAGAAAAATGTAAATCCATTAAATCAGGCTGATATATATATTATCGCTCTTGATGAAAGTGCAAATGCATACAGTTTCTCAATTGCAGATAAATTAAGAAATAAGCTAGGAATCAAAGTAATATGTGAAACATTACGTAGAAGCATGAAAGCTCAGCTTAGGGAAGCAAATAAGAATAATGCTAAATTTACTATATTGATTGGCAATGATGAAATTGAATCAAATCAAGTGATTATTAAAAATATGGAAGATGGTACCCAAACAAATGCTCTCATTGATGATATCGAAAATTATTTTGGAGTTGATTACGAATATAAATGAGCAGGCATGTAATTATTGTTCATTATCATGAACTAAGCTTAAAGGGAAAAAATCGTAACTGGTTTGAAAAAACCCTATTAAAAAATATAAAGCGTCATCTTTCTAATTTAGCTTTTACAAATATTAGTAGATTATCAGGTAGAATCATTGTTGAAGGTATTGATTCTACAATTTGGAATGAATATGCCGATATCATGTCTAATGTTATTGGCATTAGAAATTTTATTTTGGCCGCTGAAACTCCGCTAGATTTAGAACAAATCAAAAATAAAGCACTCGAAGCGTGTGATTCTTACAATAAAAATAATAATTTTAGAATATCTTCGCGGAGACAAAATAAAAATTTCAAATATACTTCTCATCAAATTAATCACATTGTAGGTCAACATATAGTAGATCAAAAAGGATTAATGGTTAATCTTAATAATCCTGATTTAGATATATTAATTGAAATTGTAAATGATAAGGCATTTATTGGAACGAAAAAAATACGTGCCTTTGGTGGACTTCCAGTTGGTACTGGTGAGAGGGCCTTATCGTTAATTTCTTCTGGAATCGACTCACCAGTTGCCTCATTTAATATTATTAAGAGAGGTGTTTCATTAGATTATATTCATTTTCATAGTGCTCCTGCTACAAGTAGACAATCCATATACAATGTTGAAAGTATTTTAAAGCAATTATGTAAATATCAAATGAACTGCACTCTTTATTTATTTCCATTATTAGACATACAAAATATTATAATGGATCATATTGATAGTAAATATTGGGTCGTTTTATTTCGAAGAGCTATGATTAAAATTGCAAATAAAGTAGCACAGCAACATAGATATAAGGTATTAATTAGTGGTGAAAATATTGGTCAAGTAGCTTCGCAAACTTTATCGAATATTGCTACTATTGATGATGCATCATCAATGCCAATTATTAGACCCTTGGCTGGTCATAATAAAGAAGAAATAGTTGACCAAGCAGAAATAATAGATACTTATCAAATATCAATAGAACCCTATCAGGATTGCTGCTCATACTTTGTACCACCAAATCCCGAAACAAAATCAA
>Ga0066371_10000375_pt1 | contig 10259 bp, 8 predicted proteins | sample Knorr_S15_td_DCM_FD_71214 | JGI IMG/M metagenome (GOLD analysis project Ga0066371, IMG submission 71214) | Marine microbial communities from Southern Atlantic Ocean transect - Knorr_S15_td_DCM_ad_63m_LV_B | ecosystem: Environmental > Aquatic > Marine > Oceanic | place: Southern Atlantic ocean... | reverse complement strand
CAAAGGAATTCTTGGAACCTTAGGTGAGTTATGCTCTCCTAAAGAATCAGTCCACGAAGATGCATTAGCATTAGCACTAGGGAATGGACTTAGGAGCATTGTCGTGACCGATGATGAGGTCGCTGCAGAATGTATAAAATGGTTGAGAATCAATGGAGGCGGTCGTGCAACCTTCCTTCCATTAAACAAGCTAAGTGTTTCAAGACCACAAGGACGCACTCTAATAGTTTCTAGGAACCAGGGAGTTCTTGGATTTGCTCATGATTTATTAGAATATGATTTAGAGATTGATATTGCAGTAAGGTATGCTTCAAGGAATACATTGATTGTACAATCAATGGATGTTGCTAGAAAGAATATGGGTGGTGCTAGAATGGTCACTCTCAAAGGAGATATTATAGAAAGTTCAGGAGCCATGACGGGAGGTTCGCCAGTAGGTTCTTCAAAGCCTAGTTTTGGAGGAGGTGGCTCCAGTAATTTAGGTACTGAAAAATTAGAAAGGGCATTAGAAGAAGCCACTTTGATATATTCTACGGTAGAGGCTGCATTAAGAGAACTCAGGGCCAATCAACAAAATCTGAGGGATCAAATTCATGGATTAGATGATAGCGATCAGTCCGTAAAACTAAGGGAATGGAAGTCAGATATATCTAGAGCACAGAAAGATGTAGATGATATTGGGAAGAAAATTTTAGACGCTAGAAAAGAACTTGCTGATTCAGAAACCCTTTTTGAAACCTTCAAATTAACAGCAGAGACTGCTAATGAGGAATACCTAATGGCACTCGAATCACGAGTTAAAGCCGCAGAATCACTGCAGAGTCATACTCCTGATCATTTATCTGAAATACTTCGTAATGCGGAAAAAACTAGAACTGATGCTGAGAGGATTAAATTACAGTCAGAGTCTATGATTTCAAGTACTACTGAAAGAATAAATATTCTTCATGACAGGTTATCAGAATTAGATAGACAAATACATTCCAAGGAGCAATCTATAGAAATCTCCAAACAAGAAGTGATTAAACTTGAAGAATCAATAACAAAATCTAGGGATTTACTAATTGAACTAAAAGGGCGAGCATCCCAATTTAATGAAGAGCAACAGATTCTAACTCAACGAAGAGATACTATAGTCGAGGAAAGAGCTAGTTTACGAGCATCTCTGGAAACCAAATCTCAAAATCGTCAAACTTTGAATTCTCGAATAGAGGAATTGAATGTTCAGATTAATCAGAAAAGAATAGCGGTAGATGAAATCGTCGCAGAATTAACAGCAGAGAACATTGAGGTTCCGTCTGCTGATATCCAATTACCCACTGTGGCCGAGGCGCAAAGAGTTGTGCAGGGACTTGAAAGGCGCCTCGGTCATCTCGGGAATGTGAATATGTTAGCAATTGAACAATATGATACTGCAGTAGAAAGGATTGCTGGACTGGTGGAAGATGGGAAAATTTTGAGACAACGTCGAAATGATCTTGTAGGCATCGCAGAGAAATTAGAGTCTGAGAGAAAAAAGAGATTACTATTAGTATTTGATCATGTGAATAAAAATTTCAGCAGAGTTTACGAAAGATTACAGCCAGGTGGGATTGGCAGTTTAAGATTAGAAAATAAGAAGAATCCTTTCGAAGGAGGTCTCGAAATGGATTGTGTACCTCCAGGAAAAAATAGTAAAACTAGGAGAAATCTTCTTTCCGGTGGTGAAAAATCAATGGCTGCACTCGCACTAATTTTTGCAATTCAAGACTATGAGCCGAGTCCATTTTACTATTTCGATGAAGTGGATCAAAATTTAGATCCGTTTAACTCTGAACTAATTGCTAGTCTTTGCTTGATGCGCTCACAAAGAGCCCAATTCATCATGGTGACACTGAGAAAGGTAAGTCTAAATTTAGCTAACCACCATATAGGAATTACACATGCAGGCGATGGTTGTAGCCGTAGAATTACTGACTTCGATCGTGCAGCAGCATTGCAGATGAGCGAAGAAATAGAAAAAGAAGAAGCCGCTAGAAAACAATCTGACGCAGAACGCTCGGAATTGATTTTACCTGATCCCAATAAAATGCCAAGAGTGCCCGAGCCTTTGGGAACTCCCAAATCCCTCGGAGGTCTTGCAGGACGAGCAGGGGTTGATTTAGAAAATGATACAGCAGAAGAAATTCTTCCCACTGAAAATAATAATTTAGACGCATTGAGAGAAAGAACTGAAGAATGGAGCGAAGATATTGCTGAGGCTAATATAGTTCAAAAAGTCATCAATGAGGAAAGAATTGGAGAGGAATTAGACGAAGTTGAGTCATCTGAAGTAGAAGTTGAGTGAGGTGATGTTTTGTCTGTATTTGATGGTTCAACTATGAGGGATGATATAGTTTCTCGATTACTTGGAGGAGATGCTGATCTTGAGACTAACAGATACTTGGATCGACTAGTAGAATTATCTGAAGTTGAGGAAGCTGAACATCAATTTCTAATTGATCCTTTTGATCGTTCTGTTGCATTAGTTTTCCAATTATTCCAAAACAGCGACTTAGATCCATGGGATGTAGACCTAACAGTATTCTTAGAATTATTTACAGAAAGAATAAATAATTCAGAAAATATAGATTTGCCAACATGTGGGAGACTAGTCCGTATGGCTTGGTCAATCCTCCGTGGACAGGCTAGTACACTAATTGAAAGGCAAGAAAGGTCCCTTGTAGAGGAAGAAGAAGAACAAACTTGGGATTTTGAAGATTCTTGGGAGAATGAATTTTCAGATGAAGACTATAATTTCTCAGTTGGAATCTTAACTGGTGCAGCAGATGAAGTTCTCCCCGGTATGTTTGAGGGCAGAATTCACCGTGATGAGGGTAGACCAGTAACTCTTGGTGAATTATTGATGGGTCTTCAATCTGCAGGTAGACTATCTGAAGAACAAAGATTGAGGGAACAGATTGCAAAAGAACGTCGCGAGGCTAATGAAAAAGCCAGAGCTAGGTTTGGAGGTAGTTTACATGTTGAGAATCTTGAAGATGATCTTGAAAGAACTTGGAACGCATTACGTAGCCGGACTTTGTCCAATGACTCCACAGATCTTAATGACATAGTAAATGTTCTAAAAGAAAATTCTGTTAAATCTGGAATAAGTCATGAAGAGGCAGAATCTGAAGCTCAAGTCACTGCTCTAGTATCTTCGTTATTCCTAACACATAGAGGTTATGCTGAGGTATCACAAGATAATGATGGAAATATTTCATTGAAAAATCTTCATCTCGATGATGATAATTTCGCAACTCTAACAGATAGGATTAATCCGAAGTCCAAAATTTCAGGGGGCCTGATGTTCAATGAGTGAGGTAAGTTTGTCAGTAATTCTAGAGGCTATAATGTTCACATCTGGACGTTCAATGTCTACAGAAGAACTCTCTCAAGTGGTTGATAAATCTGTGGATGAGGTTAAATTATCTCTCGAGGAATTACAGTCAAGGATTAAGAGAAGACAGGATTCAGCGTTACAATTAACTGAAGTTTCTGGGCGCTGGATTTTTGAAGTGCGACCCAATCTTTCACCTTTTTTACCAGAATCATTCCGTCCTGATACTCCTCAGAGGCTCCTACCCGCGGCTGCATTGATTGCATATCATCAACCAATGGCCCAATCACAGTTGGTTGAAATGTTAGGTCAAAGAGCCTATGATCATGTTAGAGATTTAGCTAACTTAGGGCTAATTGATAGGCGTAGAGATGGATTGACAAGAAGATTAACCACTACTCGTAGGTTTGCTGAGTACTTCGGATGCCCAGATGTAGATTATCGCGCAGTACGAAAGTGGTTCCGTTCTGAAGCAGCTAAAGCAGGCCTTACTAGTGCACAATTGGCAGCATCCTTGGCTCCTGACGAACAAATGTCAATCACTGAATTCACCGGTGATGATGTTAATGAAAATTCATCCGTTACGAATTGAGTTCAGAGCCTTTTCTACAGCTGCCATAGTGATTCTTTCACCACTATCTTTTACCAACTTAGCAACTAAGTCTATTTCATCACTTTTGGCTCCTGCAGAACTTATCATATTCTTTAGGTGCAATTTCATGTGCCCAGCCTGTATTCCAACAGTGGCTAAAGCCCTCAAAGCACCCAGATTTTGTGCCATTCCAGCCGCAGCCATTACTTTGGCTAGATCGTCCGCACTGTTAATACCCAATAATGCCACATTTGTTTGCGCACCTGGATGTATTCTTACCGCTCCACCTACTAATCCTACAGCCATAGGGCATTCTATACTCCCTAACAGATTCCCATCTTCGTCTTTTTCCCAATGAGTCATTGATGTATATTGTTTTTCATGGGCACAGTATGAATGTGCTCCCGATTCAATAGCTCTCCAATCTTGTCCACAGGCAATTGCAATTGGAGATATAGCATTCATAATGCCCTTATTATGAGTAGTCGCTCTAAATGGATCAGCAGCAGCAAAATGATATGCTTGTATGACTCCATCTATAACCTCTGATCCTTGTTTTGCGTCTCCATTATCTGACATTTCTTGAGGCGTAAATGTGGCACTAACTCTAGCAAGCCTGTGGATTGCTAAATTACTAATTATTCTTAGAATTACTGTGCCTCCAGATAGTGATTCAATCTTTGGAGCTATGGTTTCCGCCATTGTGTTAACAGCATTTGCACCCATAGCATCTCTGCAATCTACTAAGATATGTGCAATCACCATAGGTCCAGACATCGTTTCGATAATTCTAACCTCTACGTCTTTGCAACCTCCTCCAAATTTAACTAATATAGGATCTACATCATTGCACATTTGAATTAATTGATCCTTAGCCGAAAGTATTGCGTCCCTAGATTCTTCAGGATTTTCACAGTTTACAATTTGAATTTGACCAATCATTATTGGGTCTGTATTGTTGGATCTGAATCCTCCTTTAACCTGACACCTCTTAGCCATATTTGATGCTGCGGCCACTACACTTGCCTCTTCAACAACAAAAGGGATTAGGTAATGTTCACCATCAATTATGAAGTTAGTAGCCACACCAATTGGCAAGGAATATCTCCCAACAACATTCTCAATCATTCTGTCCGCCGTATCTTCAGATAATTCAGAACTGGCCCAAGCATCAACTTGTTCGGGAGTCAAATCAGCTAGTTGTGCTAAGAGTTCTCTTCTTTCAGGTACTGATAGTTTGTAAAATCCTTTCAATCGACTATTGTCTACTGGCATGTATTCACCATTCTTTGCCAAGACATGCTGTTTGTAATGTCTTTGCTTTGAAATGCTTGAATATGTAGTTTTCATCCGTCAATGATATTGTAAGATACTATCCAATTTTCTGTTTTAGATACCTCTTTTCAAACTCCTTTCGATACACAAATACTATTTTTTACCATTTTAAAGCGTTAATTTCTGCATTAACGGTTTACTAACGCTTTAAAAATGCGTTAATAATGCGTTAATAAATTACACAAAAAGTTATTTTTTTGATTATTTGAAGCATTTTTAAATCTCGACAGAATAAAAAAGCGTTAATTTATATAATTTAAAGCGTAATTAACCGTCAGTATTATCAACTGGTTTGATTACCGGCGTGTATGTACAGTGACGGAGTAAGTTTGGTAGACTTACCTGCTGTAAGAGGGAATCCATTTGACAACCGTCCTATTGAATCATCTAGAGCTCAGGATTTGGTTGGACGGAAAGAAATTCTTCATAGATGGAGGGAACATATTCATTCAGGTTCGCCTCGAATGATACTATTGGTTGGAGACCCAGGCTCTGGTAGAACATCAATGATTAACGCCATTTCCTCTCAGGCTCCAAGAAAATATATTGGACAGTTTTTGACCGAGGAAGGGAACCAAGCTAAATCAGTCCTCCATGAAATATTGACTCACTTTGGCTCATTCCAAGAAATTCCTACAATGAATCAATTGTCTCAAAAATTAATTTCTTTATTCGATGAAGACAAAGGCCCCTTGCCAATAATTGCCTTGGATTATCCGCCTCAAATAATTGAGATAAATTCCTTTTTATCTAGAATTTGTCCAATCCTTTCTAGATTAAGAGCCATGGTGATAGTTAGCCTGACCGAATCCCAGTTTCTAGAATTGGATGACGAAATTCGGGTTTTATTCGATGAGCCAGATAGATTGCCAAATTTTACTAAAACAGAGATCCAGCAAATGGTCGATAATAGAATGAGACTCAAATCTAAAGAAAAATGGATAATTAATTCTATGATTCTAAATTCAATATATGATCGAACCGGCGGTAATCCAAGAGAAGTAATTACAATATTGAAGTGTTTAGTCGACGAAAAAAGAGACTTAGGTTATAGGGGGACATTGGAAAATCTAATGTCATTTCAGAGTATAATTTCATTTGATAATAATGAAAATACTGTTGATGAAATTAATCCCGACATAGAAATAAGCAGCTCCTTGCCTCCAACTGATAATATTAATTCTGAAGAGATGGATTATGAAGAAGATTTTATCGATGAAGAACCGTTAGACATGTGGGATGAAGAAGAGACATCATTTTCTGAAGAAGTCTCTGATATTGATGAAGGAATCATGGTTGAAGAAGAGGTTATTTCTAATGAAGAAAACCTGATTGAAGAGGCACCCATTTCAAATAAAAATTATGAAAATTTAGAAAAACAAGAAAGTCACGTAGAAGACTTCTTCGAAAACCAAACTGAATTGTTCATGTCACCAGGAACTGAACCACCGAAAGTCAAGCAGCCAAATAATCAATTCAGTGGATTAAGGAAGAGGTTGCAAAAAACGACTTCAGGTATGAGGGAAAATCCATCATCAGATCACGCAATTAGTTTCATAGAAGATGAACCCTCACAATCAACTCTTGATAATTATATCAAACGTGAGGTTTTTGATATTGATAATTATGAAACCAAAGATGTACCAATAGTTACTGAAGCAAAAGTTGACACCAATATTCAATCAACTGACTATGAAGAAATAATTAGCAATGAAGAATCTGAATGGACGGTTGAACCTTCATATCATTCAACATTACCAAAATTAACAAGTAATATTGTTGAAGAAAGTCAAACTCAGAACATTGCTGAAAATACTACCATTAATGATTCTTTCTCGCAGGAATCAGAAATTGAGGAGCCTGTTTTTGAGAGCCCTGATCTAGATTCTCACATAGAAATGGTCGAATCAATTCCGATACATTCGGAAACAATAAAAATACCTAATATTCCTATTGAAACTGAAAAACGAAGATTTTCTCCATCTTGGGAACCAGATAATGACTTAGATGTGGATAGATTCTACTCACTTTCAGACGCGGAAAGATTAATCTTGGAAATTGCGTCAATTAGAGAGATTTCCCCATCGGATGATGAGCTTCAAGCTAGATTAGAAGTCGGAAGGCCTCGTCTTTCTCAGTTATACAATAGTTTACAGAAGTCAGGAATGTTATCTGTTAGGAAACAAGGTAGAACACGTTTATTCAAATTAAGCGCGGCGGCTGAAAATGAATTTTGAGGAATAGTTATGTCTGATGATGGAAATATTGTATCTATTGAAAAGGTTGAAAAATATCTTGAATTGACTTTGGAGGCAAGAAATAAAGCAACACCAATTACTAATGATGTCGAGGATGAACGTAGACTCTCTGTAATGCTTAAGATGTGCGATGACTACCAAAACGATGCACGTTACTTTTTGAATAATGGCGATTTAGTAAGGGCCTTCGGCGCAATAAACTATGCTCATGCTTGGATAGATGCAGCAGTAAAGATAGGATTATTAGATGGTCATGGAGATGATAGATTGTTCACACTACCTTAGTTCTGGATTAATCTTAACACATTATTCGAAGTTACTTCAATGTAAGATCCACCCGTTTTAATAAGTCTCTCTTTCAGTCTTACATCAACTGTTAGAACTGGCCAGCCATTCTCTCTTGAAAGTTCTAATAACATCTGATCCGTATGTCTTAACCCTTCAGGAGCAGAAATTAGTTCCGACTTTTTTTCCAATAGATTCAGTAGAAGTCCTCTTCTATGTTTTGATAAAGACAACAATTCTTGTTTTACCTTTTCTAATAATAAGTATCTCGGCTTTCCAATAATTTTACTCATTGATATGTCAATATTTAGATCAGCATCGATTAGTGCAGCCCATCCACAAGCGTCTATTAGGACGCAGTCCAAACTATTTCACCCCAAAATTGTTCCATGACCAATCAGGCGCCATCTTGAACCAACTCTCCTAGAAAGTGTAATTCTACTGCCGACTTTAGCACAAATTGGAAGTCTAAGTGCAATTTTTGAAACTTTACCCTTTTTCACTACGGTCCCAACTGAAGTTGCTGTAGCAGAATTAATCATTAACATTTCATTCATTGACAATGGGCGGACAACTTCAGCATCTCCATCTCCTCCAGCAACCATTTTTTCTAGTAATTCCAAATCTAACTCTAAGGTTTCCCAAATTGGAGGTAATTCACCTTGTTTCGCCATAACTTGTCCAGATAATTCGTCTGCTTTTGTTGTCACAGGATCTAATGGAGTAGCAATTCCACAAAGCCCCCCAGCATGTGCAGTCTCTAAATTGAGCCCTCCTCCCTTGATACTCTCGATATAAGTCTCTAAAGGTTCCCAGCGTGTTTTATTACCTTCTTTTATCCTTCTTCCTGGAGCAATAGTAATTTTATCACCGACAGAAAAAGATCCTTCAACAATACTTCCTCCAATTATTCCTCCTGAAAGATCACTCGGTCTTGCACCCGGGCGATTTGTATCAAATGACCTCGCAACATACATCAATCCGACTTCTTCCTCGGTTCTATCAGGAGTAGGAATCGTATGCTCAATTGCTTTAATTAAAATATCAAGATTTACATCATGATGAGCTGAAATAGGAATAATTGGTGCTTTCTCAGCGATTGTACCTTCGACAAATTGTTTTATTTCATTGTATGATTCTCTAGCTCTTTCTTCTGAAACAATATCGATTTTATTTTGTACAATGACAATATTATTTATGCCAGCAATCTGTAAAGCTGCCAAGTGTTCTCTTGTTTGTGGCTGAGGACATTTTTCTGTTGCAGAAATCAATAATAACGCTCCGTCCATTATAGAGGCTCCCGAAATCATTACCGCCATCAATGTTTCATGACCAGGAGCATCTACAAAGGAAACAACTCTCAACAAGTCGTTTTTTGAATCTTTTTTACCTTCAGGATGTTTACCCTTAGCGTAATAATCTCCACTTCCTGTACAATAGAAGGTGGTATCCGCATACCCTAACTTGATACTTATTCCTCTTTTCCTTTCTTCGGAGTGTGTATCTGTCCAAGTACCAGATAGAGCTTTTGTCAAAGTAGTCTTTCCATGGTCTACGTGTCCGACCATTCCGATGTTCACCTCTGGCTGCCTTTTACTTTCAGCCAGAAGCATCATCCCCTTCGATTCACTCCTCTTCATCGCCAAGGATAGAACCTAGAGACTTTTTACCATATTCTACAACCTTAAGGTTTAGTTGTCGTGTATCTGTACTAATAGTATTCCCTCTTAGATTTCTACGTCGACGTAATCCATCATACTTGTAACGATAAATTTTTGAATTTTTCTTAACGTAACGCTTTCCTTTATACCCAGTTCCAGCAGTAATTAGTATTGATTTAACATTACCACCATCTAATTCGGAGCGCATAGGTCTGCCTGTTTTATCTGAGCCACCAGTGATTTGAAGTTTGTAACCATTCAATGTTTGTTCTCCATCTCCAACAAACATTCCTTCTACGGAGTCACCAATCTTCTTTCCCAAGAAATGATTGAAATTCGATCCAGTAATTTCCACTGAGAATGAACGACCTTTGGCGCTTGGCCTAGTGTCGTTGATTACAGCCTTGAAAGATTGCTCACCTGCCATTCTAGTCACCTTAGACGACTTGCCGACATACGACCCCTATAAGAGCGGTTCGGAAGACCATTTCAAGTTGTATTCTCATCTTTGTAATTCTTTCTCGATTCTATTTGCTAAATTTGCTGGTGCTATATTGTTCATTGATATATATTGTGTTCTACCTCTTCCAACATTTGATTTGTCACTTCTAGTCTCAATTAAACCCTGATTTTCTAAGAATTTTAGATGCTTCCAGAATGTAGTGTAACTCTTAGGTTTAGTCTCATATTCCTCACAGACAATCCTGTACAATTTCTCAGCATCTCCAGTATTGATTTCTGCTTCTTTTTTCAATCTTCTGCAGAGTCCA
>Ga0066371_10000374_pt1 | contig 10265 bp, 13 predicted proteins | sample Knorr_S15_td_DCM_FD_71214 | JGI IMG/M metagenome (GOLD analysis project Ga0066371, IMG submission 71214) | Marine microbial communities from Southern Atlantic Ocean transect - Knorr_S15_td_DCM_ad_63m_LV_B | ecosystem: Environmental > Aquatic > Marine > Oceanic | place: Southern Atlantic ocean... | reverse complement strand
TCAAACTTAGTTGGATATAACCAGAAACTTAATGATAATCTACCATCACCAGTATCTCTAGCATCTACGTTATTTGTAAACTTAAAGTTAGCACCAATTACATCTGTTATAGATGTATGATGGAGTGAGTTATTACCAAACTGTATCTGAGCAGATGTAGTTTTGTTTGGAGGTGTAAATGAAATACTAGGAACACTGAGATAATTAGATCCAGCATCAGTAAGAGATACAGTATCAATACCACCTTCAGCGATAGTTACTGTACCAGTTGCTTGGTTTCCTCTGGTTGGTTTGAAGATCTGTACAGAGGGAGTTCCTTTGTAATTACCATCATCTACTAGTTGTATGCGTTGAATTGATTTCACGCCTGGAACTGTAGATGCCAGAGACACATATGCTAAAGCGTTCTCGTTATCATCTCTCTCTAACCTAAGAGTAATCATATTGCCGCGAGTGATGATACCATCATCCACATCTTCACCATTCTTATCGGTAAGTCCATCAGGTAGATCGATAACTTCATCTTCTGGTTCAAAGATCTCACATCTAAACTCATACATGAAGAGTTCATTTAACTGGTAGAAAGGAACTTTTCTTTCAATATATTTGATTTCAAATAGAGCGTTGTCAAGAGGTAGATATATCAAATCTCCTTCATTTGGATGAGCCGCATTTGCCCTTTCCCCTTCTGGGAACTGCTTTATGAATGGAGTGATAAAATCATCATACCTTTCTTTAGATACTACAAGAGTAATCTCATCCTGATCTCTAACACCAAACTTGGTCAGAACATCAGAAGGAGTTCCGAATCCATCTACATTAGTAAGGTATGCTTCCAATCTAAAACTATCGTCAAACTTAGACGCAGTAATCTCTCTGATCACTGTGTTCTGATTGATGATTCTTCTAGGAAGATACAATACATCCTGTCCGAACAACTTTAAGTGTTCGTTCACCAAGTCTTGAACTAGTCTTTGTTCACTTGGAGATCCATGTAAAAAGAAAGGTGATAGAGGCATTTATCCAACAAAGTCTAGGGGTGGCATTGCATACTCTTGCATTAACTTCTCATCGAGTTTTTCTAACTCCATGACAGCATCGTCATATATCTGTCTACCATTTAGTTCTAGTCCGCCAGGCAACTTAACACCAGTGAACTTAATGAGATTCTGACCCCATTGACGTTTGATGAGTGATGTTACATATTGCTTCAACCAGTGATCATTGTAAACATTGCTTTCACTTTCTGGGTCTATAACTCTAAAACAGTCTATAATTAAGAAATTATTATCAGTCAGTTCTTTTACATTCAGATCCATGTATAATCTACTGTTCTTCTTATTAAATCTTACTTGAACATCGGGATTCAACATGTAATCTAGAGTTTCTAGATATGATTTTGTCATGGCATAGTTCAATAAATCGATCGCTCCGTAGTAGTATAAATCATTAAGGAAGATCTGATATTTGATATTGAACATACCCGCCGAGATGGTGGATGAGTCCATTTTAAATACCTTATTGACTGCAATAACAGTATCAGGTAGTGGAAGGTAGTTTGCACCCTCTGTATAGTCGATAGAAGCAATGCCGCCAGCAGTGCTGGTTGCAGTTGTAGTAGAAGCAACACCAATCATGGTTTGTTTCTCTTGTTCAGTAATCTTATGTTTTAAGAATACTCTATCAATACCTTCACCATGTCTTTCATGAAACAACTGGATGGCATCGTCGATTAGATCATCTATCTGATCATCGTCAACATTGATCTCAAGAACAGGCTTTCCAAGTTTCCTAAGAGCATATTCTTTCAATCCGTCTTTACTATTGGGTTTTGCCATTCCCTCTATTCATAAGTTCTCCGAAGTATTTAGTTAAGTGAAAAAGTATTTTATCGATGAAGCGGAAACCTTCGCTATCAACACCCCTGTAGACGCAACTGTAGAACTCATGGGATGGGAGGAGTTCCCTGTAGTTTACATTGATAACTTCTACAAGAATCCAGACAAGGTAAGGAATCTGGCATTAAGAACACCAGGCACCAAATGTCCCAGAATACTGGGTGGAGTTCCTGGCGAGAGAGTAGATATGAATATGAATCTTGATCATATGCACGAAATATGGCTTGAAATAGCAGAGAACGTGTATGGATTAGAACAGAAAGATAGAAAGGCATTTGAAATGTCATGTATGAACATCTCCTTTTCAGTCAATGTTACTCAGTCTCATTGTAGAAGAAAAAAACCACATATAGATTTATCAGATGTATCGGACAGGGGATGGGCTGGTGTCGTGTATCTCAACAAACCCAAAGAATGTAAGGGTGGCACTGGGTTTTATACATATAAAGGACAACAAGTTAATCCTAGACAAGATGGAATATGGCAAGAGGAACATGTTTCAGATAGTGTAGGTCCATGGGATCTGATACACCTTGCTGAGATGAAATATAACAGAATGGTAATGTATCCATCAAATGTTCTTCATGCTCCTTATGATAAGGAAGGATTCTTCACCGACGACGTATACAGATTAACTCAAGTATTTTTTATACCATTAACATAATGCACAATATTATTCTTACAGGATCAAATGGATTTATAGGTAAAGCATTTGCAAAAAGAATTGGAGGTGAAAATTTATATCAAGTAGAACAATCACATGCTTTTGAGTTCTTGAATCAGTATGATAAGTGGGATGAGGTAGATTACATCCTTCATCAAGGAGCAATATCAAGTACAACTGAGACAGACGTAAGTAAGATTCACAAATACAACGTAGAGTTTTCAATCAAACTATTTGAAAAAGCAATAGAACACTCTATTCCAGTCAAATACGCCTCAAGTGCATCTGTCTATGGTAAGATACATGCTGACTTTGGATACTTAAAAGGAACCATCAATCCCTTAAATTTCTATGCACTGAGCAAAGCAACTGTAGATTATTGGGTTCTAGATCACATAGATGAGTTTGAATTGATACAAGGATTTAGATACTTCAACGTGTATGGAGAAGGTGAAGAACATAAAGGAGATCAAGCAAGTCCTATAAGTAAGTTTACCAAACAAGCAAAAGAGGATGATATAATCAAACTCTTTGAAGACTCAGAATATGCCTTTAGAGATTTTGTATGTGTAGATGATGTGGTAGATGTTGTCCTAGATAATACGGCAGGGAGCGGCATCTATGATGTTGGGACTGGCAATCCTATCTCTTTCCAAGAGGTTGCAGAATTGATTGCCAAAAAAGAAGGGGCGGAGATTGAAGTAATCCCCTTCCCCAAACATCTAGAAGGTAAGTATCAAGAATATACATGTGCAGATACCTCATGGTATCAACATGATTATAAATCAGTATCCGAATATCTCAAATTACCAGCAACAACTACTCTACCATCACATTCATTTTCTGGTACAGAATGTAGTTCATCTTGAAAAATGACACACATTCCTTCATGTGGTTGAATAATATATCCATCAAAGTTTAAAGGAGAACTGCCTGGCGGAGTAGAAACATAGTAAACAAATGAATACTCATTTTTGCCATGTCTATGTTCATAAGCAAAATCACCGTAATTATATACAGCGCCCCATAATTGATATTCTATTTTATCTGAATCTAATTCTAATTTTTCTACAACCCAATCTTTTAACTTAATAAAAGGTTTAGGGTATGTATTGTATCCTGTATGTTTTTCTACTGCAAGATTAGTAAATTCATCTGTGTCATTAGGCAAAAAATCTATCCATGATCTCAGTTCTTTGTTCAGAGATAAATCAGGATAATCTACAATATCAATCATTGTACATGGGCATATCGTAGTTTAGATTTATAAAAGCAGTTAGTATATACTTGTCGTGAGATATATTAATATTAGATCCGTGTGGGAACATCCAGTTACAGGGGAATATAAGTATTTTGCCTCTTTCACATCTACATCCAATATTCCAATCAGGAAAGAATGTTTCTCCTCCCTCATCCACATCATTTAGATATATGATGCAGGCAAATAATCTAGATATAGTTCCTCCATCTAATTGATCTACATGAGTTTTAAATATACCTTCTCCCTTTGGATACACTCTGATTGTATAATCTAATATTGCAAGATCTGATGCTGGTAATACTGGTAGTTCGCATCTATAGTTCATGTATGCGTCTTGAATAACTTGTGTCATCAAGTTTGCATACTTATGGTGAGGTTCAAACTGAAATTGAGTACAATTTTTATGATCCTTGTTTACTAACTTACCTTTATATTCACCATCAATAAAATGTTCTACTTTGCCATCATCATGTAACTGTGTGTTGTCCCAAAAATATTTTATTAATTCATCACACTGATCTTGAGATAGAACATCTCTTTCGACATATATCATGTCGGTAATGTTCTCTATCATATTAGATCACCTGGCATAATTCTGTGTGAGTCCGAATCCATATGTTCTGTACTGAACTCAAATAGTTCGGTATCTTCTAGTGCAAACATACGATGCTTCAAACCAATAGGCACATGAAACTTATCTCCTCTTCTGAGAATTGTTACTTCTGCCTTTTCTATATCTTCATCCCATCCGTGATATAACTTTATCTTCCCACTCTGCACAAAAAATACTTCATCTTTTAGTTTGTGATAGTGCCATGAACATTGCTTGTCCTTTGCAATGAATAATAATTTACCACAATACTTCTCACAGTTGGCGATCCATTTTTCAAATCCCCATCCTTTTGGTACAAATTTTACTGGTTCTGCTGCACGGGCATTACGAGGTCTTCTACTTGGTCCCAAAGAACTCATTTGCGTTCACCCCCTTGTCATCTATAAAATAATCTGCATGTGGTTTACCTAGAATCAGAGAGTGATATCTGCATCCCCAACTCTTAAGTTGTTGTTCTGTGAGGTCAAACAATAAAGCAGATGCTTTTACACTTGCATCTGGATCATCACCAAATCTACCCATACCACGGGCACTGAAATAAGTGATATGATTACCCTCATCATATAATTTATTTATGACGGCAATACGAGCTGGCCATGATTGTGCTTTGGAGTAATCCCTACCCAATGTGGGTGTGCAGATAGTATTATCAATATCAAAGCAGTACCTCATTTCTTGACCTCCATGTAATAAATGTCATCATACTGAACACTATTGAAGGTTGCAGTAATTCTCAAGCCAGCTTCCTCAACCATTGATCTAAAGGTATCAGCACTAGATCCACCTGAGTGAAGTTGTAAACATATTGTACCATTATCTGAGAGTCTTGTCGATAGTTCATTAAACATATCTCTATGAGCATCCCAATTTGCATCTAACAAAATTTCTGACAGGTGATTATCAAACAGGGGTGTCCCACCTAACTTACTCAAAGCTTTTATTGCATCTTCTTTACACTCAAAATGGGGAGGATTGCCTACAACTAGATCTATTTTTTGATCAGATAACACCGAACAAGTATCAGAATGATATATTGTTGTACGAGGAAAGACTCTTCTGTGATATACAGTTTCTACATCTATAAGATCTAATCCATGTTTTATAAATGAATTCTCAGCAGTCTTCTTTGCTACCTCTACTGCTGGTTCAAATTTATCTAACAAAGTTAGTTGATCGCAAACATTAGCTGCCATCATTCCATAACCTATAAATCCAGGTCCACTACACCATTCCATGAGATGATGAACTCTGCCATAGTTTTCTAAAACTAAGTTTAGATATTCTGGAAAGAAGTAATCTCCACCACCATTTGTTTCTGGCGTGTAGAAGATATCAGATTCATCTACTCTAAAAATATATTCAATCTTCGTCTTCATCTATGACTTCCATTTCTAATTCATGAACTTGATCATGAAATACTTTATGCTCTCCGATACGATAGAGGTGTTTCAACTCTCCATCCTTATCTTCTTCTTCTCCCAAGTATTCAATATCAGGACAACTATGTTCACGCAACCACGCTTGCAGTCTGTGGTGCATTAGATCCGCTTTGCCTATCGACAGTTTTTCCATTTTCTTCTCCATATAGTGAGATAATATCACTCCTAGTCAGATAGTAAGCGCCAGGGTGAGTTACTGTAATTGCAGCGGCTTTATTTGCCAGTTCAATGGCCTTCCGCATATTTTTTGTTCTTAAAAATTCATAGACTAACGCTGATAGAAATGTATCTCCAGCACCACATACGTCAAAAACTTTTACAGGGTCTGGTTTAAAGATGGTATCATTCCACATTGCGCCAGCAGACCCAAGAGTAACGATAAGGTTACTGCTGTTAGGTATACTTTCTGGTACAAGGTCATCATATTCTTTCTTGTTTATTTTCCAGAATACATTATTTTTGTTGAAAAGTCTACGCTTCTTTGTATCCACGAACACAGGTCTGTTAAAATTATGACATAGATGCCACAAATCTTCATCATTAATGTATCCTTTGTCATAATCTGATATAACAATCGCATGAGGGTTCATGTGCATCAATGCCATTTTCAATTCTGCATTTGCAATTCTACTCACCTTTGGAGTTTCATCTAAACGCAATAACTGATAGCCACTGTTAGTATCTACAAATCTTGTTTTGGTTATAGGTTCTCTCTGTGAAAGCAGAACAGTATTAATTCCAAATGCTTTGAGATTTAACTCAGTATTCCCTGCCATTCCAGGCTTTTCTTCAACCTTAGATTTGTCCAACACAGGTACAGGTTGTTCTGGACTCAACCTACTACATTCACCATAGATGTACTTATCAGTACACTTATCACCTATAACAATTACATTGAAGTGTTCCACCTTATTTTTTTAATAATTTGGGTTGTTGAATAATTTAGGCGAGGTAGATATCTTATCTCTTTGGCAAATTGTCTGCCAACTACATCTCCACCTTTCCAGTCATCTCCTAACAATAGTATATCAGGAGAGTATAATTCTATCAACCCCTCCAATTCTGATCTATCGTTGAAGTAAAAAACTTCATCAATATATTTTATCGCTTGTAACATCGAAATTCTGTCACAAAGGTTATTGATGGGCTTAGTTTCACCCTTATCTTGACGTATCTTCTCATCCGTATCTGTTGCTACAATAAGTTTGTCTCCCAAAGATTTGCCGACTTTAAATAATTCAATGTGGCCTGGATGCAAGATGTCGAAGGTTCCATTGCACCATACTATTTTATTCATTCTAATGTATCTAAATGTGTTATATATTGACTCTGGATAACAGAGTTTGCTTGATTCTCACGCAAATCGTTATTTACAAAATTGAGAAATCTTGGGACTACGGTTAGGTCTTTTTTCCAATACTCCTTAGAGTTAATCTTATCTGTCATCAACTGTAACAACCATACATGCCAGTTAGTGCCATCAAAGAATGATCCTACCTTTCCTGTTTGAGGGGTTCTTACATTAGGATCTTGAATGTAACCCTCCATCAATTCTTGCATTGATGATTTCTTATATTTAGATCTCACATAATCCCAGAATTTACCTTTTCTACGGCAGTAAGAATAGTGCATATTGACATAATCTACTGCACTTTCATAACTACATTTCATCTTAGCATCATAGAAAGGTGCCTCTGTTTTAACCTCATAGTATCCACCGAAAAGACTTTCTTCTAGATACTCCACACCTCTAATCATCAATGCAAGTCCTGTGCTTTCTAATGGTTCAATAAATCCAGCAGATAATCCAATAGGAATTACATTACCCACCCAGAACTTCTTAACGTATTGTGGTTTCCAATCAAGTAATCTCATTTCATCTGGTTTGATTCTACCATCCCAATGATCAGAGAACGCTTGTCTTACTTCATCTGGATCATTAACATCTCTGTTGAAACAGTATCCTGTGCCTATTCTAGATCTTGTAGGAATTTTCCATATCCAACCATGTTCTTGTGCAGGGCAAGCAGTGTATGGATGTTGTTCTTTTCTATAATCTTCATACTTGACTCTACCAGCAAGAGCTGCATTGATATACAATCTATCACTCAGATCAACATTATCTTTACCAATAAGAAGTTGTTTCCAACCAGTGCAATCTATGAATATATCTCCAGTAATTTTTGATCCATCATCTAACACCAGTTCTTTTATATTTGACCTTGTTATATCATCAGCATTGCCATCTCTGTAGATATCTACCACATCAGATTGGATATATTTGCAATAAGGTGTAGTATGTCTCATTAAAAATTGTACTAACTTTCCACAGTCAATTTGAAAGGCATAGGAATCATGTACATAATTGGTCTCAATCTTATTCTTCAAAGAAGAATTATACATTGGTGAGATATCTTTCAGATCATATTTTTCTTGAAATGACTGCCATATATCATACAAAGGTGTTTTTGATTCACCTACGCTTGTGAACGAAAATGGATGCCAAATTTCTGCATCTTCATGTCCCCAGCCAGGAAATAGAATACCAGACTTAAATGTTGCATCTACTTCTTTCAACCAATCTGTAGGTTTGTATCCCATCATCTTCATGACATTTGGGAAACTAAGAAGAGTTGCTTCCCCCACACCAATTCTTTCTGGTTCGGACTTATCAATAATTACAACCTCAAAATGATTTGCCCATCTACGAGCAAACCAAGATGCAGTAATCCATCCAGCAGTTCCGCCGCCAACAATAACTAATCTTTTAATTCTTTTCATATTAAGTTACCTGATAATACGCATCTACCATTATGATTACTAGGAGGGACGCAATGTGGGAGATCGTTATCCCATACTACACAAACTCCTTGTTTTATTGGAATTACGAGAGAGTCTTCTTTTGCTGGATCTTTACTGAAATGTATTGAAGAACTGTTCTTTGGAACTTTTATATAGTAAACAAAAGAATATTTAATGTCTTCCTCACTATCATGAGCATGCCATTTAATGCCACCACCATCACGATACCAGACACCCCATAGATTTCCCAACTTAGACTCTGTAATCTCTTCTATCCACTCTATAAATTTTCTTATTTTTTGTGGATAACTATGCCATTTTGCTATGTGACAATGTTCCGATCTTTCGAGATAAGTATCAGGCACAGGAGCAGTAGCATTAAGAATCTCTACCTCCAATTCATCTTTATCTTCTTGATATGGATATGAGTATTCTTTTATTTCCCTCATCAGTTCTTTACTTCGATCATGAGACCATATTCAGGCAGATAGAGGTATTCTATCAAACTGTTTGCAAGAGTCCTCAGAGCGTCGTCTAGGGTCTCCACAAGAGGTTCTCCGCCTAAGTTGAACGATGTGTTGAAGATAATAGGGCATCCTGTCTTCTCGTAGAAGGTATTGATTACATTATAGTAATTTGGATTTACTTCTTTGGTAACAGTCTGTATTCTACATGTATCATCAACATGAATAATTGCTGGAATCTTTTCTTTGATTCCGTCCTGACATTTGACTGCATACATCATGAATGGAGTTTCATCCATACCACGAAGATCGAACCATTCGTGAACATGTTCTTTGAGAATAGAACCAGCAAAAGGTCTGAAGTATTCACGACGTTTGATAGTATTGACATGATCTTTACCATCTGGATCTCTAGGATCATACATGATTGATCTATTACCCAATGCACGAGGACCTGCTTCTGACTTACCTTGGAACATTGCAACAATATTTTTCTTCGTAATCAAATCAACTACGTCTTCATCCGTTGCCTCAAAGATTCTAGTTGCATCATAATAGTTAGCAAGATCTGTAATATATTCCGTATCGTATTCATACTTAGGTCCATAATATAGATCAGTAATGATAGGTTTTACCTCCTTATCTTGTGTCACTTTATGATAGTGCCAGTATGCAGCACCGATTGCAGTTCCAGCATCATTACTTACTGGTTCCACAAATAGATTAATACCTTCACCTTTTAATTGTTCAAGATACCAATAGTTTGCAACACAGTTCAATCCATATCCACCAGAGAGAACAACATTCTTTTCACCACTCATCTTAACTGCCTTACGAATCAAATCCAGAACCATCTGTTCTGATTCTACTTGAATCGCATAAGCCATATCTCTACGATTATCTAACTTCGTAATATCTTTTACTGTGCTTGGATCTTGAGGTTCTCTCAATTCTGTGAATCTACCTTTGTTTACTATTGCTCCATTAGGATAGGTGGGTACAATAAGATCTCTATTGGTAGTAGTCCAATCACTCATACCATCATAGTCGGTGTAGATATCTGGTATCTTTAAATTCTGTTGACCATATGGGAATAGTCCCATAGTTTTTCCAGCTTCAATCGG
>Ga0066371_10000368_pt1 | contig 10336 bp, 7 predicted proteins | sample Knorr_S15_td_DCM_FD_71214 | JGI IMG/M metagenome (GOLD analysis project Ga0066371, IMG submission 71214) | Marine microbial communities from Southern Atlantic Ocean transect - Knorr_S15_td_DCM_ad_63m_LV_B | ecosystem: Environmental > Aquatic > Marine > Oceanic | place: Southern Atlantic ocean... | reverse complement strand
TGTTCGGTCATGTCCCCGCTGGAGGGACGCGCTCATGGTCAACCAAAGTGAGCCTACCTCGCAGCCTCTCCACCCAAGCTGAGCGCATTGAGGTCGCCCTTTTCGCAGACGGCAAGGCCGTGAAAAGCAAGGGGTATCTTGATATCGAGGTCTCTGAACTTCCCCAGCCCCTCTTCGCGTACGACATCTCGTACTCCGATGAAAAAGGGAACCGAGATGGGCTGATACAGCGAGGAGAGCGTATCGAGATCTCCATCCACGTCACCAACGTGGGAGAGGGCGCTGCGGAGTCCACCTTAACGACGATCAAGAATGAGTCTGGAGAGGCCGTCTATATCGAGAAGGGCCGCCACAAAGGCGGCGCGCTCAAGCCCGGAGAGAGCGAAAGAGCGCTCTTTGTCCTCAAGGTAAAAGAGTCCCTAACTTCCCAAGATATTCAGCTCAAGGTTGGGATGGCCGACCTCAAGCTAAGAACATGGACTCGAGACGACCTGACCCTTCCAGTATTCCCGGCGGCCTATCCCAAGGCCAAAGCGCTCTCAAAGCGCGTGGAGGTCTCTGGTGGTGCGCTTCAAGTTCACTCGGGCCCTCACCGAGACACAGCGCCGATCGCCATCATCGCAAGAGAAAGCGTTCTTCCTGTGATCGCACAAGCTGGAGAGTGGTTGCAGGTAGAGCTCACGCCAAAGCAAGACTCTGGTGCTGAAGCTTGGGTGGGCTGGGTGCCAGCCAACGGTGTCACCAACTCAGAACGCCCCCTAAAGCAAGAGAGCCTGACGCGCGTATTCAAACACGAACCCCCATCCATTGTGATAGCAGATGCCAACCTTCAAGAACTCCATACCAGCGAGGCTTTTTGGACCTTGGATGGCTCAGCGCGCTTCGCAGGTTCAGGAGAAGATCGCCGCTATGTCGTCGTCTTTAGAGACAAAGACAAGGTCTTCTTCCGTTCAGCACAAGCAGACTCAGTCGAAGGGAGCGATCTAAGCTTTTCTGCGAAGATACCCTTGAACTCAGGACGCAATATTATCCGCATTGTCGCCCGAGAAGGTGAAGACGACGTGACGGGAAGGACTCTTATCGTCTACCGTCGCTAAGCGAACCTATGAGGAGAGAGATGAGACTGGTGAAAGTTCTTAACCCGTCAAGCCTGCGCAGGCTGGCACAACTGCTGCTCATTGCGCTCATGTTGTGCACTCCAAGCCTTGGGTCATCACCGAGCTATGCACAAGACAGCTTTGATGACGATGAAGGCCTCAGTGCTGGCGATCAGTACTACACTCGTGCGACCCGCTACGTACGCTTCAAGGGCTACTCCAAGGCGATGAAGCTCTTCAAGCAGGCGCTCCCTTTCATGAACGAAGAGTCCGACATCTACTACAACCTCGTCGGCGTGGCCGAGGCTCTGGGTAAGCACGAAGAGATCTTCCTCTTCGGGAGCGCATTCTTGCGACTCGAGCCTGACAGCCTCGACGCCAGGGAGATTCGCTACAAGGTCCTGAAAGCTGAGAGCACACTAAAGGCCAGCCGGAAAGCACCGGCACCAGTGCGCTTTGATATCGATCCGCCCGGTACCGACCTCTTTGTCAACGACGTGCCCGTCGGCGTCTCTGGAGGACCACCGGTAGCCCTACCGGCAGGAACCTTCACGGTCAAAGGCAACATCGACGATTACCACCCCTTCGAGAAAACCTTCCAGGTGAACCCAAGAACTGCCATGACGGTCTATGGCGCCTTCGAGAAGATCAAGTATTACGGAAAGCTGAAGATCAACACCTATGAGGCCCCCTGCGCATGGCCGTGTACGGCACTTCAGGCGGCGATTGAGCAAGATGACAAGTCCTCATCAGGCATGAAGGTCGCCAAAGGCGTTAGGGTTTACATCAATGACACCTTGATGGGTAAAACGCCGATGGACGAGATGAAGATCTTGTCAGAGCGTTACCTCATTCGCTTCGAGAAGGAAGGGTGGGACCCTTGGTCACGCTACGTGAACATCGGGCGTAACGACACCTACCTTCTTGAGCCAATTCTTGAGAAAACCCAGAGCGCAAGCGCCGATAAGAAAGGGCGCTAGGGGCGTTGAGCGCTCGTCGACTTGGACCCTCCCCATGATCAAATACCTCGGCTCCAAGCGCACCCTTGTGCCCGCGATTCTGGGTGTCGTTGACGCACTCCCCGAGGTTCGATCCGTTCTGGATGTCTTCTCGGGGACATCACGGGTCGGGCATGGCCTTAAACATGCTGGGTATCAAGTCTTTGCAAATGACCACAACGCCTACGCAAGCACCCTAGCGCGATGCTACGTGCAGGCCGATCGAGAAGCACAAGCCAATCAAGCTCAAGCCCTGATTGACGAGCTCAACCAAGTGCAAGGCGAGCCGGGCTACTTCACAGAGACCTTCTGTGAAAGAAGTCGTTTTTTTCAGCCTAAGAATGGGGCGCGAGTCGATGCCATACGCGAACACATCGCGTCATGGACCCTAGAGCCAGAACTCGAAGCCATCCTCTTGGTCTCACTTATGGAGGCAGCTGACCGCGTAGACTCCACCTGCGGCGTGCAGATGGCTTACCTCAAGAGTTGGGCGCAGAGGGCACACAAAGACCTCCATTTAAGGCTCCCAGACTTACTGACCCGACCCGACCATGGCCCTTGTAAGGCGAGTCAAATGGATGCCATGGAGGCAGCCCTAGAGATCAAAAGCGACGTAGCCTACCTCGATCCGCCCTACAATCAGCACAGCTACCTGGGTAACTATCACATCTGGGAATCCCTCGTTCTCTGGGACAAACCCGAGGTCTATGGAGTCGCATGCAAGCGGGTTGATGTCAGAGAGAGGAAGAGCCCTTTCAACGCCAAGAGAGGCGCATTAAAGGCGATGCAGCAGCTCGTCGAAAGTGTTCAAGCCAAGCACCTCATCATCTCCTTTAACAACGAAGGCTACATCGCGCGACCTGACATGGAGAGCTTATTGGCGACGCGCGGCGAGCTCCTCGTCATTGAGAAGGACTTCAAGCGCTATGTCGGCGCACAGATAGGGATCTATAACCCTAAAGGCGCCAAGGTAGGCAGAGTTAGCCACCTGAGGAACAAGGAGTTCCTCTACGTGGTGACACCCGATGCAAGCCTCGTGAACCTCGACAGCCACTAGCCTTCAAACATCTGTTATTGCTCGACCTTCTTGATCTCACCGCTTTTTAGCTTGGACATGTAAGCATCGAGATCAACCTTCACTTTCCCGCTCAAGAGCAAGACACCAAGGATATTGGGGAAAGCCATCGCGAGGATCATCAAGTCCGAGAAGTCGAGGATGTTGGTCGCCGTGACGATCGATCCCAAGAAGGTGAAGACAAGGAAGAGCAACCTGTAGATGAGTGAAGAGCCGTCTCCGAAGAGAAACGCCCAACAACGCTCACCGTAATAGGACCAAGAGATCATCGTTGAGAAGGCAAAGAGCAAGACGGCGACGCTGAGGACATGCGGGAACCAAGAGACAACCCCGCCCATCGCTTGACTCGTCAAGGCGGCACCGTCGCTGGCATCGACAGCACTACCGTAGGCACCGGTCAGGATAATGACTAGCGCCGTCATCGTGCAGACCACGATCGTGTCAATGAAGGGCTCAAGAAGTGCGACCACACCCTCTTCAACCGGGTACTTAACCTTGGCAGCTGAGTGAGCAATCGCGGCTGAACCAATGCCTGCTTCATTTGAAAAGACGGCGCGTTTAATGCCGATGACCATGACACCGATGAAACCACCTCCCACAGCTTGAGGGTTAAAGGCTTCAGTGAAGATGAGGGCGAGCGCGCTCGGGACTTCTCCGAGGTGCATCATGATGATGTAAATGCAGGCGAGGACGTAAAGGGCGCACATCGCAGGGACAATTTTGTCTGCGACCTGAGCGATGCGCTGAATGCCTCCGATAATCACCACACCCACAGCGAGGCTCATGACCAGGCCATAGACCCACTCATAGCCGACCAACCAAGGCGCTGAAGCTTTAACGGCGCCCAATGACTGAACCACTTGAAAGGCATTGCCTCCTCCAAAAGAGCCACCAATACACAAGACGGCAAAGCAAACGCCCAAGACTTTACCGAGGCCCTTCATCCCCATCTCATCAAGGCCCTTGGTAAGGTAGAACATCGCTCCACCCATGATTCGGCCATCAGGCCTCACCTCGCGGTATTTCTGCCCCAGGGTGACCTCTGTAAACTTCGCACTCATGCCGAAAAAGCCGATGAGGAGCATCCAGAAGGTCGCGCCCGGACCACCGGTCGCGATCGCGATAGCGACACCCGCGATGTTGCCAAGACCAACTGTTGCGCTCAACGCAGCGCTCAAGGCCTGGAAATGCGTCACCTCTCCCTGACTATTGGGGTCATCGTAGTCGCCTCGAACGAGCTCAATCGCGTGACGAAAGAGACGAATGTTCACGAAGCCCATCTTAAAGGTGAAAAAGATGGCGCCGAAGAGCAGCCAAGCCACAACGAAGGGCATCTCGATGCCAGGGATGGTCCAAAAAAGAACCTTCGCCATTGCGGATACAATCGCTCCAAACACCTCATCGATCTGAGCCTCAATCCCCTGAGGTTTAGTGAGGACCTCCTCAGCGGCAGCGCTCGCTTGTGCGGCAGCATCAGGCGCCACAACAGGAGCCTCCGCGAAGGCAAAAGATGGGGTCATCAATAAGAATAAAACGAGATAAGCGACACATCGCTTCATGCGCGTCATGGGGCCTCGCCGACAGGGTTAAAGCGCGCGGACGATAACGGAAAAGGAACGTATCGCCCAGAGTCTCAACACCCTTGGCATCAGGTCACACCCGAAAATGAGCCCCAGAGAGCCCTTCAGTCAGCCGTGACGCGCAGGACCTCTTCGAAGCTGGTCGTGCCCTGAGCGAGCTTTTTTATCGCGCTCTCCCTCAAGGTCGCCATGCCATCACTCCGCGCTGTCTTCATGATGTCAGGGGCCGCGTGACCCTCGATGACCATCGCCCTCAGACGATCACTCATCGGCATGACCTCAAAGACCCCAATGCGCCCTCTAAGACCTGTGTGTCGACACTCTGGACAGCCCTTACCATGGACGACGGGTAGGGCTGGCGCCTCACCGTCTTCCGGGACAGGGAGACCAAGCGCCATGAGCTGCTCTTTGGAGAGCACGGTCTCGACGCGGCATGCGTCGCAGTTCTTCCTCACCAAACGTTGAGCGATCACGCCCACGACAGTCGAGGCGATGAGGAAAGGCTCTACCCCCAGCTCAGCGAGGCGAGTTAAGGCTCCGCCCGTGTCATTGGTGTGCAGAGTGGAGATAACAAGGTGACCCGTCAAAGCTGCTTGTATCGCATTCTCTGCCGTCTCCTGGTCTCGAATCTCACCGACCATGATCACATCGGGATCTTGGCGCAGGATAGTCCTCAATGCGCTTGCAAAGGTGATGCCCGCTTTAGGTAAGACAGATGTCTGATTGAACTCCTCGACAACCATTTCTATGGGGTCTTCGATCGTGGTGACGTTGACGCGCTCAGTCGCCAGCACCTGAAGCGCCGAGTAGAGAGTCGTCGTCTTACCGCTCCCTGTGGGTCCAGTCACCAAGATGAGACCATGCGGCCGCGAGATAAAGGATTCAAAGGATTCGAAATCCGAGGGCGAAAAGCCCAGATTCTGAAGGTCTTGAAGGAGGATCTCGGGATCGAAGATACGGATGACTATCTTCTCGCCAAACGCCACGGGGAGGGTCGAAAGACGCAGCTCGATCTCAACCTCATCATGGCGTGTCTTAATACGCCCGTCTTGAGGTCGGCGTTTCTCAGCGATGTCGAGACGCGCCAAGGTCTTCAAGCGACTCACTACAGCCCGATGAACACCTATCGGAAGCTTCTGAACAGTATGTAACACACCGTCGATGCGGCAGCGCACATGCGCTTGGTCTCGTTTCGGCTCAAGGTGCAGATCGCTGGCCCCCTGCTCGAAGGCATATCGGAGCAGATAATCCACCGCGTTGACGATGTGCTGGTCGTTTGACTCAAGCTCATCGAGCGACTTCATTTTGAAGAGTTGCTCAAGGTTACCGAGATCGCTGGTCGTAGTTAGATCACTCGCAGCAGCCTGAAGTGTTCGGCGAAAACCATAGACCTCTCGAATCAACTTCAAGATGTCTGTCTTGGAGGCCAAGACAATCTCGACTTGCCCGCCCACAAGGTTCTGGACCATGTCGATCGCGTCGATATTGAAAGGATCGTCGGTCGCAAGGCGCAGCAGGCCATGAGCGCGGCTCAAGGGCAACAAGCGATGCTTGGTCGCAAAAGGACGTGAGAGGGTGCTCGTAATCAACTGAGTATCGAGCTTCAGCGGGTCGATCTTCTCATAGGGAAGCGATTCGTGATCAGCGACCGCCTCCATGATCCTATCTTCGCTGAGGCCCTCTAACTGAAAACTCGCTAGAAGCTCCACAGGGGTGATCTCAACGAGCTTGCCACCACGTCCGCCACCCGCACTTCGCGTGAGGCGGTAACGCTGAGCGCTCTGGTTGCTAACCATCTCTTCAGCCTGGGATTCATTCAATAATCCGGAGCGTTGAAGGATTCCCAGCAGGTAGTCAAAGTTGAATCGGCCGTTTTGCACATCATCATGGTACCATTTTCAATAAAGAAATGGGGAGCGTGCTCGCTGGCGAGTTAAGCGACCTCATGCTAAAACACCCCAGCATACGGGCGACGGAGACCGATTCTTCTATGGAGATCATTTGCATCAGCTGCTGGCGAGCGTTCGATCATGATACGTCGACTGCAGCGGCGCAGGTAAGCTGTCCGCATTGCGGTTTTTCTCAGCCTGGCCCTGATCCCTCAAGTTTGAGCGCTAAGCTAGACGCGAACACTCGCCCCTCGGAGATCGCTACTAAGAGCGACGAGAGCGAACAAGACGCGTCAACGACAGATCCGGAAATGCCGGTGATGCAGGCCAGTGAGCCCAAAGAGGCCCCAAAAGCGAGCCCCACACCTCCAGCGCCGGCGAGCACAAGTCGGCCTGAGACCATGGACTTCGGCGCCGTCCCTCCCGACGCATCAAGCCCACCCCCTGCGTCCCCTCTCATCGAAAAAGTTGAAGAGAAAGCGCCTCCGAAACCTGATCGTCGTTGGCGACTCAAGACCCCCACCGCGATGGTCCTCTACTTCCCCGACTATGAGGCGATGTCCCGTTACCTCAACGGAGAGGAAGGCTCTGGTTACTCAGTTGCATGCGGCCCTGGACCCTTCCGCACACTCGCAGGTTTTGTCTCAGCCATGCGGGTCACAAATGATCCCCTTGAGGCGCTTGTTAACGTCCCACCTGATGATGAAACGGCGCCGATGGGCTCAAACGTGCTCTCACCGCCAACAAACGCTAGCCCGCAGGCGACGCAGAGCGCGGGGAACGCAGGGCGAGCTCAAAGCAAGCCCAAGACTGGGCCAAATCCAGCAAATGAAGCGAACAAGTCCGCACAGGTAAAACCTCGCACGCGCCGACGGAGAACCTCAGCTACAGCCGACTTCTCCTTTAGAAAAACCCAGGAGAAAAACCCCTGGCCAAGCAGGATTTTGTTCCTCGCCATTGGCATCGCAGCAGGTGGTGCTGCCGTGTATTACGTCGCTTGGATCGGCCTCCTTCCGGGGATTGTGTATTGAGCGATAAGGAGCCACCAGTTAGCCGATGGCTTGTCCGAAAGGCAGACGGTACAGAACTTCGCTTTCCCTCACTTGAGGCGCTAAAGCCTTATATTTTGAGTGGCGTGGTGACCTCAGGTGACGTCGTTGCTCCAGAAGACGCTAGCTGGGCGCGTGTTGAGGACTTAGCTGAACTCGCGTCTCTTATGGGCATGATCGCGCCCGCTCCTGCAGCGCTCCAAGAGCTAAAACGACCGGCGACGCGCCCTAATCTGAATTTCGGAAACGCTCTCGATGCGCTGGGAAAGGAAGAGGAGAGCTTACAAGAAGAGGCGGACGAGCAAGAGCAGGCCTTGCTCTCTAAGGCTCCGACGACCAAGCCTCCGCCACTCCCCCAAGATGAACGCACCACACCTCCTGAGCCTGAGGAGGAACCCAAGACCGTCTATTCCGGGCCACCCTCGTTCGATGATGAACTGAGAGGAGGCGACAAAGCGCGTGAACTTAAGCGGACTCAGGATTGGGGCAGTTATGAGGCTCCCAGTTCAGGACCTGCCATCGATATAGATCCGCTTTCGCGACCGCTCCGCGACACAAACACCGAGGGGAGTGCAAGCCCAAGTCCCTTAGACCAAGAGGACGAGGCGGACCTCCTCTCACGCCCAATCTCGACAACGCATGGCGGACCTCCCACCCATGAAGTTATGAGCTTGAATCTGAAACGCGCTCAACGACGACGCGTCATTCTCGGTTCGATACTAATTGGCATGTTGGTCGCCATCGCCATCTTCTTCGCTATTCAAAACCTTCAAGAAGCCTCAACGCCACCGGCTGAAGCGACGAAAGAGGAAGAGGTCCAAACAAAGGAGCCCACAAAGACTCCTAGCGGTGCAGAAGAGAACAAGGCCGAAAGAGCACCTGAAGGCGATAAGACAAAGCCTGAAAGTGAAGGAAATGAGAGCCCTGAGCCAAACAAAGCGGCCTCTGAAAAAAAAGAAGTCCCCCCTTCATCCCCCGACAAAGAAGCGCGAACTAAGGCCGAAACGAAAGAAGCCAGTGTGGCGACGAGCGCAGACAAGGGGAACTCAGAGAAGAAGCCAAAGCCGCAGGCGACAAAACAAGAGGCCCTCCCTAAGCAGAAGATCCCAAGCTCAAAAGGAGCAAAAGCTCCATCCGATAAAGGCGTTCAAGCCAACCCACCTAAGAACGTCGACGGGCTTCTTTCACGCGCCAAAAAGGTTCGAAAGAAGAGCCCTTCCGAGGCTTTGAAGCTCTACAAAGAGGTCCTCCAAAAGAGCCCTAATCATGCTGATGCTATGCAACTCGCAGCCCGCGCTTACATGCAGCTTGGCCAGTACTCCAAGGCAGTCGACCTGCTTCAAACATGTCGACAAAAACGACCACGCTTCAGCCCCTGCATTTTCTATCTCGGCCGCGCTTTCGAAGGGAAAGGCGACAGAGCTAACGCTAGGAAGGCCTACAAAAAGCTCATCGATGAGTCTCCAGAGTCCTCACTCGCGACAAAGGCACGCAAGAGGCTAGGCAACTAGTCGACATGGGCAAAGCTTCGTCTCGGCAAAGTTGGCACCCAAGAGGTAGATGGCTTGATATCGATGGCGTGGACACGCACATCGTTCGTTCTGGGCGCCCTTCAGCGCCCACACTCCTCCTTATTCATGGCTTCCTCATGTCTAGCTGGGCATGGCGGCGAAACATTGAAGAGCTCTCCAAAGATTTCGACGTCATCGCTCCCTGTCTCAGAGGTTTCGGCTGGAGTGAGCGAGACGCGTTAACGCATGATTTAAAAGGCCTCGGCGAGTTCATTCTCGCCCTGCTAAACGCCCTCAAGATCGAGCGAACACATGTGATTGGCAATAGCCTTGGTGGTGCTTTGGCCCTCTGGCTTGGGCATCAAAACCCCGAACGCATTGAACGCATTGGGCTCGTAAATGCACTCGCTTTGGCTCAAAGCGCTCCGAGGGTACCTGCCCTCCTGACCATGCCCTTTATGGCGCCAATATATCGCGTGGCTGTCTATCCCCCTGTCGCTCGAGTAGGCCTTCAAATATTGGCCTACAAGGGCATACGGGTCGGCGCTGAATATCTGGCTGGCTTTAAAGAACAAGTGCGCCCAAAAAAGACAGTGCGAACAATGCTTGAGGTCGCCAGTCACCTGGGGGAGAGCGTCACATGGGTTGATGCTCACCTGGAGACGATCACCCAGCCGGTCCTCATCTTCTGGGGCACAAGAGATGGAATCTTAGGCGCCAAACCTGGACCCATTCTGAAAGGACGCATCCCAAACGCTCGACTGATCACCTTCCCGAAATGCGGTCATTGTCCGCATGAGGAGGCCCCAGAAGCTTTCAATAAGGCAGTCAAAACCTTCTTCGCGTGACGCAGAATCGCTACACTGTTACAAGCCCGTGGTCCCACAACATTCGGCAAGGAGAAGAGAGCGATGGAGCATGTAGACGATCTCACCGTACGCTACGAAGATGAAGGCGAAGTGGTAGTCGACGAACTCGGTAAAGCCGTCCTCTCAAAAGGCTCATGGGCCACAGTACTCTTCAAGTACCGCCAATGGGACAACCGAAAGAACGAGATGAGCGACATCAAATACACCATCCGTCGCTATCAAAAGAGAAACGGTCAATACCGCCAGCAGGCAAAGTTCAACATCTCAT
>Ga0066371_10000363_pt1 | contig 10394 bp, 15 predicted proteins | sample Knorr_S15_td_DCM_FD_71214 | JGI IMG/M metagenome (GOLD analysis project Ga0066371, IMG submission 71214) | Marine microbial communities from Southern Atlantic Ocean transect - Knorr_S15_td_DCM_ad_63m_LV_B | ecosystem: Environmental > Aquatic > Marine > Oceanic | place: Southern Atlantic ocean... | reverse complement strand
AACTTCATCGGCTCTTGTAATAAGCTCTTTTAATACAATATCTATAGTAATATTATTGATAATATTAATTTCTTGAATAAATGATTCATATCCTATAAAACTTACGATTAAAGTTTGAATCCCAGTTTCATATGTTTCAAAAGCAAACAATCCTTTATCATCAGATGATGTCCCATCAAATGTATCTTTTAAATATACGTTTGCATAAATAATAGGATTACCTTCCTCATCCTTAACTGTTCCAACTATAAGGTCTGAATACATAAATGAAAAAAATAATATAAATATTAATTTATTTAACTTCATTTAATTATTAATAAAATCAATTATCTCTTTATCTTGAGGTTTAATTTTAGAAGAAAGTACATTAACTAGCACTCCTTCTTCATCAATTAAATATTTATAAAAATTCCAACTCGGAGGAGAATCATTCCATCCATTTAATTCTTTACATGATAACCATGAATACAAGGGATGTTGATTACTATTTTTTTTAACAACTGTTTTCTTTACTATTGGAAATTTTACTCCATAATTAGAGCTACAAAAAGTTTGAATATCTTTATTTTCTCCTGGCTCTTGAAATAAGAACTCATTAGAAGGAACTCCAATTATTTCTATTTTGTCACCATATTCATCATATAATTTTTGTAATCCACCATATTGATAAGTGTAACCACATTTTGAAGCTACATTTACAATAATTACCTTTTTATCTTTATATTTATTAAGTGCTATTTTTTCACCACTTATCAATTCAACAGAATAATCATAAAAGCTATTAGATAAACCATCTATATTTACCTTCTCATTCTTAAAAAAAAAGGGGAAAACAAACCCTATCAATAAAAAAACACATGCAAATACTACAAAATACTTTATCATTATTATTCTCCTTGGCTAAAAGTTAAAACATCATTAAATATATTAACAGTCTGATTAATTCTAATTTTTTGAATAAACATTAATGGTAAATTTACTTCATCATCTAAGTACATTCTATATATTAATATTTTTTTATCATCTTTTGTCTTTATTTCCCAAGATCCGGCTCCAAATGATAATTTATGGCTATCATCATCTTTGAAATCATACAATAGAACATTTGAATCATTTAGTAAAAACCAATCAATTCTATTTTCATTGTATCTATACATTTTAAATATATACTCTCTATCTCTAGTAAATGGAATAGCATTAGTAATTGTTTGCAATACAATTGAGGTATCACCTTTACTTAATAATAGTTTAGTTTTTATATTTTTATTTGATAAAATATTATTATAGTTTGATACTGATTCAATTACATCTAAAACATTATCCTGTTCTTTTAATAATTCTTGTTCTATCATTATATATTGAACATTGTTTATAGTACAATTTGCCTTATAAATTTTTTTATTACTATTTTCTTCTATAAGATCCCAATTATCAATAGTATACATATCAAATAATAACTCATTACTATTTGATGCAAATAAAAGTGTTAATAAAAGAATAAATATCATGACTCTAATATTTTATCTGATATATAAATAAATAAAGGAATAAATAATCCCCATAAAAAAGATGTAGATAAAATAACAAAAGATTTACTTACTCCAAATTCTACAACACCTAAAGAAAACATAGAAAAATAAATCATTGGAGCAGAAAGCAAGCCTAAAAATGAACTAACAACATATCTTCTGCTAAGCCATTTAAAACTATGGAGCAAAGTTGTTGCAAAGCATAACCAGAGAGAAACGGACCAAAGAGGAGCTATATTATATTGAACGAGCAAACCCTTATGTATAATTATATTCAAATTAAGCAAAAGAGATTCAATAAAAATTCCAAGAAAAAATGAAATCAATAAAAAGATATCTTCTTTCTTATGATTTGTAACTTTATTTAAGTGTATAATTATAAATATAGAAGTAGCCAATGGACCAATATAGTAAAATTGTGAAATAGCACCATAAATTGTTAACCACCAACAAATATAAAAACCAATTACATTAACAATAATACTATTTTTCATCTGATAAATACGTAAGTGAATCTAAATTAAACTCAATAGGTTCTTTTATCTTAAATAAAGCATATGCTTCTGAACCATCACATGTATTTCCTTCTAACAACATAATAAGCTGCTCTTTTGAAATTGGGAACCAACTAAATCTATCAAATAATGAAGCGACTATTTTTATAGGTAAAACAGGAGCAGGAATAAATATTTTATCTTCCTTATCTGAAGCAATCGCAATATTTTTTATTATTTCTTTCCAACTCATCTCTTTTCCACCTAATGAAAATGTTTTTCCAATAGATTGTTTTTCACTTAATGAACTTACAAAACATTTCGCGACATCCTTTACATGGACTGGACTCATCTTAAATGACCCAGCATTAAAAGGTAAAAACCCTTCATGAAACAATGGAGCAGGAAATGGTAAGGATAGCATATCTTTTTTTAATTGCTTGCAAAACTCTTGTTTACCTGATGAATCTCCAAAAATTAAAGATGGTTGGAAAATTGTCCAATCTAATCCTGAATTTTTTAAATATTCTTCAGCTCTAAATTTTGTTGATTGGTAACCAGTTCCATTTTCTTTAACTCCATTTGCACTCATTAGAATAAATCTTTTAATATTTAATTTTTTCGCTGTATCTACACATTTTTTTAAACCCTCATAATGCAATTTTTCAAATGTTATATCATCATGCACTAATACAGATAATGATGGTGAAGATTTAAATTCTCGTATTATTCCAATATTATAAATAACCGCCTCAGTATTCATCATAGTCTGTTCAATAGCAGTATCATTATCAATATCTCCTGTTATTATTTTACATTCTTCATATTTAGTAATTTTAGATTCATTACCAAGTCTAACTAAAGCATAAGGAGTCAAATCATTTTCAACTAATTCATTAATTATATAATCTCCTACAAAACCACTACCGCCAAATACCGATACTTTCATTTTACACTCCTTTATTTAAATACTTTATCTATAATTTTAGTTCTATACAAAAAAATACCTTCAAGTTCTTTTTTTACATACAAATAGTGAGCTATTCTTCCAAACACACCAAAAGGAATAACATAATTAACCTCATCATTCATCTCAACATAATCACCTTTATCTTCAAAGGTATGTTTATGATGCCACATTGAATAAGGACCAATCAACTGTTGATCAACAAATTCATGAGGTTCTAAATAAGAAGTAATCATTGTACGCCAATGTACTCTAAAACCCAATATATTTATTGTATAATCAATTAATTGACCATTTTTCATTTCAATAGGTGTTGGTGTTAATATTTTAAAATTTAACTTAGAAGGTGTCAATTTAGAAAGATTTTCTGGACTTTTAAAAAAATCAAAAACTTCTTTCAAACTTTTATTTATCTTTTGCTTAGATTTTAATGTATATACTTTCATTACTCATTCTCCTTTTGTACACCCGGTAGGATTCGAACCTACAACCTCTTGATCCGTAGTCAAGTGCTCTATCCAGTTGAGCTACGGGTGCAAATTGAATAAAAACTATAGGTATAATTTAATTAGCATTTCATAACTTATAAAATTAGTTTAATAAAAATTTTAATAATAATTAATGATAAATAAAAAAAACATCTATTTTATTCATGCTAATGGATATCCTTCAAACGCATATTCATCATTATTTACCAAAATACAAAAAACATATTATATTAATCACTTTAATTTAGTTTCTAATAATATTGATATAAATAATTTAAAAAATTGGGAGCCATTCCATAAAAACTTTATTAATAATGTAAAAAAAAATCAAAAAAACATAGGTATTGGGCATTCTATAGGTGGCAATTTAATTTTAAGATCAGCAATTAGCCATCCAAATTTATTTTCTCAAATAATACTATTAGACCCAACCTTATTTATTCCACGATTTATCCTATTTTGGAAATTGATAAAACTTACAAGATTAGATGATTACTTTCATCCTCTATCAAAAAAAACTCTTAATAGGAAAATGACCTATGATAGCTATGATTCAATATTTAAATCATATAGAAAAAAAAATGTATTTAAATATATTAATGATGAAAATTTAAAAATTTATATAAATTCTATAACCAAAATAAATAAAGATAAATCATTAAATATAACATTCCCTAAAAAATGGGAATATAAAATATATAAAACTGGAATTAGCGAAGATAATTATATATGGAAAAATATTAAGAACATCGAAATTCCAACTCTAATAATCAGAGCCAAAGAGTCTAATACATTTTTTGAATCAGCAGAAAAAAAGATAAACAGGATCAATAATAAAAATATTGAAATTAAAACTATAGATGAATGTTCCCATCTATTTCCACTTGAAATTCCTAAAAAGATATCCAAAATAATATTAGACTATCTAAATCAATAATCAATTAAATTTTCAACATATTTTGCTATAGACAAGCTAGATGTTAAACCAGGAGAGTCTATGCCTATCAAATTAATAAAATTATTAAATCCTTGATCTTTTTCATTCTTAATAATAAAATCACTAAAATTTCCATTATTTTTAATCTTTGGTCTTATTCCAGAAAAATCAGGAGTTAATTTCAAACTATTATCATTTAATAGTTCTTTAAAGCAATTAAGATATTCTTCTTCATATCTATTATCAATCGAATAATCAATATTATTAACTTTATAATAATTAGGTCCAAATGAAACATCACCATTTAAAGATAAGACAGTATGCATTCCTAAAGATGTCTGTTTAGGCAATGGATATATTAAACAATTTAGATTTTTAAGATTTGATTTATAATAATCACCCTTAAAATATTCAATATCATAACTATTCACATTTAACATTCTAGAAATATTGTTACTCCAAAGACCAGCGGCATTAATAACGATATCTGAATAAATCAATTCATTATTATTAAATGATAATTCATATAAACCTTTATGAAAGGCTATATTATTTAAAGAATAGTTATAAGCAAAATCAACTCCATTTAGTATTGATAAATTTTCTAATTTTGACATTACTCCATGTGAATCAATAATTCCAGTAGAAGGAATCCATAAAGCCTTTACACATCGAACTCTCTCCTCTATTTTTTTTGCTTGTTTCTGATTTAAAATTTTCAATCCAGACAAACCACACTCTTTAGCATTATTATAGATAGTATAAAGCTCTTCCTCCTCATTCATATTATTTATAATAATCATTTTACCACACTTATTATAATTAATATTGTATTTATCTGAGAAACTATACATCCTACTGTTTCCATCAATACAAAATTTTGATTTAAGTGAATTTAGAGGATAATAAAATCCTGAATGAATAACCTCACTATTTCTACTTGAAACATGTTGGCCAAAGGTTGATTCTTTATCAAACAGAATTATATTTTTATACTTTTTACTTAATCTTTCAGCAATTGAAAGACCGACAATACCCGCCCCTATAATTGATATGTTAAACTTATTATTCATATATAAAAAAAGGGACTACAAGAGTCCCTTTTAAATTATAAAATAATGAAAATAATATTTTATTAGTCAATTTGATATTTATTAAAATCAATTTGAACATTCAAAATTGAATTAATAATCAGAATAATATCTTGAATATTAATAATATCATCATTATTCAAATCAGAATCAGTCAACATACATTCAGAAGCATCAGTGGTTACTGCTAGTATAATATTAACTACACTTACTAAATCTAAAACATCAATCATCATATCATCATTGACATCACCAAGCATATTAAGACAATCATCACACTCATCAGCTAATCCATCATTATCAGTATCTGTTGTACCTGTACAAGAGGAACATAAAGATACCCATGTTGCATCAGAACCTTGACAATAATTATCTGCGCTATCGCTAAATTCATAATAAGTACCACCAAATTCTTCACAACAATATCCTTGATAAGAATCATTATTTGAGCTTAAATCCTCAATTACTGTTCCATCAATATTACACTCTCCACAACTTTCTAACATTTCATTAATTCTAGAAGATATTGACCAACTACCCGCAGAATTCATAGCATCAAAAACTCTCATATTATGATCAAGCCATACAGTCATTGGCACATAGCCATTACCAAACATATTATATATACCAGAGCTTGTATCATGAACTATTTGAGAATATCCGCCATCAGGAGTATTACCCCATTGAGTACAAGAATATGGTTGATTTAAATCAGATAGAGCTCCTAAAAACTTAACATAATCATTATCTTCAAAATTATGGTGCACTTCGCCCGCCGGGCCTGATAGTGCCTGATAACATCCAGGTCACCAAGTAGCTGACATATCAATGAAAATAACATTATAATCTCCACCATTTAATGAACCATTCCAATCAGCTAATTTCCAATCATCACCAACATCATATCCATTTCCTGGATAACACGTTTCTTTTACTACATTTTGGTCAGGAACTGATACAATATCACCAACACCATAGTTAAATGAAAATGAAAAGAAAATAATCACATATAATAATCTAAACATAAACCTAACCTTCTTTCTTATCCTTTTTAGAACAATATGACTTCGAACACTCTTTATCACATGCTTTTGCATCTTTACTGCAACAACTTGTTTTAGAACAAGAAGAAGTAGAACAACCACTTAAACAGGATGTTGAGCAAGAACTAAAAAATAAACCCATACTAAAAATCAATACTAATGATAAAAAATATTTTTTCATAAAGTCTCCTTTATTTTTTATTTACCAGAACTACATGGTTTTCCAGCTTCAACAGCTGTTGTCTTACAACAAGAAGCCTTTGAGCCACAAGAACTCATACAACAAACCGCACTCATTACACCCCATGTAAAAACACCTACAAAAATAACTTTTAAAGCTAATTCAATACAATCTTTCCAACAATTCCAATTTTCACACTTCATTTATTTCTCCTTTTTTTAATTTTACGATAAAATAATATTTATTAAACTTATAATATCTGTGACATTGATAATACCATCACCATTTAAATCAGCTGCACAAAAACTATCTCCTTCTAATATCGAATTACCAATAATATGATTAACTGACGATATTACATCAACAACATTAATTACACCATCTCCGCTTACATCACCAGCCATACATTGACTAGATTCTGATTCTATTAAATAATAAGCATTTGCTGATCCCCAATACGTATTATTCGGATAATGCACATAAAGTGTATACTTTGCATAGTAATCATCAAGCTCAAAAACTGAATCTATATCATCATAAATTGTATTTAAATTAAACGACATAGGAGGAATAAGCATTGAGCAATTTTCATATTCATAAGAACCATCTCCATCAGTATCTCCATCAGGATCTAAACATCTTTGCAATGTATACTGCAAAACTTCTACAGGAGGTGTAAATCCACTCCAATCAACATTGTAACCACCTTCAATTTGTGTTGTTATAAACTCATCATAACTTGGGACATCATTATACATGCACATTCCATTATCAACTGTTGCATTTTGATTATAATAATTTGCACATGGTTCTGAATCAGAGCAAGTTGAACATTCTGGGAAATAAATAGTATTTATTTCTTCAGCACATGAAATAGCATTGGGGTCAGTACAACCCTCTAAAACACTTTCTGATACAACTACAGTGCCTACCATACCCATTGCGGCATGCTGACCAATACTACAAATATAATCATAAGTACCTGGCAAAGTAAAAGTATAAGTCCCAATTGTACAAGGACCACTGCATGCTGAAAAAGAGATTGATTCTGGTCCAGAAGTAACGACAACATCATGAAACCCACCTACATTATTCCATTCTACTGTATCACCAACTTCAATTTCTAAATTTTCAGGACTAAAATACATGTTACCTGCATCTACAGTAAATGTTGTTGCATTTAACATGAATGATAACATCATTGTAAATAATATTCTTTTTAACATAAAACTAATTCCCAATTAATTCTAACATCTGATCAATTTTCAATTTTATCTCTGCTTCACTCATATACCCGACAACAATATCATAAACCCTAAGTTCATGATCAATAAATACCCTTTTAGGTATCTGAGAGTTTGTAAAAAACATACTTTCCAAACCGTTTTGATTACCGAAAGTTAGAGAATAACCACCATTAATCAAAATAGGTAATTTATTATTTCCAAAATTTCCCCATGCATCACAAGAATATGGTGAACCCACATCCATTAAAACTGATATAGCAGCAAAATTAGGATTATCAAGATACTCTGCTATTAAATTATCTGCCGACGGCAAATGAGAAACACATGTTCCTCACCAAGAGCTTGTCATTTCTAGCCAAATGACTTTTCCATAATAATCTCCTAAAGTGATACTATTTGAACAATCAGATGGAAAACAAACATCTAAACCAAATTCTGAGTCATCACATCCTATTTGATCTCCTATTTGATAAGGATAATTAATAGCACTATCGTTACAAGCATATCCATCATTCGAAGGCAATGTTTCACAAATATCATAAATACATTTTGAATTATCAGAAATAGCATTATCTGGTAAATCAGAATGATAATTTATTGCAGTATTATCAGTGCAAACCCCATCTAAACAATTATTATTTCCATAACATTGACCACAATCATCTTTATCGTGACCATCTAAAAAACCTGTATTTTCACCAACACATCTTCCACAATCATCAATAAAAGCAGAACCCATATTAATACCGCTACAATCAGTATCTGCCTCATTCGGCAAATCACAAGAAAACATCAAAAACAATATTATTAAAAAATAAAATTTCATATTTAATTTAAAATATTAGTTATCACTAAAATAACATCCTGGATATTTACAATAGAATCATTATTGTAATCAGCATCTGAGAATTCACAATCAGTTGGATTTTGATTTACGACTAAAATTATATTAACAAGATTTACTACATCTAGAACATCTATTACTAAATCATCATTTAAATCTCCTGCCATATCATTACAATCATCACATTCATCACCGATATTATCCCCATCACTATCAGCTTGTGAAGGATTGTAATCATTTGGACAATTATCTTCTCCAGATAATACGCCATCTTCATCTGCATCAGGGTTGTCTTCACATAGTACCCCGCATTCGTCTACAAGCTGCTGAATAAAATCATCGACACTTCCTCCGCTCCATCCATCAAGATAAGCATTACTTCCATCACAAGAACTTGTATTAGAATTGCTAGTTAATGTCCAAGGTTTTCCTCTTAGTGTCATTGTATGATCAATTATAGCAAAAGTAGGGAAAGCACTATACGAATCATGCAATAAATCGAATAAACTAACACTACTAGCATTTTGATCTATTACAAGAGGAATTCCATCTACACCTAAATTCTGCCAACCTAAAGATGAAAGGTTGGAAGAGCCACTATTACTTGTTCCTGCATCTTGGTATGAAGTTAAAAATTTAACATTATAATCTGAAAATTGCTGTTCAAGCTCATCAACTGATGGTGCTAAAGATACGCACGTTCCTCACCAACTTGCACTCATCTCAACAAAAATTATCGAATAGCTACCACCATTTAAATCTCCATTGAAATCTGATAAATATAAATCATCTCCAACATTATACTCTTCAAATCCAGCACCTACAGTTAGTGGAGAATTTTGATGTTCTAAACTTATTTGATCACCAGTACAATAAGTTTGAGAATAAGAAAGTCCAAACAAAATTAAAAATATGCCAATACCTATTTTTTTCATAAATCCCCCAATATTATATATATTTTACTTCAATAATAATATAATAATTAATAATTAGATATAAAGTATCAAAATGTAACCTAGAAACTAGTCCTAAATGTTACTTTCAATCCATCTTCAAAATCTGGCTGTTGAATACAAGAACCGTTTGCACAAATTAAACCACCTTTTTGAGAACCAAAGAATAGCGATAATTGTGAATCATTAAGATTAACAGTATAGTCTACTGCATACGAATCTTTATCTTTTAAATCAACATCTCCAAATAATGTTAATGACCATTTACCAAAATGATTATAAGATGGACTTAAATAGATATATTCATATTCATTATATGAATGATTATCATATTTATTTTGCATTTCTGCATATACAGTTATAGAGTTACCACCTCTAAATTTATAAGCATACTGCATGGGAATTGTTTTAGCTTCAATAGTTTTTTCAAAAGAAGTTTCATAATAATAATCATAACCAATTCTATAATATAGTTTTCCATTTTTAGACCAATTACTAAATTCAATGAAATATTGTTCATAAGGCAATAAGTCGCTTAATAATGATAAATCATCATATGTATTAGAATTAAATATATCTCTATCATCATAGCCTTGTCTGTGATGCAATGCAAAAGCATA
>Ga0066371_10000362_pt1 | contig 10403 bp, 9 predicted proteins | sample Knorr_S15_td_DCM_FD_71214 | JGI IMG/M metagenome (GOLD analysis project Ga0066371, IMG submission 71214) | Marine microbial communities from Southern Atlantic Ocean transect - Knorr_S15_td_DCM_ad_63m_LV_B | ecosystem: Environmental > Aquatic > Marine > Oceanic | place: Southern Atlantic ocean... | reverse complement strand
AAAGTCTTCGAATCGGGTGAAAGGCTTATGCAGCTTGAGCATGGACTGCATGCATTGGAAGAGAAACCAAGCAATGAAAATTCAATAATTATTGCTATACATGGATCAAGAAGCAGAGGCTATGAATGGGTTTACCCATTGAAGACGTTAGACTCTGAAAAACATGATGTTTATTTCTTTAGATGGAATGATGAGGGATGTCCAAATCCATCTGCAATCAAATTGAATGAGATCATAACTAAAAAGATTTCTCAAGATAATGAAATCAGTCAGATTATTTTGATCTCACATAGTTATGGAGGATTATTGACATCATGGTTCTATGACAACTGGATTCATGATATCCCAATGGAAATTCATGCTATTGCGACACCATTAGCGGGCACACAAATTGTTAATAATTTGTGTGATTATGAACCGCCAAATAAAATAGTTGGCAATGTAAGTGTGAATCAATGGATCACTAAGAAAGAGCTGGATAATGCATTTAAGGATCTAAAAATTGATCCTCAAATCATAAAACTCAATAAGAATAATGCCAATGCTTTACCGTCAAAATATAAAAATAGACGCCTTGGGCATAACTGGTCAATTAGCTATGTTGCTGATCAGATCCTCATGAATCATAGAGATATGAATAAATGATTTCGGCAGTTTTCTCTGTTTCAATGTCCAAGAAACCATGACTCCATGACTTTAGCTCAAGTATTCTTGACTCATTATTATTCAAATAGTCCTTAGCCCGTTTTGTCTGTTCGTGTAAGTCATCCTCGGGATTTAGTATCAGGATCGGACATTGAATTTCTGCAAGTGATTTCGAGGAGTCATAATTAAAAGCGGCATTGTGCCCCCACCAGGATATTTCAGGATTAATAAGTCTCGCATGAAATGTTTTTGCTATATCCAATTCAGACCTGCCTTTCATGCTCCAATACTTTGCTTCATCCCATGCTTGAGTTAAGTGTGAGCCATCATGTGATATTATCTTGCCCTTATTAAGATAAAGCTTTCTCATCTCTGTCATTTCCTCATCATTAAAGATAGGCGCTGAGACTAAGATTATTTTTCTAACCTTATCAGGTATTTGCTTAGCAACTTCAAGGGCAATCTTAGAACCCGTATGGTAACCCATGAGATTGGTCTTCTTAATATTGAACTCATCAATAAAACTGATCATGCTTGCAGCATATGATTCTATTGATGGTGGAGACATTGGTTGATCAGAATTACCGAAGCCTGGTGTATCAATTGCAGTCATATCTTTATTCAAAGTATTGGCCACCTCGAGAAGGTTTTCATAAATAACACTTGAATATGGACTCATATGAAAACAAATTAAACCATCATCTGATGGCCCACTTTTTTGACTTTTCCTGAAGTGAATTTGCCCCTCAGGTCCATTTATATATCCTTTGATGCTCATATCATTTCTCTCTAATGAGATATTAATTTTTAAATTATAAAAATTAAGTAGATAATAATTGATCTAAAAAAAAATGGAGTAAAGAATGACGATTAGTAGAAAATGGATCCTCAAAAAAAGACCTATAGGATTGGTTGATGAATCAAATTTTGAATTCATAGAAGAAGAGCTTTCTGAACTTCAAGACGGTCAGATTCTTATTGAGTCTGAATATTTATCCGTGGATCCAACTCAGAGGATGTGGCTAACCGATATGCCAGGTTACTTACCTCCCATCCAAATCGATGAGGTGATCAGATCAAGTGGGATGGGAAGAATCATTGCATCCAAAAATGATAAATTTGATGAAGGAGATTTAGTCAATGGTCTTGTTGGATGGCAAACTCATCTCATCTCAGATGGCAAAGGATTTACCATAGTGCCAGAAATCCTACCGATACCCACTATGATCAATGTATTGGGTTTAACTGGCATAACTGCCTATTATGGATTATTGGATATTGGTCAACCAAAAGAAGGGGATACTGTTGTAGTATCTGGCGCTGCTGGAGCAACTGGATCTGTTGTTGCTCAAATTGCGAAGATAAAAGGTTGCAATGTGATTGGTATAGCGGGCGGCGAAGAAAAGTGTGGCTGGCTTGAAGAATGTGGTCTTGATCATGTCATTGACTACAAAGCAACAAAGGCGACCAAGGAACTTGGTCGAATTGCCAAAGATGGCATTGACATCTATTTTGATAATGTAGGTGGCCCATTACTGGAAGCAGTTTTATTTAAGATCAATCTCAATGCAAGAATCGTAATCTGTGGTGCAATCTCGAACTATGCATCTACTGATATGCCAATCGGCCCTAGAAATCTGAGCAGCTTAATTGTCAACCGGGCAAAGATGGAGGGTTTCCTTGTGCTTGATTACTTGCATAGATCTGATGAAGCAATACAAGAGCTTTCAAAGTGGCTAATGGATGGAAAGATTAAACACAGAGAAGATATACAGGAAGGAATTGAAAACTGCCCCAGCACTCTGAATCGTTTGTTTACTGGGCAAAATATAGGAAAACAGATTCTTAAGATCTGATTAATATTATTATTCAAATGGGAGAACACTCAATATTAAATTTCGTGCCACCTGAATTCATTATTCCTAAAAAGATGGAAACTGATGAATATAGATTGCGAATGCTATCAATTGATGATGTAGAAAAAGACTTTGAAGCTGTCACATCCAGTGCAGAACATGTGAGTAAAGTTTGGCCTGAAAGTGGTTGGCCTGAAGGACTTACACTGAGACAAAACTTGATTGATCTTGGTTGGCATGAAAAAGAATTCCAAAATAGAACTTCTTTTGCATACACAATGGTTACACTGGATGAATCAAAAGTACTGGGTTGTGTTTACTTTTATCCAACAGAAAAATCTGATTATGATGCTGAAGTTTTTATGTGGGTAATAGAGACCGAGTTAAAAAACGGTTTGGATGAAAGGCTTTTTAGTCAGGTTAAAAAGTGGCTTGATATTGATTGGCCATTTTCCAATCCTTTATATCCAGGCAGAACAATCAGTTGGGATGATTGGGAATCTTTGCCTGAAAAATCATTTAAATAAACTGGAACAATGAGCAGGTGATTTCCAAGAGAAGTGATTGAGATTCATACCTTGCTGGCATTATGCCAGCAAGGTATTTTAATATTTATCGCGTAATAGAGTATCCAGTTTGCTCAAGCACAAATCGATCTTCGGTTAAATTGGCAACTTCAACAACTTTTCCATCTTCATTGAACATGAATCGAGTAACCGTATAGGCCATAAAATCAAGATCAACCATATCATCTGTTTGAGTTGCATGAGATAAAACATAAACAATGTTATCTTTTGATAGAACCTCGATAATTCTAAATTCCTTTGCCGGCCATGAATCTGCATCACCTGAGCTCATATTCTCTAGAACTTGAGCTTTTGTGATTTCACCTCTAACTGTTCCTCTTGCAACACTGATCTCAATTTCCTTTCCATTGCGTTCAATAACAGCATCGATTGTCTTACCAGGCAATCCTCTAAATGGAAGCTTGCCAAAATTCTCAGGTGAAACCTTGATTCCTTCCACTTCCAAAAATAAATCGCCAACCATTAATACGCCATCTGCAGGGCTATTAGGTGTTACTCGCCCTATTCTCATTTCATTTTCTCTTGGATCCCAATTGAAGCCAAAACCTACATAGCGTCCTTGAACTGATATTCCATCATCAGCCATATTTTTTTCTACCATTTCAATGGAAGCATCTTTTCCCGTATAGCCAGCCTTTACCCAATTCGAAGCAACAGCTTCATTTCCATTTGAATGCCCTTTCTCATGGTCTAAATGACCACCTGCTAATCCGGGTATTGAGGCCATCAAGCAGATTAGGCTCAATACCTTGAGGTATAAATTATTATTCATGTCTTTCTCCTAAGATAAAAAAGAGGTCTCAATTGAGACCCCAATCACATAAATTACCTTATAAGATTAAAATCAATACATCAATTCTCATTAATCTTTTTCAACACATCTTGTAATATGAGACAAATGCATTATTCGAATAAAACGCCAGAAAAACTGGATATTGAAGTGAGACGACCTCATTTTGATCTCAGATCAGATCTCAAAGAAGACTGGTTCGATGGTAGTGCATTTAAAACTGCATTTGAAAATGGATTTTCACTATTATTCCCTATTGGAGAAAAAGCCTTCATCGAATCTGTTAGAAATTTTGAGAATCATATTTCTAACCCAAAACTATTGAAAGAAATCAAAGCATTCTATGGCCAAGAAGCTGCACATAGGAAGATTCATCAAGAATACAATCAAACTCTTTGTGAGTTGAGAGGGTATGATTTGGATCACTTAGCGAAACCTCAGGTTGAGAGACATCAGAATAGATACAGTCAGCTCAGTCCATATCAAAGGCTCGCAGCTACCGTTGCTGCAGAACATCTGACTGCAATATTGGCTGATGATTTAATGAAGAACAAAAATCATTTTGCTGATCAGGGTAAAAATATTGCAAAGCTATGGTATTGGCACGCATTGGAAGAATCCGAGCACAAAGCTGTCGCATTTGATGTTTATATGCAAGTCGGTGGTACATTAAAAGGCAGGAGAAAAGCGTTAATTTTCGCAACATTTTTTATTTTAAAAGATACATTTAGATCCATGTTCATTATGTTGAAGCATGATGGGCAACTTTGGAAATTAAAAACATGGATTGATGGGATAAATTTCTTATTTCTCAAACCAGGAATTTTAAGAAGAATCCTCATCCCTTGGTTGCAGTTTTTTAAAAAAGATTTCCATCCGTGGGACAGCAATAATTTGGACTCAATTGATTATTGGAAAAAGCATATCCCACAAAAAAATACATCCTAATCTTTGACGAAAAAACAATATCTTTAATATACTTAATAAAACATTAAAAAGAGCCCCATTACGGGGCTCTTTTTTTTAGCCGAATTGCTCACTCTCAGTTGAATCTGCTAATGCAGCAACACTGTCAGCACCAACTGCCTGACTGATTGCATCAAAATACCCAACTCCAACTTCCGCCTGATGTTTAACAGTCGTGAAACCGTACTGTTGATAATCAAATTCTTTTTCCTGAAGCTTGCTGTAAGCCAACATTCCCAATTTTTTATACTCTCTTGCGAAATCAAAAACAGCGAAGTTTGTTGAATGAAATCCGGCAAGTGTGATGAATTGAAATTTAAAGCCCATTTTTCCAAGCTCTTTTTGAAACTCTGCTAATTCAGTCTCAGAGGGGATATGCTGTTTCCAGTTAAAACTTGGTGAGCAATTGTATGCCAACAATTGATCAGGGTGAGCTCCACGAACTGCATCTGCAAATTTCTTTGCATCTTTTAAACAAGGCTTAGAAGTCTCGCACCAAACCAGGTCAGCATATTCAGCAAAAGCCTGCCCTCTGTCACAACCCATATCTAGTCCGCCAGTGATTTGATAAAAACCTTCAGAGGTTCTCTCCCCTGTCATGTACTTCTTATCAATTTCATCAACATCGGTCATGAGCAGTTTTGCTGCTTCAGCATCTGTTCTTGCGATGATCAAAGTATCAGTTCCTGCGACATCTGCAGCCAATCTAGCGGCATTCAAATTCCGAACTGCTTGACTTGTCGATATCAGGACTTTTCCTCCTAGATGACCGCATTTCTTTTCTGCAGATAGTTGATCCTCAAAATGAACAGCTGCTGCTCCTGCCTCGATAAGATTACGAGATAATTCATATGCATTTAACGCACCACCAAAGCCTGCCTCTGCATCAGCTATGATTGGAGCATAATAGAAGCCTTCTCTTCCCTCTTGTACTTGAATTTGATCCTGCCTGCGAAATGCATTATTGATGTTCTTCACAGCATTGGGGACAGAATCAACAGAATATAGACTTTGGTCAGGATAGACTTCATTATTGCTATTGGCAGATGCTGCAACCTGCCATCCAGAAACATAAATCGCTTTAAGTCCAGCCTTTACATGCTGAACAGCCTGTTGACCATTATATGCACCAAAAGTATTTACATAAGGCTCACTCTCGAATAAATCTCTCAATTGTTTAGCACCCATTTTTGCCAATGTATGTTCAATCCTTACAGAGCCTTGAAGTGACTTAACATGTTCATCGGTGTAGTTTCTTTTATCGCCCATTGCGTTCTCCTTGATTAGAGGTGTTTATATGCTGGCAATGTTAAGAATTCATCAAATTCTGAATTCGTTGACATTTCCTTGAATAAATTAATTGCTGGCTGTAGGTAATCACTTTCAAAACCTCTTAAAGCAACCATTTGATCCATTTCTTGATCAAGTGTCTTGTAGAAGTACTCTTGAGTAATCGCCTTGTTGGTATCTGTTGTTTTTGCAGCATGATGAATCCACTGCCATATCTGGGAGCGGGATATTTCTGCCGTAGCAGCATCTTCCATTAGGTTATGAATCGGTACACATCCATTGCCTGATAACCAAGCTTCAATATATTGAATGCCTATTGATATGTTTTGCCTCAAACCATCCTCAGTGATATTACCACCTGGGACCTCTATAAGATCTTGAGCACATACTGAAACATCATTTCTTTTATTGGAAATTTGATTGGCGGATTTTCCCATTGCTTGATTGAATGCATTCATCGCAACTTGAGATAGTCCAGGATGAGCAATCCATGTTCCGTCATGGCCAGCATTTGCCTCTCTTGATTTATCTGAAGCAACTTTATCCATGGCAATTTGGTTTTGTTCCTCATCGCCCCTGATTGGAATTTGAGCTGCCATTCCTCCCATAGCATGAACATTTCTTTTGTGACAGGTTTGAATCAGTAAATCGACATAACTTTTCAAGAAATGCCGCTCCATTGTTACTTCAGTTCGATTTGGTAAAAGAAATTTTTCATGATTTCTAAATTTCTTTATAAAGCTGAATATATAATCCCAACGGCCACAATTAAGACCAGCAGAATGATCTTTGAGTTCATAGATAATTTCATCCATCTCAAAGGCAGCAGTAATTGTCTCAATAAGAACAGTGGCTTTGATAGTTCCACGATCGATATTGAGAAAATCTTGAGCATGCAAGAAAACATCATTCCAGAGTCTCGCCTCTAGGTGGCTTTCAAGTTTTGGTAGATAAAAATAAGGTCCCGTGCCTTTTTTTGAGAGTGCTTCAAAGTTATTAGAAAGATAAACACCGAAATCAAATAGTGATCCAGATATGGATTGGTCATTAATTGTTATATGTTTCTCATCAAGATGCCAGCCTCTTGGTCTAATAATCAGTGTAGCAATATCATCATTAAGTCTATAAACCTTGCCATCAGACTCTCTTGTAAATTCAATGCTCTCCTCAACGGCATCTCTCACATTCACATGACCTTGAATGATATTATTCCAGGTGGGTGAGCAGGAATCCTCAAAATCACACATAAAAGTCTTAACGGGTGAATTCAATGCATTGATCACCATCTTCCGATCTGGCGGTCCCGTGATCTCAACACGTCGATCCTGAAGATCTTCTGGGATGGGGGCAACTATAAAACTGCTTTCTCTTATATTTGCAGTTTGAGTTAAAAATTCAGGAAATCTGCCATCGTCCAATTCTTTTTGCAGTATTCTTCTATTCTCGAGTAACTCTTGTCTTCGATTCTCAAAATTCTCATGTAGTGATTCAATGAGTGAAACTGTTGTTGGGTTGAGAATTTGTTTCTCAACCTCCGATAACGGGTTCAGGATTTTTAATCTGGATGTCATTTTTGCATGTATATCAATTAATGATGAATTTTAAAAAATATTTCATTGAAATTTCACAGTAAAAATTTCACAATGTAAATTTTACAATGAACAATCCGATAAGAAATAATCATCTTCTAGGTGTAAAGCTTAAGAATATAAGGAAATCAAACAGACTTACCTTAGAAGATCTCTCATTAAGATGTAGTCAAATTGACCCAAAATCAGCGCCTTCTGTGTCATACATCAGTATGATTGAAAACGGTAAAAGACTTCCATCCGAGGATGTGTTATCCATCATTGCCAATGTATTTCAAAAAGAAGAGTCATGGTTTCTTGATGAAAATCTAGAAGTTTCAGTTCAATCAGATGATGAAGAACCTATAAAAAATATACCTCTTGAACCTGGTTTCCTCTATTCAAAAGACCTGCTTCAAGATGCCATACCTGAATTACTAGAACAAACAGGCATCACAGGGAAGCAATTTGCTCATTTACTGATTCGCTCCTATCAAGAGAAAAATCAAAATAGATTTCCAGATATTGAAAAGATTGCTGATCAAGAGTCGGAGCAAATACTGCCGCTAAAGGTGAGTGATATTCGTCGTTTATACAAAAAGCATGGATTGAAAATCAAATGGTTTAATCAAAATAAGATCAATACAAATCACCCGCAAGGCAAAAATAAAATGCTTTTGAGGTCATTCTTTGAGAGTAAAAACAAGGTTTACATCAATGAGGCTCTCAAGAACGATGCAAAGAGGCTAAAATACGATATGGCCACTCATCTTGGCCACAAAATTCTACATGGAGGTGATGGCTTACGCTCTCCCATCACATCGGGTAGCAGTAGTTTCATAAGTCAAAGTTCAAGCTCTGCAGTTCAATCACATGATGTGTTATTGGCATGGCATGATTTTGAATCAAGCTTTTTTGCAAGCGCATTGCTTTGCCCAAGAAAAGCTTTCAGAAATTACTTAATTAAAAATGAACATCATGTTTCTGTGAAAAATAATCTGGAACTCTCTCCCGCATTACTGATGAGAAGAATAACAGCCGTCTCGCAGTATCCCTACTGGCATTATTTTGAAGCCTATCAACCAGGATTCCTGACTGCTGTTTACAGGGGAAACGGAATACAATTGCCTTGGGGTAATTTAAATGCTGTACATGATCCTTGTCCAAATTGGGCTGTTTTCAGATTGCTCAATGAAGATTATGTTCAAAATCCACAATCACAGATCTCTATCCTCAAAACAGATCAGTCTTCGCACCTCTATGCATGCTACTCAATTAGAATCAGGGACTCTGCGAGTAATTTAAAGCTCTATTCTCTCGGTCTTGACCTGATTCCTGCTCTGAAAGATCAAGGCTTAGATCATAAAGAGATTCTTGAAATGAGTGTAGAAAGTTGCATGAAAAACAATGGAGAATCATTACTTAATGATGATGTAACCAATGCGCTTAAACAAGTAAGTCACATCCTGAAAATTGGATGGATCAATGATGCACTCGAAATCCCGGCAAGAATCATCTGCCCCCGAAGCTCTGGTTGTAAGAGAGAAATACCATGCAAATCAATAAGAAATCCATATCGTTTTGATGAGATAGATAGTCTTATGGAAAATATACTACTGTTAGAAAAAGCAAAGCTGATATAGGTCTTATTCAGTTACAACTGGAATTGTATCCAGAGAATCAGTTTTATCTATTTTAGAAATCCTAGTCTTAATATAGTCTGTAATTTCTTCATACTTCTTACTTAATTCAGATAAATTTTCAAATTCATCAAACAAACTACCATTATCCGAGTATTTGGTAAGGTCGGGAAGAATTGGTAAATTTGAGATCAAGTCTATGCCATGCTTTTCAGAAAAATCATCTATATTACCTTTCCCAAAAATATAATGATCCTTTCCAGAATCATCGGTGAAATAACTCATATTCTCTATAAGCCCAAGAACCTCTATATCAAGCTTCCTAAAAGCTATTAATGACTTCTCTACATCAATTAGTGAAATATTCTGGGGAGTTGTAACCAAGATCGTTCCGGTTAAATTCGCTTTTTGAGAAATTGTCAGTTGAGCATCTCCTGTTCCAGGTGGTAGGTCTATGATCAAATACTCAAGATCATTCCAATTGGTTTGGAAAAGCAATTGATTGATCGCTTGTGAGAGCATTGGACCTCTCCAAATCATCGCATCATTATTTGTTTGAACAAAGCCTATGGACATCAATTGGATTCCATTGGATTCAATTGGCTCAAATGACTTTCCATCCCTAGATGTAACCGATTGGCCAGAAACTCCAAAAATTCTCGGTATGCTCGGTCCGTATATATCAGCATCCAATAAGCCAACTCTTGAACCCGATTTTGATAGAGATATTGCAAGATTACTGCTAACAGTAGATTTCCCAACACCTCCTTTTCCTGAAGCGATTGCAATGATCTTTGTATTTGTTTTCAAGACTTATTTTGAAAGCTTTCGCTTAATTTTTTTGAATATTGATTCACCCCAATTGATTCTATCATCCCTTTGGGTTTGCTTTTGAGAAGCCCTAATGCTTCCAAAATAAAAGAATATTCCGAGTGATAGAACAATCAGAATTGAGTAGAAAAGATCAGAGTTCACTAATCTCTCGAGTAGATTTTTGCGAGCAAACGAAGTATCTCAAGATAAAGCCAAATCAAAGTCACCATTAATGAAAAAGCACCATA
>Ga0066371_10000359_pt1 | contig 10421 bp, 8 predicted proteins | sample Knorr_S15_td_DCM_FD_71214 | JGI IMG/M metagenome (GOLD analysis project Ga0066371, IMG submission 71214) | Marine microbial communities from Southern Atlantic Ocean transect - Knorr_S15_td_DCM_ad_63m_LV_B | ecosystem: Environmental > Aquatic > Marine > Oceanic | place: Southern Atlantic ocean... | reverse complement strand
CTTTGAAATACAATGTAAAAGTCCCACTTGTATGGGTCCAAGTGGCGATGAAAAATTGGCATATGTTTGCAAATAAAGGAATCTCTAGAGCAATTTGTCCTAAGTCATTTTTCAATAATATGTATATTGATTTTCCGGTCAGTATTGGTGATTATCAGTATCCACAGTCTTTCGATGACCCGGTTGTATTTCTAATGAATCATGTCCCAACAAGACCATATGAAGGCTTGACCAATAGAGAGCAGCATCGAAAAGGACGATATGATATTTTGAAACTCAGCTATCAAGACTATGAAGACAAGATATTTGATCATTTGAGGGGAATGTTTGGCACAGATTTCAAAGAGGAAGATGTAGCAGGTATAACAGTCAATCGTTGGGCACATGGTTACTCATATGAATACAACAGCCTATTTGATAATGATTTCTTTGGTGGAAGAATGCCAGAGAGCATGGACAGTGAGAGATACCCTCATGTGATTGGAAGAAAATCATTTGGAAATATCTCAATTGCAAATTCTGACTCAGGCGGCTCTGCTTATGTCGATGCCGCGATTGTTCAGGCTAACAGAGCCGTCAATGAGTTGCTTTGAGAATTTATTCCTTTGCTAAATGCTCCTTAAAGAAAGCCTGCATCTTTGTGTAAAGCTCCACCTGATTCTCATAAAGAGAGAATCCGTGTCCTTCTTCTCTTTTGATCATAACTTCATAAGGAATACCCTTTTCATCAAGCGCATCCATTAATGTCTCTGCTTGCTCAACACGAACATTGTAATCCCTTCTTCCATGAACTATAAAAAGAGGCGCTTGGATATTATCAATATGATACCTTGGCGACGTTTTTTTGAGTTGCGCCTCATCTTTATCGATATCAATCACATGATTCCTAAACCATCGACCCAATCTTGAATCCCATCTTCCATCCTGTCTATAGAGCATGGCAAGATCCCATATCCCAACATAGTTCACTGCACAGCTATATAATTCTGGCGTCAAGGTAATGCCTGCCATAGTGGCATAACCACCATAACTGGCGCCATAGATGCAAACATGGTCAGGGTCAGCAACACCCTCTGAGATAGCCCATTTGACCGCATCAGTTAGATCATCTTGCATTTCAAGACCCCACCTTTTGTAGCCTATTCGTTCATATCGCTTTCCATAGCCACCTGATCCTCTGAAGTTCACTTGCATCACTGCATAACCTTGGTTTGCAAAAAATTGAGTTTCAGGATTGAATCGCCAAACATCCTGAACACCAAATGGACCACCATGTGGATTCAGGATCAAAGGCAGGTCCTTTCCATCGCTATCTACTGGAACAGTCAAAAATCCATAAATTGTTTCCCCATCCCTTGCCTCGAAAGAAAATGGTTTCATTGGTGCCATCGTTTTAGGATCAATCCATGGTCTTGCAGAGCCAAGATAAGCAAGGCTATTTTTGGTTTGATCATACATATAGTAATCACCAGGATTTGTATCGCTACCCACAGTCAAGACCATCTTCATTTCATCATTAGACATTGATGCAATGCCTACATAATCTGACTGAAGTGCACCTTTAAGCATTTCTATAATATTTTTCCATTTATCATTTACATAATGTCTTTGAGGTTTTGTATCAATATCTCTATAAACGACAGTGATTGGATCCCCATCATCAGTAAAGCCCATGGCTGTAACATCTGCCCCTTCGGCCTCAAATACATCCTCAATATCTCCTGTATTTGGGTCCAAAAGACCAAGCGCATAAGTGTCTCTACCTAGGTTTGATGTAACATAAATTTTTTCATTGTTTTCATCCCATCCAACTGCTCCCCAGCCATTCTGAAGTCCTTCGAATCTATCGATTTCTCTGAATTCTTCATTCTCATTATCCCTATAAATAATCTTGGTTTCATAGGTCAATGATTCCTCATCTTGCAAAGCTGCAAGCCTGAGAACACCGTCATTATCTGTCGCCCAGCTAATGACAGGACCCGGAGATGTAATTTGCCTGAAAAACTTACCCGTATTAACGTTCATCTTATAAACATCGTAAAGATATCTCTTTCTGTCATTTCTCATAACCAGGATATTATCTGGGTCATCTCTGAGTAAATTTAAGGGAACAACCTGACCATCGGCATCTTCAGGCTTAACAAGTTGTTTGCTTTTACTTCCATCTTTATTTACTGCATAGATTCCTAGAGTATCTGCATATCCATAAATCCCATTCAGCTGATCACCGCCAGTCGTAAAAATAATTCTGTCATTATTTGCCCAAAAAAAGTTTCTAACATTTTGACTTCGAAGCTGAGTAACTCTGACGCTAGGGCAGGCTGCATAATTGCCACGCTGACAGTCTTTATTCTCATCGCCGATATGAATAACTGTTATGTTTCGTCTGGCAACATCACAAAAGTGGACTTCTCCCTTGCTGTTTTTTTGTCCAAATGGCCTATTCTTACATCGATTGTTTTCTTCTCGATTTATATTGTATGGTGTGAGCGCAGCTAAATATTCACCATCTGGTGAAAGCTGAGGTCCAAGCATCAGTGGCTCTTGGAAAAAATGCTCCACTGGAAACTCTTCAACTGCTATTGAATTGATTGAAAAAATAATAAACAAGATGGGGATAATCTTTTTCATTTGTATATTCCTTAAAAAAATAATTTAATTTGATCTTTAGTCATTACTCTAGCGAACTGTATTATACACTTTTTTAAGATGACAAGTACACTTGACATAACTATAACTGACCAGGGGTCTAAATAATGGTAATTCAATCATCAAAAATCAGAAATCATTTCTTAATTCTAACTTTGCTAATATTTTCTAATCAGGTTTTTTCACAAAATGAATGTGAAGAGTTGATCAAAAATAACCAGTGTTTAGATGCAATAGCTGCTTGTTCGATTCTAGCTGAAGGCAATGATCCCAATGCTCAAATTGCACTCAGTCGTCTATACTCAGGAACCCTCTATGGTGATTTTAGAAGAAACTATAAAAAAGCATTTCAATTCATGGAGGCTGCTGCAAATCAGGGTAATACAGAAGCTGAAGTTGCAATGGCTGAAATGTATATGAGAGGTGAGGTTGTCCCACTAAGTGCTAAGAAAGCAATACCATGGTATGAAAAAGCCTATGCAAAGGGAGATGTTGATGCCATCAATGGTCTGGCAAGACTTTATAGGTATGGGTCAGGCGTAAGAAAGAATCAAGAAAAAGCGTTCGAGTACTATCAAATGGCATCACTTAAGAATCATACAAGGTCTCAAGTAGGTCTTGGTATGGCCTATCGCGATGCTAGAGGAGTCAAGAAGAACCTCATTTATGCATACGCTTGGTTTTCAATTGCTTCATCTAAAATCGATGATGATGAGTACAGGCAATACAGAAAGACCTATGAAGATGAGCAAGAAAACCTTAATCGTGATCTTCCACAATGTGAATATGTTCTGGAAGGAAAATTATTCGGAGATGTTTTTGCTGTAGGTTACGGTAAACAGATGCTTAAAGATTTGAAAAAAAGATTGAGTGTGAAACAAATCAGAAAAGCTGAAGCTCTTGCATCAGAGTTAAGACTTACAATCGAGTAAAAAAAAGAGCGGACCGAAGTCCGCTCTAATTTATTTAACTAACTAAATGTTAGAGACTTTGTTGATAAGAAAGGAAGACAGTTCTGCCTCTAGTATCATACAAAGTGAAGTCAAACGGTTCCCATCCATAGATGTCACCATTAACCTCAGGAGCCTCATCAGTTAAGTTAATTGCACCGAGAGCAAGTGATGCATCCCATGGCAACTGATAAGTTACTGATAAGTTCATTTCGAAGTGATCACCGATAGTATCAGTTTCATCAACTGTACTTCTTTGACCTTCCATATGGAAACCAGTCAATGATACTCCCCAGTCTCCTTTACCCCATCTAATGAATGGATTGTATCGAAGATCTGGAAGACCAACTTGTCCAGCAGTATCAACAATTGCACTGTCTTCATACGGAGTAACGATGTACTTGGTGTACTTCGCACCATTTATACCGAATTCAAATCTACCGGCATTGTCAGTATCCATGACATAGTTGACATCAAAGTCAATACCTTCAGCTTCAACACCATTAAAGTTGTTTTGTTGAAGAGAGACGTAGTCAACTTTACCTTCCTGGTCTCTGAATACATAGTTGGTTTCACCTCTAGCTTCAGCATTAAACTCTCTTTGCAGTGAGTTCGTAGTGATATAGCCAGTGTATTCTGTATGCCACAAACCAATCTGAATGGTTAATTCAGGAAGTGGTGACAAAACAGCACCAAACGTATAATGCTCAGATTCCTCAGGCCCCAAATTAGGGTTACCACCTGCTAGAGTTCTGTACTGAGTTGGCGTACATACTGCTACACCAGCGGCACAACCGACAACGTCAACACCAGAAGGGAATGACTCAGATCGGTTACCATAAAGCTGACTGAAAGCACCTACTCTAAATCCTTCACCGTAAGTTCCTCTAAGAAGAACCCAGCTAGTAGGCCTGTAAGCTATATTAATTGATGGTGAGAAGTTGCTACCAATACCAGCCGAGCTGTATTCATCATATCGTCCAGCTATGCTAGTAGTAAGTTTCTCAGTGAAAGGAAGTCCCATTTCAAAGAAAGCTGACTTTCTGTGCCTTTCAGCATTGATGTTATCTCCACCTGCTGAACCAGCGATTTGAAGCGCATTTGATTCAGGATCATTCAATTGATCAAAAGAGGTATGAGAGTACTCAGCACCGAGAACCATTCCAATGGCTCCACCAGCAAGTTCACCAATATCAAATTTAGTGATGAAATCACCAGATATTGTTTTAAGATCAGCTTCGTAGAGACCAGTATGGTTGAACTGTCTGAATTGAGCATAAGTCTCTTCAAGTGTGCTATTGATTCCCCACGGATCAACTGTGCCAGCATTTAAACCTGCTTGAAGCAGCGTTTTGTTAACAAGGTTGATTGTTTGGTTATCAATGTCATTGTTAATGACTTGAACATTTGCTTCCCATTCTAGTCCGCCCATGATGTCTGCAACACCTTCAAGACCAATTCTAACATCCATGATGTTTTCATTCACAGTATTGTCACGAGTACCGTTAGCAACACTTCTCATATATAGTGTTGCAGTACCACATGCAGGCGCATCAGGATCAGTACAGTTGAAGTAATCTGGGTTAGCTGTTACGCCGTCCGCTAGATACTTGCTGCTTGGATCGTATGCATCAGCACCTACCAAAGTACCACCTTTACCGTATAGAGCATATAGTGGATGATTTGGGCTGTCAGCTGGAATTGTAGGATAAGGACCTGTGATTGGCGTTCCTGCAAATCTTGTATCACCATTTAGCTGTGAGAACATAACAACAGTGTTCATAGTCACATCAGGTGAGAGATCATAAGATGATTTCAACATGAAAGCATTACGCTTTGCTCTTGGAATAGACATAATATCTTGTGCAAAATCGTATCCGCACCACCCAAGTGAACCGTAGTAATATTTACCCCAGTTATAAGCATTAGGAAAATCAGAATCGGTAGTTCTTGAGCCATCGCGATCATACTGAGATCCAACATTGGTATCAGGACATCTTGGATCTACAAAATATCCACCTGTTCCACCATATGAACCGTATGCGTTAGGGAATCTTCCATCGCCTGCTTTACCACTTATATAAGTAGTAGAAGGGAATGAAAATGAACTCCAGTAGTCATAATCGTTCGCAAAACCATAATCAGTCTCGTTATAGTATTGAGGTCTTCTGTCATAATGTTGGAAGGTAAAGAACATATTACCTTTCGCATTTGAAACGCCAGCAGTCATATTGGCACGTGTGTAATCACCGCCACCAACGCTAGTAGAACCACTAGTTATAGAGACATCAACACCATCGAAATCTTTCTTAGTGATAATGTTAATTACCCCAGCGATTGCATCAGAACCATATACAGCAGATGCACCGTCACGAAGAATCTCAATTCTTTCAATGATGGCAGTTGGGATTTGGTTTAAGTTTTGAGCTGCACCACCGGATCCACCAGTAGATGAAACTCTCCTACCGTCTAGAAGTAGAAGCGTCCTTGACGCGCCTAGTCCTCTCAATGAGATTTCATTCACAGACGCCTGCCCATTTGCATATCCAGAAGTCTCTCTGAATGAGCCAAATGAGTTATAAGGTGTACTTTGAAGAACCTCAGCGACAGTAGCGAAGCCTGTTAGTTCGATGTCTTCTCTCGTGATGACAGTGACCGGTTGAGCGGTTTCTACATCCGTTTGATTCAATCGAGAACCAGTTACTTCGATTTTTCCGAGTTCAGCAGCATCCTCGTCTTCATCTTGAGCCCATGTTGGAATGGCAAAAACCACTGCAACTGTGCTCATAACAACGAAGAGATGCCTTACTCTGTCGAATAAAGAAGTGTTCATTATTTTCCCCTCTTATTTGAGTTAATTAAATATTGTATGTTCAATTGGGCCGACTAAAAACCTGTCTAGTTGCCGTTTACTAAACATACATTGCCTATATTTTCAGTTATTAGTCTGCGTTAAGCAAGCAAAAAATGAAAATATTTATATAATAAATGTTATATAAACTATTGATATACATAGTAAATATGATATAAAGTTGCAATAAAACAACAAATAAACAAAAAATTAGATTATTTAGATCACTTAATCTTTATTTTTACTTTTACTACAAGCTAGAGTGCATGTATTATTAGCCCAAGCAGTTCAGGAGTTTAAATGTCGTCAAGATTTGCAATATATCTGTCTATATCCATCTTTTTTTTTCAGATTGAGCCTTTACATGCTCAATCAATTGAAGAAGAACTGAAGGAATGTTCAGAAATCGAAGTTTCTCTGATTAGGCTTCAATGTTACGACAGGATCACAACTTCTCCAGATGTCAAAAATGCAAAACCAACCAAAGAAAGAGTGAATATATTTTCAAGGCTTGCCAATAGAGATCAGAGAGTTGATGAAGATGAAGCCACTGAAGATGAGACAACAAAAGAAGATAACAGCGACACATCAAGTGCAAAATCAGATGATAACTTTGGACTAATCATACGAGATGACAGGGACAGTATCAGCTCAAAGATTGTGGGTAATTTTGAGGGATGGTCAGGTACCACTAAATTTAAGCTTGAAAATGGCCAAATATGGCAACAAAGCAGCTTTGGTGTATTGAGAGTGAAAATGAGTAATCCAAATATTGTCATTAAGAGGAGCATACTTAGTGACACTTATACACTAAAGATTGAAGGCCTTAATTCTTCTATAAGAGTCAAAAGGATAGAGTAGGAATCTGTGGGCTATCTGATCACTTTTTTGATCATTTTCTTAATTCTTTTTTTTCCATCGATATGGGTACAGAGAGTGATGAAGAAGTATCATGATCCTGAAGATAGGTATGTTTTCACAGGATCTGATTTTGCAAGAAAACTCTTGGATGCCCTAGATTTAGGTGATGTTGAGGTTGAATCTACAGATATGGGAGACCACTATGATCCAATATCTAAGACTGTAAGACTCACTGAGGACAAAATGAATTCAGGTTCACTCACATCAATTGTTGTTGCAGCACACGAAGTTGGTCATGCTCATCAGGATTCGACAAAATATTTTCCACTCTCTCTGAGAACAAAACTGGTTAAACTGATGTCACCTGCACAAAGAGTGGGAGCTTTTATCCTGATGGCAGCTCCTTTTGTAACACTAATAACACGTGTCCCACAATCGGGTTTGATCATGTTTCTGGGTGGGTTTTTGACCTTAGGTATGAGTTCAATTATTCATCTAGTGACACTTCCAACTGAATGGGATGCAAGTTTTTCGAGAGCCATGCCCATGCTTGAAAAAAGTAATTTTTTGAAAGAGGGTGATTCTGATAGAGCAAAAGAGATACTCAGAGCAGCCGCATTGACATATTTGGCTGGATCACTGATGAGTTTACTGAATATTGCAAGATGGTGGACTATTCTTCGTCGTGGCCCTCTGTAGAACTCAAGCTTACAGTATCACCATTATTGATATTCATTCTATTTGAGAGGCCGCCATTAATCTCTAGAACCCAATTAATAATACCCCCAGAAGAGATTCCCTTAGTCGAATAAGGGATTGTATTCTCAGCAATATTGATGATTTTTCCATTTCTGTCGATGAATATCATATCCAAGGTCATTGGAGTATTTCTCATCCACATCGATACTTTTCTACCTGGATCAAATATAAATAACATTCCTTGATCTTCTTCCATAGACTCGATGTGCATCAGTCCTTGTCTTCTTTCTTTATTTGATTCAGCAATTAGAACTCTAAACTTTACATTTTCATTTGCATGAGTCTGAATGATTACAGATCCCTCTTTCCAGCCTAAAAGGTTCTCAAGGTGCTTTGGATTCTTTTTTGAGAGTGCTGATGGAGAATAAAACAGTAAAGAGGAAAGAATTATAAGAAGAATATGAAAATATGATTTTCTTGTGATCATTTCCTTTTTGACATGTTCAGGCATCATAAAGTCAACTATAATTCATCTCTATGGTTATCATGGATAATAATACAATACAGAAGCCAACCAGCGGGAAAAAATACATTCATCCAAATGGCACCAAGGCCATTAAAGATGGCATCAAGGTTTCTGTAGAATCCCTAGATCCAGTAAGTCTAAAAAAACCCAACTGGTTTAAAGTAAAGGTTCCTTCGGGCGAGAACTTTAAATCGCTAAAAAATAAGGTGCACAAACTCCAATTGAGCAGTGTATGTGAAGAATCCAAATGCCCTAACATCGGAGAGTGTTGGAATCACAAGACCGCAACACTGATGGTAATGGGCAGTGTTTGTACAAGAGCATGTAAATTTTGTTCGGTTGATACTGGAAATCCAAAAGGGTGGTTAGATGCAGACGAGCCGAATAAGGTTGCAGAAACAATTGCCTTTATGTCTCTTGATTATGTAGTTTTAACTTCAGTAGACAGAGATGATTTAATTGATGGTGGATCATCTCATATAGCAAAATGTGTTGATTCATCCAAAAAGATGTCTCCAGATGTTGTCATAGAGGTTCTCTCTCCTGATTTCAGGGGAAACCTAGATCACCTCGATGTCCTATTAGAAAGTGGATTAGATGTTTTTTCACAAAACATAGAAACAGTTGAGCGATTGACTCATCCTGTCAGAGATCCACGAGCTGGCTACAAACAAACACTCAAAATGCTTCGTCATTCGAGTGATAGGGGATTTCTATCCAAAAGCGGTATGATGCTCGGTCTTGGCGAGAAGAAAGACGAGGTCATAAAAACAATGAGCGAACTGTTCGATAATGGCGTGAAAATACTGACACTTGGCCAATATCTGCGACCAACCATAAACCACTTGCCTGTTAAAAAGTACATCCATCCAGATGAGTTTTCAGAATATTCTCATATAGGAATGGAAATTGGCATTGAGGAAGTTGTTGCTGGCCCTTTGATACGATCAAGTTATCGTGCTGATAGAGCATTTATGAAAATAGAAAGTAATAAAAATGTATAGACCCAAGTCATCCTTTAGGAATTTATTCTTCCTCATTGTGCTTCTATTTTTACCCAAAGTGGATGCTTCAATACTTGTCAGTGAAAGGGAGATTGAGATTGAGTCTGAAAAAGCTTGGGAGCAAATGAAAACCTCGTTACCGATATCAAGAGATTTAAGCAAGCGAACCCAAGTGAATTGCATTGCTAAAAAAATCATAAGACAACTTGATGAACCATTCGTGGATGAAGACTGGGAAATAGAAGTTTTTGAAAATCCAGGTGTGAATGCTTTCGCTATGCCAGGAGGAAAGCTTGGTGTATACACGGGCTTATTTTCTGTTGCTTCAAATCAAGATGAGCTCGCAACTGTGATTGGTCATGAGATTGCCCATGTTACTGAGAAACATTCTTACGAACGGGCAAAACGAGAAATGAGAACCAGGGTGGGTACAACCATTGGAATGGCTGTGATAGCTGGAAATATGGCTAATAGGCAGATTAGATCTCAAGCTGATATTTATGAAATGAATAATCAAATCAATGCAGTCAACACAATGTCGCAGATACTATCAACGTATGGACTTAATTTGCCTTTTAATCGCAAGCAAGAATCGGATGCAGATGAGACTGGGCTAAGGTTGATGGCTGAAGCAGGATTCAATCCTTTTGCAAGCCTAAGTCTTTGGAAAAAGATGCAAGAAGATAGCAATAGACCAAACCTTGAGTTTGTTTCTTCACATCCCTCATCTGAGAATAGAATCAAAGGGCTATCAAGCCAATTATCAGAAGCGCTTCAACTATATAATGCTGTTGAAAGAAAACCTCGTTGTACATTCTAAGCGATGATACCTCTAGCAGATGACAATCCGACACGATCTACTCCTCTGATTACATATATTT
>Ga0066371_10000358_pt1 | contig 10426 bp, 11 predicted proteins | sample Knorr_S15_td_DCM_FD_71214 | JGI IMG/M metagenome (GOLD analysis project Ga0066371, IMG submission 71214) | Marine microbial communities from Southern Atlantic Ocean transect - Knorr_S15_td_DCM_ad_63m_LV_B | ecosystem: Environmental > Aquatic > Marine > Oceanic | place: Southern Atlantic ocean... | reverse complement strand
TCATTTATTGCATAATCAATCATGGAAAAAATAATCTCATCAATAAGAAATGAAGCACTGACACTAGAGTCATTGCTTACTGGTTTAGATCATGTGAGTTGGCGCGCTGAAACATTATTTAAATCATGGTCTCCAGAAATAATTGTATCTCATTTGCTCTACTTTGATCGCATGACCATCTATTCTCATCAAGATATAGAAATGTTTAATCGAGAAGCATCATTTTTGTATAAAGCTTTCACAAGTGAGGCAGATTCTTTAAAGCGAGCACAACTAGTCATGGAAAGGCTATCAATCCAGACACAATCAGAAATGATTGAGGAATGGAAGAAATCCAATCAGGAAATGACATCGATATTTTTAAATGTTGAACCCGACAAAAGATGTCAATGGTTTGGTCCTGATATGAGTGCCAGGATGTTCATGATAGCCCGATATATGGAAACGTGGGCTCATGCTCAAACAATTTATGATCTCGATAACCAGGATCGTAACTATAGTGATGACATAGAACACATTGTTCAAATTGGAATAAAAACATTCAAATGGACATTCAGAAATAGAAAACTGGAGGTTCCTGAATCTTTTCCGTTTATAGAACTGATTTCTCCGAGTGGAAATATTTGGTCATTCAATGACAAAAGTGATGAGGAATCAATCAAGGGTAAAGCCACTGATTTCTGTCATGTTGTGACTCAAAATAGAAATATTAAAGACACAGACCTTGAAGTTCGTGGAAAAATATCTGAGCATTGGATGTCAATAGCACAATGCTTTGCAGGTGAACCAGAGGATCCACCAGAACAAGGTACAAGAAAGTGAGGAATCAAATATGAAATGGACAGATGAACACAAAAGCATCAGAGAAACAGCTGCCAAGTTTGTAGACAATGAAATCAATCCATATGTTGATCAATGGGAAGCTGAGGGCATATTTCCCGCTCATGCGTTATTCAAAAAATTGGGTGATCTAGGAATGCTCGGAATCAATAAACCAGAAAAATATGGCGGCCTTGGTTTGGACTATAGTTATTCAATTGTTTTCGCTGAAGAAATGGGCAGAGTAAGAGCTGCAGGTGTTTCAACAGGTATAGGAATACAAACCGATATGTCTACTCCTGCTTTGGCGAAATTTGGAAGTGAAGATCTTTGTAATGAATTTCTCGCACCAGCAATTTCGGGTGATGTTGTGACATCAATCGCTGTGAGCGAGCCTCATGCAGGATCTGATGTTGCATCCATTAAAACTGAGGCAAAAAAAGATGGTGACGACTATGTCATCAATGGCACAAAAATGTGGATATCAAATTCGACACAAGCGGATTATTTTTGCTTACTCGCAAATACCAGTGATGGGCAAATGCATCAAAATAAATCCTTGATTATCGTTCCATCTGATACAAAAGGTGTCAGTCTATCGGAACCTTTAAAGAAACTTGGGCTTCACTCTTCAGATACCGCTCAAATATTTTTTGACAATGTCAGGGTTCCTCAACGTCATCTTATCGGTGAAGAAGGAAAGGGCTTTATGTATCAGATGATGCAGTTTCAAGAAGAAAGATTATATGCTGCAGCTGCAGCCCTAAAGGGATATGAGGATATTATTCAGGACACGATCGAATACACAAAGCAACGAGAGACTTTCGGCAAACCCATCATCGAAAACCAAGCTGTTCACTTTCGTCTTGCAGAACTGCAAACTGAAGTTGAGCTATTGAGGGCTCTAACGTACCTAGCTGTTGAAGAATACATAGATGGAAAGGATGTGCTGACTAAAGCATCAATGGCAAAACTCAAATCTGGCCGTCTTGGCCGAGAATTGACTGATGCATGTCTCCAGTATTGGGGTGGAATGGGTTTCATGTGGGAAAGCTCTGTTGCCAGAGCTTATCGTGATACCAGGCTCGGGTCGATTGGTGGAGGTTCAGATGAGGTGATGCTTGGAATAATATCCAAACAAATGGGGATGCTCAAACGGTGACATCACTCCGAGCGGTTCGCTTTTCTTTCTGACCTTCTGTCTTTGATCTTTTGCCACCAAGATTTATCTTCTTCATTGATTGTTTCTTTAGCTGCATTCTTCCTAGAAGGTAGGCCATCGGAAAAGTAATTTGGTGACTCCTCTAAACAGATAATCTGTCGACTTGGATCAACATTTTGTGAAACTTTTGAAATGATTTGATTCTGGGTAGCGATATTGTTTCGCCCCTCAATGGTGTCATCGATGAGATCCAATAGCTCTGATAGATCATCGCCAGAAATATTTTTTATGGGGCTGGTTTCAGGTAAGTCTTGCAATATGGGTAAGTACTCTTCCCTGGTGATGCTGTCACCCATTGAAAGACCAGACATATCGAATGATGATTTTTTCTGAATCTCAATCAGGGCTTGGGGTAATAACAATTGAGGTATGGAAACACTGGACTGATACTCTTGAATTTCTTCACAGGTTTGAACAGGTGCTTCAAAAAACGAACATGAAGTCATGATAAGGATTGGTATTGTAACGAGTATCAATTTCATCTTATATTCATATTTCAGAGCTAATTATTAATGTCTAATACCTATATGTCATGTATAGCTGTTTGACTCATTCGTGAACAAGTATACTAGACTCAGTAATCAAAACACCTAATTAATGAGGAAGAAATGTCAAAAGCAAAAATTGGAAAAAAAGTACCTGTATTTACGTCAATCTTAGATGATGGATCAAAAATAAAATCCATCGATCTAGCGGGAAAGAGTGTAGTCATATATTTCTATCCTAAAGATAGCACGCCAGGTTGTACGAAAGAAGGTGAAGATTTCAGGGATCTATATAAAAGATTCATCAAAAGCAATGCTCTGATATATGGTGTCTCTAGAGACTCAATTGCTTCACATGAAAAATTTAAATCAAAGTACAATTTTCCATTTCATTTAATTTCTGATGAAGATGAGTCATTATGCAAACTCTTTGATGTGATCAAGGAGAAAAATATGTATGGACGAAAATATATGGGCATTGAGAGAAGTACATTTTTGATCAATGAAAAGGGAATACTGGTGGAGGAATGGAGAAAAGTAAAGGTTAAAGGCCATGCTCAAGAGGTCCTTGATAGGCTCAACAAAAAATAAAACTGTATGAAGCAGACGATATTAATCCTTACATGCTCATTGCTTTTCCTCAGCCAAGCCCAGGCAGATATTGAGTTACCTGATTTAGGAAACCCAAGCGATGTTTATCTTTCTAAGCTGGATGAACCAGCTATTGGAAGAGCGTATTTCAGAAATATGAGACAACAAGGTCAGGTAGTTGAAGATCCTCTTCTGAATGAATATATCCAAGATCTTGGCAACAAGCTTTCTTCAAAAGTGCAAGACGGTGATTTCCAATTTAACTATTTCTTTGTGCCTCAAAATTCAATCAATGCATTTGCAATGCCAGGCGGATATATTGGAATACACAATGGTCTTTGTCTTGCGGCAGATAATGAAAGTCAACTTGCATCTGTTGTGGCTCATGAGATCAGCCATGTGACCCAAAGACACATATCTAGGCAAATTGGTGATCAAGTTCCTAACTCTATACAAGGCGGTCTGATTCTCCTTGGAGCAATCCTCTTGGGTGCAGCAACTGGAAGCACTGAAGTGATTGAAGCAGGAAGTATGATTGCGCCCTCTTTGATGACTCAGAATAAAATTGATTTCACAAGAGATATGGAAATTGAAGCAGATGCAGTAGGCATAAAAACACTCGGTCTTTCAGGTTATGATCCTTATGCTATGTCGGAGTTCTTTGAAAAGTTATCTACTGGCTCTGATCCAAGAAATGCCCAATCCATTGAGTTTCTGAGAACACATCCTACATCTGTTAATCGTTCAGCTGCTGCTAAGAAACAAGCAAGGCGAATGACTGTTGAAAGAAAAGATGAGTCATTGGGATTTGAATTAAGCAGAGCAAGAATTCGCTACCTTTATAGCACCACTCCTGAGAAAAGTTACGAGTATTTTTTAGAAAAGTCCAATGAAGACAAGGTTATAGATGATCTATCAAATCGCCAGATCGGAAATCTATATGGCTTGGCATTATCTCTTGTTCAGCTGGGAATGGTTAATGATGCTGAATCAATAATCAATAAATTCCTTGATGAGAAGCATGAGTTTGGTCACTTCCATATATTGTATGCAGACTTGATGATTGAAAAGAATATGCCAGACGCGGCGCTCATGCATTTGAGAAAAAGACTTCAATTGTCACCCAGAAATATTCCACTCACTATCAAGTATGCAGAACTGGAAATGAGCTACGGAGACCCCTTAAAAGCACATGAAATTCTTTTGGATCTTTTCAATAATAGAGTACCTACACCCTATCAAATACGTTTAATTGCCAATGCTGCAAACAATGCTGGTCAGAAAGCTGAGGCATTTTCATATATGGCCGAGTTTTATTTAAGTATAGGAAATTTTCAAGAGGCTATTGAACAACTTAAAATTGCACTTACAATGAAGCCCATTACAAATATTCAAACAGCTAAATTTATAGCGAGACTGAATGAAGTTGAAGAATATCTTGATGAGATGAACAAAAATCGCAGATGAAAACTCAAATCAGAATTATTTTGCTACCCATATTGATTTTGATCAGTGGTTGCTCATATCAAGGAACCCTGGCTCCTGCTGATTCAGACCCCTATGAAAAGGCAAATCGAGGCATATTCGAGTTCAATGAAGATCTTGATAAAGCGATACTTGAACCTGTGGCAGATGGTTATGATGTGATCATTCCAGAACCTGTTCAATCTGGTTTTACAAATATTTTCAACAATGCGGAATATCCAATCACTATCGCTAACCTTCTGCTTCAAGGCAAGCCTGCGGAATCCATGGAAAGTTTATTCAGATTCACCATCAATAGTACATTTGGATTACTAGGCCTCTTTGATCCTGCATCTAAGATTGGTTTAAATGCATACGATGAGGATTTTGCACAAACTCTTGGCGTCTGGGGCGTGGGTCAAGGTTCGTATATCATGACACCGCTTTTAGGGCCATATACAGTTCGACATGGTTTTGGTGACCTCATAGATAATGTCTTCAATCCAATCAGCTACATAGATAATGGCTTGTCTAGATATGGCCTTAAGATAATTGATAAGATTCAAGAAAGATCAGATTTATCTGCCTTAGAAGATGAGCTTTATGGATCATATGATCCATATCAGTATTTGAGAGATTCTTATCTCCAAAACAGAGCATATAAGCTAAACAATGGTGTAATTGAAGAAGAGGATGAGTTTGAAGAAATTGGCTTCGAGGATTTTTAGTCCTCTGACTCTAAGCGATCAATTACAGCATCAATTCCAACTGCATTAATTTCAGCATCAAACTGATTTCTGTAATTCTTGATATAAGATACGCCTTCGATTCGAACGTCAAAAAATCTCCATCCGTCTTTAAATAAACCAAAACTAAAATTCATGGGTATGATTTCACCTTTATATAAAACCTCAGATTTAACTGTTAGTTTCTTTGTTTGATCTGAGATTTCATCAATCGGTAAGACGTTGATGTTGCTCACATCAAAATTAAGCAGTGTGAGCGCATAGGATTTAACCAAAGATTCATACAGTCCCTCTGTGAATCTCTCCCTTTGATCTGTTGTTGTTTTTGCCCAATGTTTATTGAGGACCAATCTGCCCGCGTATTGCTTTTGAAAATATGGTGATAGCGTTGAGTCAATGATTGAGTAGAGCTCTAGTTTATTGCTCTCTAGTCTTTTTTTATTTGCTTGATCACCCAGTTGAGCATTCATGCTATTAATCGATAAGCTAATCATCTCATCAGGGAATATGACAGATTCAGCATAGCTGACATTTGGCACTGATATAAATGCAAATAGCAGTAGAATTCTTTTAATCATTAATCTAAGAAACTTATGCTTCTTCCATTTGTGGATGATAATTTCCTGTTCTTGCGAGGCTATTTAATCTTGAGCGCTTGATGAAAGCTTCTTGAGCTGCCTCAATGTTTCCATCTTCTCCAGACCATACTTCCAGTGGCTGCGCTTGAAGAGCTCTTCCATAGGAAAATGTTAATTGCCATGGGTGTGGGCCCATTTCATTCATCGAACTCAAATGCGCAGTCGCTTCCTCTGAAGTTTGACCGCCTGATAAGAATGCGATACCTGGAACCTCATCTGGAACATTTTCCGTTAAGCATTTCACAGTTGCGCTTGCCACTGTGGGAATATCGGCTCTATTTGAGGCATCCATGCCTGATATAACCATGTTTGGCTTTAGCACGATGCCATTCAATGCAACTTGCTGATTATTTAATTCGGAAAATACTTCCTGCAAAACTTCTGATGTAACGTCAAAGCATCTATCTATATCATGACTTCCATCCATAAGGACTTCAGGCTCAACAATTGGCACCATTTTGGCTTGCTGGCAAAGTGCAGCGTATCTAGCGAGTGCATGTGCGTTTAGTCTGATGCAGTTTTTTGAAGGCAAATCATCGGTGATACTAATCACAGCTCTCCATTTTGTAAATCGTGCACCGAGTTCATAGTATTCATCCAATCTCTCACCAAGACCATCCAGTCCCTCAGTGACTGTTTCTCCATCACAAAAAGGTATGCCTTTGATTCCCTTGTCCACTTTGATACCTGGAACGACCCCGATGGATGTTAAATATTCTGCAAAAGGTACCCCATCGTTAGTCGATTGTCTGATCGTTTCATCAAATAGAATAACCCCACTTATGTATTCTGAAACGTTTGGACTGGTAAAAAGCAAATTCCTGTAGGTTTGCCTGTTAGCATCAGTTGATTCTGTATCAATTGTTGCAAAACGTTTACCAATCGTTGGCGTGCTTTCATCTGCAGCAAGTATCCCTTTGTTAGCCGCAACCATTGATTGTGCTATTGAATTCAATGAGCTTAGATCCATTTGATATCTCCTAATTTTTACTCAACAAATTATACATTATTGATTCGTAATCACATATCAAATTACACCCTACTCCTATAGATATTGATTATGGAGCTATATCGTACTAAAATAGTACTATTTAATTTAGGTTAAGGTATCACATGCTTAGAATTACTAAGATGACCGATTATGCCGTGCTGATTCTTGCGAATCTTGCGTTGCATGATAAAAAGTTACTTACTGCGAAAGAAATCTCCAGTGAGACGCATATTTCGTTACCTACAACGCAGAAGATTTTAAAAAAATTGAACCGAAAGAAGTTGGTTGTATCAAAGCAAGGTGCCTCTGGTGGTTATGCGTTAGGGGCTGAAACAAAAGATCTATCTGTTGCAGTTTTATTGAAAAAAATTGATGGAGATCTTTCAATTACCCAATGTGCCAGTGATGATGATCAATGCCAAGTTGAGGATTTTTGTAATATTGGCAATGCATGGCAAATGATCAATCAGAGAGTTCAATGGGCTCTGAACGATATAACACTGGGAGACCTCATACATCCGAAACGAATTGAACATTTCATCAGTACGAATATACCGATCTCACAAGAAAACCATTGAGTTTACTTTCATGAAAAAAAATCTAATGAACGATACAAATAATAAAAATAAAGAGATCAATGAGTTTCTGAATAAATCATATGAATATGGTTTTACCACAGAGATTGAATCCGAAACCATACCTCCAGGTTTAGATGAGGAAGTGGTGAGGCTGATTTCTAAAATGAAAAATGAACCTGAGTTTCTCCTAAAATGGCGATTAAAAGCATTCAACCAATGGAAGAAAATGCCTCAACCTGATTGGGCTAAGTTATCCATAGATCCCATTGACTACCAGTCCATTTCATATTTTTCCAAGCCCAAACAAGATGACGGACCAAAATCCCTTGATGAAGTAGATCCAAAGTTACTTGAGACATATGAAAAACTGGGTATCCCTCTTCATGAAAGAGCAAAGCTGGCTGGTGTTGCAGTCGATGCTGTATTTGATAGCGTTTCTGTTGTAACGACATTCAAAGATAAACTAGCAGAAGCAGGTGTTATCTTTTGTTCTTTTTCAGAAGCAGCCTTAGATCATCCCGAGCTTATTGAAAAATATCTAGGCACTGTTGTACCCATAAAAGACAATTATTTTGCTGCTCTTAATTCAGCTGTCTTCTCAGATGGAACATTTGTGTATATCCCAAAAGACGTTCGATGCCCAATGGAACTCTCAACGTATTTTAGAATCAATGAAGCCAAAACTGGGCAATTTGAAAGAACCCTTATAGTTGCAGAAAAAGGAAGTTATGTAAGCTACCTAGAAGGATGCACGGCTCCTATGAGAGATGAGAATCAGTTACATGCTGCCGTGGTCGAGTTGGTCGCTCATAAGGATGCTGAAATTAAATACTCAACCGTTCAAAACTGGTACCCAGGTGATGAAGAAGGTAAAGGTGGTATTTACAATTTCGTAACAAAACGGGGAGATTGCAAGGGAGAGAATTCTAAAATTAGTTGGACTCAGATTGAAACTGGCTCTGCGATTACATGGAAATATCCTAGTTGTATATTGAGAGGAGATAATTCAACAGGTGAGTTTCACTCAATTGCACTGACAAATAATCTTCAACAAGCTGATACGGGAACAAAAATGATTCATCTTGGGAAAAACACTAAAAGTAAAATAATCAGCAAAGGGATCTCTGCCAAATCCTCGCAGAATACATATAGAGGCCAAGTCACGATGTCCAAAGGAGCAAAGGATTCAAGAAATTTCACACAATGTGACTCTCTGCTCATTGGAAGCAATGCAGGAGCCCATACATTTCCATCGATAGATGTGATGAACCCCTCTTCAATACTTGAGCATGAAGCAACCACCTCAAAAATTGCTGATGAGCAATTATTTTATTGTATGCAAAGAGGTATCAGCGAAGAAGATGCCATTGGATTAATTGTAAGTGGATTCTGTAAAGAGGTTCTAAATGAATTACCAATGGAGTTTGCAGTGGAGGCAAGGGCATTGTTACAAGTCAATTTAGAAGGAGCAATTGGGTGATGACTAAAATTCTTTCAATAAAAGATTTGCATGTAGATGTTGGTGAGACAGCCATTGTCAATGGGCTTAATCTCGTGATTGAATCCGGTGAAACACATGCAATCATGGGGCCAAATGGTTCTGGCAAGAGCACACTTGCTAAGACAATTGCTGGTCATCCGGATTATAAAATTCGTTCAGGAAAAATAATTTACATGGATCGTGATTTAAGTGAACTTTCAATAGAGGATAGATCAAATCTTGGAGTTTTCCTTGGGTTTCAATATCCGATTGAAATACCAGGTCTCTCAAATACGGCATTTTTAAAGGCTGCGATCAATGCCAAGAGAAAATATCAGGGCCTTGATGATCTATCTGCGAGTGATTTTCTGATTGATCTCAAAGAAAAATCCCAGATGGTTGATATAGAGCAGAAGTTCCTTTCTAGAGGGGTCAATGAAGGATTTTCTGGTGGTGAGAAAAAACGGAATGAAATATTACAAATGTTAATGCTAGAACCCACACTTGCAATTCTTGATGAGACCGATTCAGGCCTGGATATTGATTCAATGAAAGTTGTTGCCTCTGGTGTGAATGCATTCCGGAATGAAACGACATCCTCCTTGATCATTACTCATTACGAACGCTTACTGAATTATATTACACCTGATTATGTTCATGTATTTCATAATGGTGCAATAATAAAAACAGGTGATATTCAGCTGGCAAAGGATCTTGAAGATAGAGGTTACGAATGGCTAACCAATCCTTAAATCAAACTGACCATATAAATGAACTTCATGAGTTTGTTCAAAATGACGGACATGACCTTCCTGATTGGATGAATCGAACAAGAGAATCTGCGCTTGAAGAATACAGGAATGTTTGCTCCAAGATATCAAAAAGTGCGACATGGAAAAATACTAAAATTGACCTGATGTTGCATGAATTTCTTGAAAAAGAATTCAGAGGTCAGTCGGCATCACTTAATGACATTGATCTAGAGTCAGGCCTCGATGACTCAATCAAAATATATTTTCATGCGGGGATGTTCTTTTGCAATGAAGACATACCAACATACATAAAAATATTGAATCATCAATATTCAGAAGAAAATCGATCTATATTTGACCAGGATAATAAATCAGACAGACAATCGATACCCTACTTATTGAATAATATTGTCAGCAGAGATGCACTCTTAATTGATACAACTGTGAATCAACATGTTGAAAGACTGGTTCATATCATTCACGTTTCAAGTAAGAAAATAAACGTTGCACCTAGAGTAAAAATTAATCTTGCAAAAAATAGTTCGATTAAGATTGTAGAAGAGCAACATCAATCAATTAATTCAATCATCAATCACTGTATTGATATCAATTGTTCAGAAGGCTCTTCGCTGCAATATTACAAGATCAATCATCCACAAA
>Ga0066371_10000356_pt1 | contig 10451 bp, 8 predicted proteins | sample Knorr_S15_td_DCM_FD_71214 | JGI IMG/M metagenome (GOLD analysis project Ga0066371, IMG submission 71214) | Marine microbial communities from Southern Atlantic Ocean transect - Knorr_S15_td_DCM_ad_63m_LV_B | ecosystem: Environmental > Aquatic > Marine > Oceanic | place: Southern Atlantic ocean... | reverse complement strand
CCAGTTCAAACAGATAAGAGAAATCTAAGTGCATTCACTCGATTTAATTATCCAGAGGATTATAAGGAGATACTTCACGTTACAAAGTTTGAAAGAGATACTTTTATAAAAGAACCGAGAAGATTTGAATCAGGTCAAACTACAATGATGTCATATGAATTTGTGAATATATGGCCTACTAATTTGACATCTATGAGAGTTGCCTATGGTGACTCAAATGTGTTAAGATGTGCTGTACAGTTTGCCTATGATCGATTCTTTACAAGCTTTGATCGAATGGATGGTATTCATGCTCCGATTAACACTCCTCTTGATTTAATAAATTCAAATGATATTGAGAGTAATCTAACTAACATACAAAAAAGAAGAGATAGAATTAATAAAAATGCAGAGGATCTTAAAAAATATTTTGAGAATAATCCTCAAGTTCAAATAGGAGATGGTGCTGGATTCATCTAAATAAAACATCGAACAAATTATTATGCCATTACCCACCATTGAAACTCCAACCTATGAGTTAAAACTACCATCATCAAATAAAAAAGTTAGATATCGTCCCTTTCTTGTGAAAGAAGAAAAGGTTTTGATTATTGCATTAGAATCAAAGAATTCAAGCGATATTACAAATGCTGTGACAGAGGTATTAAAAAAATGTATTCTAACTAAAGGAATTAATGTTGATCAACTTCCCACATTTGATATTGAATATCTATTTTTAAATATTCGATCTAAATCAATTGGAGAGGATATCAAAATAACCGTGACTTGCCCTGATGATAATGAAACAAAAGTTCCAGTGACAATATATGTTGATGAAATTAAAGTTGTTAGGCAAAAAGATCATTCAACAGATATTCCTCTAGATGATAAGATGACTCTTCGGATGAAATATCCATCATTGAATCAATTCATTGAAACTAATTTTGAAACTGGTGACGGATCAGAAACAGTCGTTGAAAAAACTTTTAAAGTCGTTGCTAACTGTATGGATACGATCTTTACTGGTGAGGATGCATGGGATGCTAAAGATTACACTCCATCTGAGAGAATGGACTTTGTTGAACAATTGAATTCAAGTCAATATAAAAAGGTTGAGAATTTTTTCTCAACGATGCCTAAATTATCACATACAATTGAAGTCGTAAATCCAAACACCAAGAAAAAAGGGACTGTCGTTTTGGAGGGCTTAGCTGATTTTTTCGCCTAAGTATTGCAAGAGAGGATCTCGAATCGTATTATCGTATCAATTTTGCTCTCATGCAATACCATAAATATAGCTTGACGGAGTTGGAAAATATGATGCCTTGGGAACGAGACATCTACATTGCTCTTCTTACAGATTATATCGAAAAAGAAAACTTAAAGAGACAACAACAAGAGGGTGCTGGAAGGTATGGATGAAGAACAACAACAACCTAATAAAAAGATTGACTTAGATAGTTTCTTCAATCGAGTCGATCAAGTTGAAGGTGTCGCTAATAAAGCACTCAAAACAGCTAACTCTAACTTAAGTGTTATCAATGCAAATAAAACTTTGATTAACAGTTTGTCTGTTTCAATCGAAGCAATGAGAACACAAATTCGTGATGTTGCAAATTATATTATAGTGGAGAGAAAACTTGAGAAGGATGAAGAAGCAGATAGAAGATTTGAACAAGAGGATAAAGAACAAAAAGAGAAGATGGATGAGAGACTCAAAAATCTTCAACCCGCTGATGGTAAAGATGGAGAATCAGGCCCCGTAGGAGATGGTGGAAAAGATGGAAAATCAAGTGGTGGTGGTTTAGGTGGTTTTCTTGGTGGAATATTAAAAGTTGTTGGTGGTTTAGGACTTGCGGCTGGATTTATTGCTCTTGCACCAATTATAGCTAAAGGTATTTTAATTGGTGGTGGTGCGATTCTACTCACGTTTCTCTTAGGAAAACTTCTACCAAAATTGGGTAAGTTTTTTAGTGACACGGCAAAAAAATTAGGAGACTCATTTAATAAGTTCAAAGATGATATGGGTAAAAAATTTAATGCAATGAAAGAATCATTCATTAAAAATTTTAATGCTTTAAAAGATAAAGTCACAAATATTGCGAAAGCAGGTCTTGAGAAAACAAAGAGAGGTATTGCTGGTGCTGCTGATTTTTTAACTGGTGGTGTATTTGATTTTGATAAAAAAGGTGATTCGGAAAGTGATAAAATTTCAGGCACTGGTGCTCTCTTTCGATTTGGTAAAGAGGCTGTAAAGGGCGTAAAGAATATATCAGAGAATATCAAAGAGAGTGGATTAGCACAAACTGCAAAAAACATTGCTAAGTCTGGAATGGAAACAGTGAGTAATGTTGCAACATCAGCAAGAGATAAGGTTATAGAAACTGCATCAAATGTAAAAGATACCGCCGTAGAGGGTTTTACAGAAGCGAAAGAGAAAGCAAAGGAAATTGCCAAAGAAAAGACTAATGCCATCAAAGAAACCTTTGAAGATGTAAAGGAAAAATCACTTAATATATTAGACCCAGAGAAAAGAATAGTAACGAAGGCAAAAGAAACAGTTGTTGAAAAAGTTACTGATGTTAAAGAAAGAGGAATACTTGGGGTCTTAGGTGGTATTGCCGATAAAGTAACTGGAGATAGATTTGATTTTGATAATCTAGGAAAAGGAGTCACTCCTGATAAATTCAGAACTCCTCGACAAAAATTTGCACCATCACAAGTTTCAGACGCAGAGATAAAAACAACTCTGTCACCCATACCCTTTGTAAAATCATTAAAGAATCAATATCTATCAATATCACCTAGTCGAAATCAATTGCCACCAGAGATAGCGAGGATGATTCAGTAATGTCTCAGAGTAATTTTATAGTTTCTAAATGCATGTTGATTCCTAATGGCGCTTCATTAGAGGAGGAATATGAGATATCAGGAGGACTTCCAAAAATTAATTATTATGAAAGTATTGAGAGTCCAAGCATATCAATGACAATAAGATTTCATGACATTGATCAAGTGATTGGTCGAAAGGGAATCACTGGTGGTGAGTTAGTTGAGGTAACAGTCAAAGATGGTACTGAGGGAGATGAGTTTAAAATTACTAAAGATCATCGAATGATCTTAAATGCGGTTGTTGATATGAATACAACTTCACAAGTTCAAGAAGCGACTTTAGATTTCGTATCTGAGGAAACATTCATTAATGAAACTGCAAGATTAAATAAAAAATTTACTGGAAATGTATCAGAAACTGTTAAAAAAATATTAACTGACGATGAAAAGGGGATTAAAACTAAAAAAGATGTATTTGGAACTGAAGATAATGAAACTAGAGCGGTCAATTCTTATTCATTCATAGGTAATTTAAAAAGACCATTTGACACGATACAGTGGTTGTGTCCTAAAGCACAATCAGCAAATGATGATTTTGGTTTTATGTTTTTTGAAAACTTGGATGGATATCATTTTAAATCAATTAAAACATTACTTAATCAAGAAGCAATAAAATATACATTTGCAGATCGTCCAATGAAACAACCTACGATTTTGCAAAACATGTTAGAACAATCAAATGATGTTGGTATGAATTTGAGAATGGGAATGTATGCAAATAAAACAATATATGTTGATATTGAGAATCAAGAAGCTGAGGTAATTGATTTTGATGCTAATAAAGATTTGAATCTAAAGAAGAAGGCTAAGTTAAATGGACTTGAAGAAAAACCAACTCGATTAATGTATCGTGTTAATGATGCTGGAGTATCACAAAAAGGAGCAGAAAGAGATAAAAAAGATCCTAAGACTTCGCTTGCCGTTTATCAAAATAAATCTTATATTAGAAATAACCTATTGTTTTCACAGGCAATGGCCATCTCAATTCCGTTAAATGTTTTATTGAGAGCTGGTGATGTAATTGAAATTGAATTACCACTTAAAAAAGGAGATGGAGATAAACCTGTAGATAGCACTGGAAATGATAAGACTAATGATCCTAGTGGAAAATATCTTATCTGTGAATTAAGACACATAATTGGTGGTGGAAGAGGTGAAACTCAACTCAAATTAATTCGTGATGTCTTTACCGCTTAAATAGTAAAAAATAGCTAATCTTATGAAATCAATCGAAGATCACATGGAACACGATAAGAAAATTATCGATGATCCACAAGCAAACCCAGCAGCAAGAAGACATGCAAAAGAAGAATTGCATGAGCTTGAAGAATATGCAGAACATCATAAGGAAGAAATAGCAGCAGGAGATCATCATGATCCAAATGCCTTAGAAGTATTTTGCGACTTACATCCAGATGAACCAGAGTGTCTAGTGTATGACGATTAATTAAATGTACAATCCATCAGCCAGTAACTTTGTAGGAAGAGATCAAATGCAATGGTGGATCGGTCAAGTGACCGATCCTAAGAAAGGAGAGTGGGAAAAATCTAGAGAGAAACAACAGGGAAAAGACGGTGAGGTAGTGTATTCTCATCGTTGTCGGGTTCGCATTGTGGGTTATCATGGTAATGATGCTGACTTACCAGATAAAGACTTACCAATGGCACATGTCCTTATGCCGCCTGGTGACTCCAGCACTGGTGGTCGTGGAAGAACCATGAACTATCATGGTGGAGAAGTAGTTGTTGGATTTTTTCTTGATGGTGCAGATGGACAGCAACCAGTCATATTTGGAACTTTATTTCGACAAACATTTGTCAAAGATAAATTAAAGAGTGATAAATTCAATGCATTCAAACAAACTGAATTTACACCATACACACCACCAGATGTAAAAGCAAAAGTTGGAAAGGAAAAGGCAATTGAAAAATCACCATACGATTGGGGATTTAAATCATATGCACAACTTGTGAATGGTAAAGTTATTTCTGCTTCAACTGCTGCAACAAAAGAAGTTAATGTTGATACAAATGTAAAACTTGATAATGTCACTGCATGTGAGGATAATGAAATATCAAACATAACAAATGCATTAAAGAATTTTACAAAAGAAATGAATTCTTATCAGGATGTTGGAGGTTTAACTCTTGATCCAATGTACGGTGGTGTTGTAGATAAGAAACAAGAAATAAAATTAGCATCAATGAAGATTCATGCTTCGATGTCAAGATTAGTTCGTCGTGGTCGTTCATGGACAATACAAGAGACAATGAATAAATTGTCTAAAACTATGAAGGATAAAACGCCATCCTCTTTCCAGCCTGGCGTTGCACAAGCAGCTAAAGGTTTGAATGATATAATATTTTGTAACTTTGAAAAGATAATTGAACAGTTGGGTGACTATTTAAATAAAAGTTTAGAAAATATGTTAGGATCAATCTTAGATGTCCCTACATGTGCGGTTGAAAGTTTTCTAGGTGATATGTTTGGTCAGCTTAATAATATTCTAGATACTAATCTTGGAAGTACGTTTGATCAATTGAATAATATTCAAGGTGGTGGTATTTCTCCTCCAAGTGAAACATTTTCAAAGGCAATTAAGTTTGCAAATATTCTCACAAACACTCTTGAATGTGATGCACAAAATTGCCCACCAAACACTCAATTTTCATCCAAATCTGGAACTTCAAAGGCTGGTGAAGATAACTTTAGTAATATACTTGGCATTGCAAATTTAAATTCAATCACTAATCCTCTAGGTGCGGTAAAAGGTTTAGCTGGTGGTGCAGTAAGTGATGCTCTAGGTGGCGGCGTTCTAGGTGACGTGGCGAGTGGTCTCATAAGTGGAGGTGGTATATCAGGTGTAGCTGGTAGCTTACTTCCAGATTTTGATATTGGACTAGATGGTTTGATTCCAGATATTAGTCCATCAGGAATTTCAAAACCAAATTGTAATACAAATGTTCTTCGATGTGGCCCACCAAAAGTTGATTTTATTGGAAGTCCAGATGGTAAAGGTGCAAGCGGAAGTGCGATTGTAAATGCACTTGGAAAAGTCATTGGTGTTGCGATTAATGAGCCAGGATCGGGATATATAAAACCTCCATCACTTACATTTGTTGATGGTTGTGATAATGGTTTTGGTGCTGGTGGTTATGTTCGTATGACCGATGATGGTGCAGTTGAAGATGTTGTGATCACAGATGGCGGACAACAATACATACCAAACACAACAGATACAACTCGTGATGAGAATGGAAATTTGGTTGTAAAAGAAGTTACACCAGATCCAAATGCAAACTATGATGGTGCTGTGTCTTATGTAAGTACATTATCTGATGTAGTTATTGAAAATACTGGATTTGGTTATGAACCAACTGATACAGTCACGATTAGTGGTGGATCTATTAGTCCTGATGGTATTAACATTACCGAATCGCCTGGAAAAGCAGAGGTTGAATTAGAGGTGGTTGATGGTAGAGTTGTAGGTGCAAACGTTGTAAATGGTGGATTTGGATTCACAGACATTCCAGAAATAACAATAAATAGTGACACTGGAGTTCTTGCTAGAATATCACCAATTCTTAAATTTACTAAGATTGATGATGCATCTCAACTTGCTGATACAAATATTCCTTTTGATAGAGAACTTGAAAAACTTCCATCTGAGATACCTCAAGATGCCGTGATAACCGTAATTGATTGTGTAACAAAGTAGATGTCAGATTTATCCCCAAAAGACGGAAAAAATTTCCAATGTCAAGCAGAAGAAAGATATGATATATCTTGTGGTGACATGGACAGCATACATGGTATGTCAAATTACCAAGTCATAACACAAGAATCACAACTTCTTGGATTTTATTCTAGCACAGGTCAGGGTGGGCCTGGAATCGAAAAAGGAAAAGGTCAAGCAGGTCAAGGTGGGCCTGGGACTGGCAGACATGTGATGAGGACGCCAGGCCTGTCACAGGAAACTGTAGGTAAAGGTTTAAAAGTTAGAGATAGTGGTGAAAATGATGAGTTGCCAGCAAAACTTATAGTTGCCAAAAGAGGTGACATACGACTTGAAGCAGAGAATGGTAATATTTACTTAAAGGCGAGAAATATTACTTTATCGACTGATAAATTGGCTGCTGGTAATAAAGATGGTGAGATCACCATAGATGCAACTAGAATGGTTCATTTGAAAGCTCCAGATGTACGAACCAATTGTGAAAAATTTACATGTAGAGCAACTCAGGAAGCAGACATGGTTACAAGTGGTTTGATGAAATTTGTATCTGGATTTGAATCACATATCGATCAGTCGAAAGAGGGATTTGGAACTTTATTTGAATTAGCAGAAAAGTCATCAACGTTAAATCTAGGTTTAAAGGAAGTTGGTGAGGGACTCAAAGCAATTGATGAGAAAAAAATAGGAGGATTTGCAGATGAAGTGAAAGGCACATTTAAGAATTTAAAAAATCTTGCAGAGACAGGAGAAACAATCATCACCCCAGAGATGAGAGAGGAAACTAAAAACACTCTTAAAGGTTTAGCTGAAGATGCTGGTGAGGCAGCTTCAAAGGAGGGTGGATTGTTTGATCAAATTAAATTATTAAAACAGAGAGTTGAAGGTGAATTAGGAGACATCACCGATTTAACAGGAGGATTAGGATGAGTTTTATATTACCGCAACCCGATTTCAATAAGGTCGTTGTTGGATTTGACATATCAAGACCACAAGGAGAACCTGATAAAACACCAACTGGAACTTCAGTTTTAAATGGCCCCGTAATATGTGGAGATGTAAAGAAAACTCAAAATGATTATGAAGGAGTATTGAATGTTAGTTCAGACTCTGTGATTCAGTTAGTAAATGATCAACAACCAAAATTAGATGTTAAGTTAGCGGCTAAGATTGATGGTAACGTGGTGATAGATGGCGATAATAAAACCATACAGGCACTACTTGTTAATGGTGATGTAACTATCAATGGAAACACAGATCAAGATGGAGATATAATCGCAACTGGAACTGTTAAGGCAGCAACCCTTATCGGTGCTCATACAAGTGGTAGTATAAGTGGTGGTGTTGGTGGTAAGTCAGCTGGTGCAAAGGCATTTGACATTCCTCACCCATCAAAAGAAGGACATAGATTACGTCACATTTGCCTAGAAGGCCCAGAAACTGCTGTGTATTATCGTGGTAGATTGAAAGGATCTAACATAATTGAATTACCCTCATATTGGAGAAATCTTGTTCATGAAGATAGTATCACAGTTCAATTACAACCAATCGGAAAAAATCAAAATCTTGTGATTGAAAGTTTTAATACTGGATATGTGGTGATCGAGGTTGGGACAAATCTAGACTTTTTAACTGGTGAAATATTGATTGACTGTTTTTATCATGTTTATGCTGAAAGAAAAGATGTTGAAAAACTTATTCCAGAGTATGAAGGAACTAACACCAATGATTATCCTGGCGATAATTCTATCTATAGTATCAATAAATAAGACTCATAAATAAAACAGAAGAAAATTTGTACATAGCCCAATAAGATGCCTCTTTCAAGACTGGAGAATTTTCTAAAGAATATTCAAGGTAATGTTATCTACGTTGATCCCAATGAATTGGATGCGACTGATAGTATCGAGAATCAAGGAAACTCCCAAACCCGACCATTTAAAACGATCCAAAGAGCTCTGATTGAAGCTGCTAGGTTTTCGTATGTTGCTGGACAGAGAAACGATAAGTTTGATTTAACCACTATTATCCTTGCTGCTGGTACGCACACGGTTGATAACAGGCCAGGATTTATACCTTATAATGAGAGTGGAAATGCAAGATATAAAACAAGATTTGGAGACAGCAATCAGATATTAAGTCCATTTGGACTTGGTAGTAACTTTGATTTAACATCACCTGATAACGAACTATTCAAATTAAATAGTGTTCGTGGTGGTGTCATCATTCCAAGAGGTACATCAATTGTAGGTAAGGATCTTCGTAAGACAAAGATAAGACCAAAATATGTTCCAGATCCAGAGAATAATAATATAGATGGATCTGCGATATTCAGATTAACTGGTGCCTGTTATATTTCACAATTTACTATCTTTGATGGTGATCCATCAGGTAACGTATATAAGGATTACACAGGAAACTTATTCACACCAAGTTTCTCACACCACAAACTAACTTGTTTTGAGTATGCTGATGGTGCGAATGCTGTTCGTATTAATGATAGTTTCCTTGACTTAACCTCAACATCAACCGATCTTGATATGTATTATCAGAAGGTTGGTGATGTTTATGATGCTGGTACAGGAAGACCAATCGAACCAGACTTCCCATCAGGTAGTCTTGACTTCCAGACAAGAGTTGAAGAGTATCGTATTGTAGGTTCAAAAGGACAACAAGTTGGTATCTCCTCTATCAAGGCTGGTGATGGTGCAACTGCATCCACAACAGTCACAGTTGATTTAGATTCAACTCTTACAGATCTTTCAATCGATACACCTGTTCGTATCTCTGGTATTAGTACATCAGGATATAATGGTATCTTTGTTGTATCTGAAGTTGTATCAAATACACAGTTCAAATATGTAGTTGGTGCTGCACCAAACAACCCACTACCAACACTCACAAGTGCAAATGTGAATATTGAAGTTGATACAATCAACTCTGCTTCACCATACCTATTCAACCTTTCCAAGAGATCTGTCTTTGGTATGAATGGTATTCACTTAGATGGTGCGAAGGTTACAGGATTCAAGAGTGGATTACTTGCACAATTTACTGGTAATGCACTACAGAAAGATGACAAGGCATTTGTTAGATATAATGCAACATCAGGACAGTATGAAGATTATACAAGTGTAGATAACTTACACCTAGATCCATCTGCTGTTTATCGTCCAGAGTATGAATCAACTCATGTTCGTGCATCGAATGATTCAATCGTTCAGGCAGTTTCTGTATTTGCAATTGGTCATAAGAGTCAATATGTAGCAGATACAGGTGGTGAATTATCACTTTCAAACTGTAACGCTAACTTTGGTGAAAATGCCTTGATGTCAGAGGGCTTCAAGAAGACTGCATTTACTCCAGACAACGCTGCATATATCACCCATTTGATTCCACCAAAAGAGATTACAGATGGAAATGCAAATGTAGATTACCTTTCACTTGATGTTGATAAGACCATTGGTGTAGGTACAGTCACAAGATTATACTTTGAGGGATTTACAAACCAAGATGCACCACCACCTCATGTTGTAGATGGATATCGTTTTGGTGCTGCATTTGATGATAAGATAAGGTTACAATTAAATGTAAATGGAAATGAAGGTGACTTTGTTTCTAAAATTGTGATGCCAACTGAAACTGGTATTACAACTAATACAGGTGAGAAGAGATATGTAGTTGATAATGCTGTTGGTGTAAGTAGTATTAGTTCAAATATTATATCACTGAAAACTGATCACAACTTAATTACTGGTGAATCAATTCGTGTAATTGCAAACAATGGTTTCTTACCTGACGGATTGGAAGAAGATCAAGTTTATTTCACTATCAAGGGTAGTAACA
>Ga0066371_10000355_pt1 | contig 10464 bp, 10 predicted proteins | sample Knorr_S15_td_DCM_FD_71214 | JGI IMG/M metagenome (GOLD analysis project Ga0066371, IMG submission 71214) | Marine microbial communities from Southern Atlantic Ocean transect - Knorr_S15_td_DCM_ad_63m_LV_B | ecosystem: Environmental > Aquatic > Marine > Oceanic | place: Southern Atlantic ocean... | reverse complement strand
CTCTGCAGACCTTATACCGTCTTGAATATTTTGATCATAGATTTTGCCAAGATCTCGATGTGATGGAAGGTGAAAAAAATCATTTCTGAATCTTTGTATTCTTCCACCTTCTTGATCAACAAAGACCAGCAATTCAGGATCTTTTATTTTTTTTATTGAACGAACCAGACTCCTGAGTTGCTCTTTATTGATGAAATTCTCTGAGAAAAGGATGACACCACCAATCATAGGATTCTTAAGCAGCTCTTTATCATTTACTGATAATTCTTTATCTGAAACTGAGGTGATGATTGGACCAAGCATCGTCAGTCTCAGCTGATATAAACTTCGGTTCCAACTTCAACTTGATCAAATAAATCAATGACATCGGAATTAAACATATTAATACATCCCATGGATCTAGGCGAACCCAATGCGAAGTGATCTGGAACACCATGAATATAAATATATCTTTGCATTGTATCGACATTCCCAAGTCTATTTCTTCCAATCTCCTTACCACTGAGCCATAAAATCCGTGAAAGAATCCAGTCTTCTGAGTCAGAGTTCAATTCTTTTTGATAGATTTGACCTGTTGGCCTTCTGCCTTTAAATATCATTCCAGTGGGCTCACCGTCTCCAATTTTAGCTCTGATGATGTGTTTACCTCTGGGTGTTCTTAAACTGTCTTTCAGCTCCCCTGGTCCAATTTTTGAGGTTGAGACCTTATAGTTCTTAGAGTGACTTTGATCAATCAAATCCAGAGATTGATGCAAAATTGAAATGGCAATTCGCTTCATTCTTATGATTACGATTTCTTGATAAGAGTCATGTGACTTGGATTGTGATTTTTAATGAATTCAATCAATTCTTTTAGCTTTGACTGCTTCTCTTTGTTATCAATGATTCGAGATAAAACCTGATAAGACAAATAAATGAGATAAGTATTGATCACATCTGATTCACAGTATTCAGCAATTTCAGAAAATGCTTTTTCTAAATATAAATCCCAAACCATCTTTCCTGAGTCAAGTGGTTTGCCAGTGGATCCCATCTGTTTTGACAATGTTCCAAGGCCTTGGATTTTATCTGTCTGAGCAAAGCTGATATCATTTTTCAAATCGAGATGTCTAGATGGCGAAATAAAAACCTCTGATGAAACCAATTCATAAATCATTGAACGAATCTGAATAACTGGTAAATCAAAAGCCAATCCATTCCATGAAATCAATCTTGATATACCATTTTCCAACTCTTCATGAAGAGATCGAAGCATTGCTTCTTCTGTATATTCATCGATAGAAAGTGTTTTCATGCTCGTCTTTTCACTGGAGACTTTAAGAAATGAGATTGCAATGATCTTATGCATATTCAGTGGAGGAAATTCTGAGCCCGATTGCTGTAAGAATCTAAATGTCATGGCGCGGATAATATCCTGATCTGCAAGGCCATCTAGATTCATATATTCTTTGCCATATTCCAAGTCAGGAATTGTTTCAATATCGATTATGATTTCTGTCATGATTTGGTCTCCAATACCACCATCGCTATTGACCATGGATGATCGTCACTGATACTGATATGAGAAGAAGATATTCCCAAAGTATTGAACATTTGCCTGATTTTATTTGTGTAATGTAACTCAGGTTGTCCACTTGATTTTCGACTCAATCCAAAATCTTTCAAATGTATGCCTTCGGAAAATCCGGTACCAAGTGCTTTAACAGCAGCTTCCTTACCAGCGAATGCATTGGATAAGTATCGTTCTTTGTTTTTGGTTTTTTTGAAAAGCATCATTTCGTCATCATCCAATATCCGCTTTGGAAAACGATCACCATATTTTTGATATAAATATTGAATGCGCTCGGCATTGACAAGATCAACGCCAATTCCATATATACTCATTTTCTGGATGACTCCATGATTGCCTTCATCTCTCTGACAGCCTCTGCCATGCCTTTAATGACAGACTGTGCAACAATTGAATGACCAATATTTAACTCTGTAATTTCAGGGATTGCTGAAATTAAAGCCGTATTCTCATAATTTAATCCATGCCCCGCATTGACTTGCAAACCGATATTTTTTGCATGTTTTGCACATTCCTTGATTCGGTCAAGTTCATATTCTTGATCTCTTGGATTCAGACTATCAGCATAAAGCCCTGTATGTATCTCGATTGCATCCGCTCCAGCCAATCGACTTGATTCAATCTGCTTTGGATCAGGATCAACGAATAAAGAAACTTTTATACCAGATTTTTTGAGGCGATGAATTGAGACAGAAAGCTGATCCACATCACGCATCACATCAAGCCCGCCCTCGGTTGTGAGTTCCTCTCTTTTTTCGGGCACCAAACAACAATCAAAAGGCTTCAAAGAACATGCAATATCAATCATTTCTTGGGTTGCAGCCATTTCTAAATTGACTCGTGAGTTGGACACAGCTATGAGTCGTTCAACATCGTGATCCTGAATATGTCTACGATCTTCCCTCAGATGTACAGTAATACTATCAGCTCCATTTTTTTCAGCGACCAATGCAGCTGCTACTGGATCTGGATAATCAATTTTTCTTGCTTCTCTCAACGTTGCAACATGATCCACATTCACGCCAAGGAGTATTGATGATTTAGCATTCATAATGTCTTACACTTTCTTTTGGTAGTATAATAAGCCATTCTTAAATACATGACTAAGAAAATTCGTAACAATGAACAACCAAGGGTCTTTATACAAATAAATAATGAATAAATTATCTGCATTCGCGACAGTTGATCCAGTCAATGGTATGAATAGAGATACACCTGCTCGTTGTCAAAATTTAGTCAGTGGTGAATGGAGAGATGATGATAATGAATATAGCAAGATTCCCGATCCTCTTAACGGAGATGAATTTGTCTTGGTGCCCAATACAGCTGATGCGACCGAATTCATAAAAAACCTGAAGAATTGCCCAAAAAGTGGACTTCATAACCCAATCAAGAATGTAGCACGTTACGTAATGCTGGGTGATGTTTGTGCGAAATCTGCAGAATTGATGAGAGATCCAGAGATCGAACTCTTTTTTGCAAGATTGATTCAAAGAGTAATGCCAAAAAGCATCAATCAATGTCTTGGAGAAGTAAGAGTTACAAGAGTCTTTCTAGAGAATTTTGCAGGTGATGGAGTGAGATTTCTTGCAAGAGGATTTAGCAACCCCGGAGATCACAATGGTCAAGAATCCAATGGATATCGATGGCCTTTTGGTCCCGTGGTCTTGATTGCTCCATTTAATTTTCCACTGGAAATACCAGTGTTGCAATTCATGGGTGCCCTTTTTATGGGAAATCGACCCCTTGTAAAGTCAGATTCGAAAGTCAGTATTGTTTTTGAGCAATTTTTAAGAATGGCCATCCATTGCGGTCTTCCTGCTTCGGATTCAGATTTTATTCACTGTGATGGTAAAAACATGGATCAACTCATTACTGAAGGAAAAGACTATATAAGAAACCTTCAATTTACTGGGTCTTCGGATGTGGCTGAACATCTTGCAAACAAGATGAATGGAAGAATCAAAATAGAAGATGCAGGTTTTGATTGGAAAATACTCGGACCTGATTTCAAGCATGAGTGGCTGGATTATGTCGCATGGCAATGTGACGAAGACGCATATAATGCCTCTGGTCAGAAATGTTCTGCACAAAGTATTTTATTTGTGCACAACAATTGGTCGGAACATTTAATACCTAAAATCACTGAGCTTGCAAAAAGAAGAAGTCTAGATAATTTAACAGTTGGGCCTGTCCTCACTTGGAATAATGATGAAATAGGATCACACATTGATGCATTATTAGAGATCGATGGAGCATCTGTCCTATTTGGAAATGAGCAATTGGAAAATCATCAAATACCAAAAGTTTATGGATCCATCACACCGACTGCTGTCAAGATTCCAATAGAGGCGCTCCTTACAAATCATTTTGAGCTCATAACAAGAGAATTATTTGGCCCATTTCAAGTACTGATTGAGTACAGCGATGATCAACTCTCAATTATCATGGATGCACTTGAAAAGATTCAAATGAATCTCACAGCAGCCGTTGTTTCAAATGATCTTGCATTTCAGCAAAAAGTACTGGGCAATACTGTCAATGGAACAACTTATACTGGGATGAGAGCGAGAACCACTGGTGCGCCACAGAATCATTGGTTTGGCCCATCTGGAGATCCTAGGGCAGCCGGTATAGGCACGCCTGAAGCAATCATTAACACATGGAGTGGCCACAGAGAAATTATTCATGACATTGGCCCAATAAATGCTGATTGGAGCATACCGGAGTCACAATAAAATGAGCGATAATCAAAAGAAATACATGGATCAGGAGTCCATTCATGGACCTGATAACTACAAACCACTTCCAGTGGTGCTATCCGAAGCCAAGGGGGTATGGGTATGGGATGTGGATCAAAATAAATATTTGGATATGATGTCTGCATATTCTGCTGTCAGTCATGGACATGCACATCCTGAACTCGTTAAAGTCTTTCATGAACAATCAAATACTTTATCGCTGACTTCTCGAGCTTTCTATACAAATACGTTAGGGCCGTATCTTGAAACGATCACAAGGATGACTGGTTTCGAGATGGCTTTACCAATGAATTCAGGTGCTGAAGCTGTCGAGACAGCTATTAAAGCTGCCAGAAGATGGGCTTATCGATCTAAGAAAATTGAAAATAATAAAGCTGAGATCATAGTCGCTGATGGGAATTTTCATGGAAGAACAACAACAATCATTAGTTTTTCAAGTGAACCAAATTCGAAAGATGATTTTGGACCTCATACGCCTGGATTCATCTCAGTGGAGTTTGGATCCAGTCAAGCAGTTGATGATGCGATCACCAAAAATACCGCAGCAGTCTTGTTTGAGCCTATCCAAGGTGAAGGGGGAATCATTGAACCACCTGAAAATTGGCTATCAGATGTGCGAGATATTTGTGATAGAAATAATGTTTTAATGATCTTAGATGAAGTCCAATCTGGACTCGGCAGAACGGGTAAGTTATTTGCATACGAACACGCTAATATCAGGCCAGATGGTTTAATTCTAGGAAAAGCACTTGGTGGTGGTTTCATGCCGGTTTCAGTATTCCTCTCATCAGAAGAGGTCCTTCAATGGATGAATCCTGGGTCTCATGGCTCAACATTTGGTGGAAATCCACTGGGCTCAGCCATAGCGAAAAGATCCCTAGAACTGCTCGAGGAGGAAGGTCTTATTGAAAACAGTCGTTTGATGGGAGATTATTTCAAAAAATCTCTGTTAGAACTGAATTCTCCAATTATTAAAGAGATCAGAGGAAAAGGATTGTGGCTTGGCGTTGAAATTGATCAAAACTATATCACTGGGAAGGATCTCTCCAAGCTGTTACTCAAAAGAGGGATCTTATGCAAAGAAACCCGGGATACGACAATTCGGTTTGCACCACCACTCATCATCAACAAAGAAGAGGTTGACTGGGGAGTTGAAGTCATTGGAAGAGCTTTCCAGAATATCGAAGACAAAGCCTGATTTAGAAAAAATGACCTCTCAATCCACCAATCATGTATTGCTCATTAGACCTGCAGAGTTTTATTGCAATGAACAGACAATAGAAACCAATCATTACCAGAATTCTGACGATACCATATCAAAAGATCAAACGCTCTCCATGGCTACCAGTGAATTTGATCAATTCAAAAAAACATTGGTTAAGAATCAAATAAGAGTATCAACACTTGATGGAAATATAGGTTGTCCAGATAATATCTTTCCAAATTGGGCAGTTACCTACTCTGATAAAAACATGCATATTTTTAGCATGCTTGGAGAAAATAGACGACTTGAGAAATCAAAAGATCATATTGAAATCTTAGAGAAAAATTATCTGCTTGATCAAGATTACAGTCCATATGAAGATGAGGGGTTGTTCTTGGAGGGCACAAGCAGTCTCGTAATGGATCGAATCAATCGCATTGCATATATGGGTATTTCTGCTCGTTCAAATCTAAAGCTTGCTCAAATATGGTCTGAAAAGAATGACTACAAACTCATTCCATTTGAAACAAGTAGCCATACTGGTGGACCGATCTATCACAGTGATGTGATGATGTATATCGGAACAGAGCTTGCTGTGGTTTGCGAGGACTCGATAACAAATGGAAAAAGTAATGTCATTGAAAGCCTCAGTAAAACTCATGAATTGATGTTTATTACACAAGAGCAATTACTTAATTTTTGTGGAAACTGCATTGAGGTGAAGGATAATGAAGGGCGTTTTTGTCTGATCATGTCATCAAAAGCTTTTTCTGGATATGATGATTCTCAAATTAAGATTTTGAATCATTTCTATGACCGAATTATTCATTCAGATTTGGAGACAATAGAAAGCCATGGCGGTGGCTCAGCAAGATGTATGATTATGGAGCTTTACTAATTCAAATACTACTCTATTGCTTGATTGATTAAGTATAAATAGTATTGATGCCAAAAATTGCTATTATCAAAGAGGCCTACTCCATCAGGAAGAGTCGCGGTATAATTTGAACCATCAAAACTGATCTTCATTTTTCTTTGAAAAGATAAATCAAGCATGGGGTAATAAAGACTATTCCTGCCAATGATCATATTATTTTCAAAGTCTATTACAATATACTGTCCATCAAATCCTTGAGTTGCGTATAAAGTATTTTCTTGGGGATAGACGCTATCATCAGGCATCTTTCCAGGACTTATTGTCCAAAACTTCAATCCATAGCTTATTTGTCCAATCTGTGAAGTAACAATTATATTTTTAATTGTTGATATATATGCTTCAGAAACAATCCTCTCATCACCCCAAATACCATTATTAAGAATTAGTTGCCCAAATTTTATAAAGTCTCTCGGTGTAGCATCTAAACAGCAATAAGCAAGATAATTGCCGTCTGCTTGGCCATCATTGGCATTATCTCTCCACCAATATGCATCAATATTTAGCTTTGAAAACAGAACCTCATCTGCAAATTTTTGTAAATCTTTTCCAGTAGCTCTAAATATAATTTCACCAAGAACATTTGTATCGCAGTTTGAATAGAGATATGCATTTTCTGGATAAGCATCTGCATAAAACCATGGATAAGAAGCCCCAATCTGAGCCAAAGGTCTATCTATGCATTTATCCATTTGATTATCTGAGAAAACAAACGCTCCTCCACTGCTTACTCTCTCATTACAAATAAATAATTCAGTTTTACCACTTTCTCCACACATGGGAACTAACCCTGACCTCATATCGAGAAGATTCCTAATTGTGACTTTTTGCCTCTCATCATTAGCCCATTCATCAATATAAACTGAGGCACTCTCATCAATTGATTCAATAAATCCATTATCAATAGCTATCCCTATCAAAATACTTGTAAATGATTTGGCTGTTGACCATGAACTCACAAGTGAAAAACTATCTCTAGTAAGATAGTCATCTGAACTTATATCCAAAAGTGAGGTAGAGATTGCGGAAGATTCAGACGGAAGGATGCCACGATATTTATGATCTATATATCTGCCATCTTTGACCAAAAAGACAGATTGGGTATAGTTACCATCTCTCATCGCATAATCAAATGCACTTGATAGCTTTTGAGAATTTAAACCAACTGATTCAGGCTCAGCAAACTCTGTTTGCTCTGATAATCCGCTAATAAATAGATCAATAGACTTTGTTAGATTTGTTTCAAGATCTTGGCACGTTAAAGTAAAAGTATATTGACCAAATGATTGGGTCGGAATGGTCTCACTTCCACTGATACCCTTTTCGCCACTCCAATCATCACTTGCGGTGCAATTAGTATTTTTTATATCACCCTGAACATTCCAATCAATCGTATTCTCTTGATTGAGGTTAATAATTGCTCCCTGAGAAAAAGAAAGGCTAATTGAAAGATTGTTAAACCGATCATTCAGATCAGCTCCACTTCCACCACAGGCTGTAATAAAAAAAATTAAAATAAAGGTAATCAGATTTTTTCTTAAATTAACCACCATAAACAATTTCATTATATAGAAATGGATCTGTATCACCTTCAGTTGAGATCATAAAAATATTTGATTGATCACTAATGTTTAGATTTTCTTTATTTTTGACATGATCGTTATCAGTACATATTGATTCAAGAAAGCCCATGGTAACTGCTGCACTTTCTCCAGAAATAATTTTAGGGTCATTAAAACTAGGGTTGGCTAGTCTCTTCATTGCTGATATTGATATATCATCATCACATACTGCAAAATAATCAGTTGTACTTTTAATAATATCCCATGCCAAAAGGCTTGGAACGCCACATGACAGTCCAGCCATTATAGTTTCAAGATTTTTAACAGAATGAATATTTCCATCACCTTTCTTAGCTGATTTGAAAAAGCATGCAGCACCACTAGGCTCAACTAGGATAAAAGTTGGTAATGGTTTAATTTGATTTTTTTTGGAGAATGCATCAAATATTGCTGCTGCAAATGATCCCACTCCCGCTTGTATAATTACATGGGTAGGCCAGGTGTTACTTTCTTGAAAATACTCATGAATAATTGTTTGATATCCAGCCATGATATCTCTTGGAATATCTTCATATCCGTCCCATGATGTATCTTGTATCAAGATCCAATCATTCTCGTCTGCCATTCTTGCTGCAAATGCAACAGTGTCATCATAATTTACTTCTGTCACCTCAGCATGAGCGCCATGAGCCTCTATGGCATCTACTCGATATTGTGAAGTATCTTTTGGTAAATAGACTCTTGCCTGACAGCCATAGTTTTCTGCAGCCCATGCAACAGCCCTTCCGTGATTTCCATCTGTTGCGGTTACAAATGTCATCTCTTTGATTATGTTTTTATGCTGACTGAAAAGTTTATAATCCATATTTGATGTTTCATTGTCAGTCTTTGAAGCGATGATTTTTGCCATCGCATAAGATGCTCCAAGTGACTTGAAGGCATTTAAATTAAAACGTTTGCTTTCATCTTTAATCTGAAGACTTTTTATGTTTAATCTTTTTGATAAATCATTTAATTCTATCAATGGAGTTTTTGAATAATTGGGCAATGTTTGATGAAACTCTTTGCACTCTTCTGATTCTAATTGACTTGTGTAGTTCTCATCCCTAAAAGGATTGCCTATCAGCTTGATACAATCGCTCATGAGCCTTATTTGAATCGATCAGTAAGAAGACAAAGGATCTCATACATCATGGTTGCTCCAACTAAGGCTGTATTCCCAGTCTGGTCAAAAGGAGGAGCAACCTCGACGACATCTGCACCAATTAGATTGAGACCCTTTAAGCCTCTAAGAAGCGTTTGAGCTTCAACAGTAGTGATTCCCCCAACCTCAGGGGTGCCTGTTCCTGGGGCAAATACAGGATCAAGGCCATCTACATCAAAAGAAATATATGTTGGACCATCACCCACAATCTCCAAGGATTCTTTAATGACCTCTTTGACGCCTCTTTCAAAAAATTCTTCCATAAATATGACTCGCATCCCTGAATCCAAAGAGAAGTCGATTCCATCCATAAAGTTCTGTGCACCCCTGATACCAATTTGAATCGTGCGTTTGGGGTCTAAAAGGCCGTCCTCTACAGCCAATCTAAAAGGTGAGCCGTGATGAAACTTAGAACCCCAGATTTCTCCCCAAGTATCTGTATGTGCATCGACATGAACCATTCCTATAGGGCCATCAGTGACAATGCCTTTGAAAATTGGATATGTAATTGAATGATCACCACCCGCACTCAGGGGGATCACGCCTGATTCTTTAACTAGCCTAAAGAATTCTGTGATGTCATCATTGACAATTTGATGGTCGAAGGGTTCCGTAAAGGATACATCTCCTAAATCAGCAATATTTGCAATATCAAATGGGCTTTCCCTATTGATATGATGAATGGTCCTCATCAAGCTTGATTGGTTACGAATCTCTCTTGGCCCATGTCTTGCTCCAGCTCGATTTGTTACACCACCATCATAAGGAACTCCAATCAGACCAATGTCAATTTTCTCCAATGTTTCAGCCAATGGTGTTCTCATAAATGTTGGAATACCAGCATATCTAGGCTCAAGATTTCCAACGTAATCCTTTTTCGTCACAGGTGACTTGAATGTAGTTTTTTTTGTCATAAGAGAAATCGTTATAATGTAATTTCAATCATATAACAAAAAGATAGAAAAATAGTTTGAATCTTAAGAAACTAGACTTACATGGCCTGAGGCATCACGAGGTATCTCTCAAAGTTGAAAACTTTGTATTGCTCAATCAAGATTCTCTTCCGATTGAGATCGTTTGCGGTAAGAGCCAGAAGATGATTGATATCGTGACGAATGTACTCGATCAAATTAAGTGTGAGGAATACATTGTTAAAGACTTTGGCAGCGTGGTTGTCCGAAAAATATAGCTGAGATCATATATCCCTTTTGATTGACCTATACATCTT
>Ga0066371_10000347_pt1 | contig 10520 bp, 7 predicted proteins | sample Knorr_S15_td_DCM_FD_71214 | JGI IMG/M metagenome (GOLD analysis project Ga0066371, IMG submission 71214) | Marine microbial communities from Southern Atlantic Ocean transect - Knorr_S15_td_DCM_ad_63m_LV_B | ecosystem: Environmental > Aquatic > Marine > Oceanic | place: Southern Atlantic ocean... | reverse complement strand
TGAGCCAGCTATGGTAGCGCCATCTCGCGGAGGTAAGTGATGGAACGCTTCGTTATTGAAGGCGGCAAACAACTGCACGGAACTGTGCGTCCAAACGGAAGTAAGAATGAAGCGCTTCCTGTTCTGGCCGCGTGTCTACTGACTTCCGAACCTGTCATGCTCAAGAACCTGCCCCGAATCGCAGATGTTGAGGTCATGTTAGAGGTTCTTCGAAGCCTAGGCGCTAGTGTTGAAGAGCTTGATCGACACACCGTGCGTATTACGACGGGCGATTTATCGACCACTGTGTTGGACGCAGAGCTTTGTCGAAAAATTCGAGCCTCGATTCTCTTCGCCGGCCCGATGGTCGCACGTATGGGTGCCGTGACACTTCCACCTCCGGGTGGTGATGTTATTGGTCGCCGCCGTGTCGATACGCACTTCTTAGGTCTCGAAGCTCTGGGTGCGCGCTTTGAGTTGGAAGATGGTTATGAACTCAAGGCTGATGGGCTTATCGGCACTGAGATTTTCCTCGATGAGCAGTCGGTCACTGGGACTGAAAACATTCTCATGGCTGCAGCTTTAGCCAAAGGGACCACCACCATTTTCAACGCAGCGTGTGAGCCTCATGTTCAGGGCTTATGTCGTATGTTGGTTTCAATGGGAGCTGAGGTCACCGGGATCGGGACAAACAGCATCCGTATTACGGGCACTGATAAGCTTCATGGGACAACTCACGCTATTGGGCCTGACTACCTTGAGATCGGAAGTTTCATGGGCTTGGCGGCCGTCACTAACTCCGACATCACCATTGAAGGTGTCCGTCCTAACGAACTGCGGATGATTCTTCATACCTTCAAGCGTCTAGGGGTCGTTCCGGAGATTGAAGGGGACCGACTTCGAATTGCGCCAGGGCAATCTCTAGAGGTGAGAAAAGACCTGCATGGGGCTATCCCTAGGATTGATGATGCCCCTTGGCCGCATTTCCCGACGGACTTGATGTCGATCGTTATCACGGTCGCGACACAGGCTAAGGGTACCGTCCTCTTCTTCGAGAAGATGTTTGAAGGGCGCATGTTCTTTACCGACTCTTTGATAGCGATGGGTGCCAGTATCATCCTTTGCGACCCTCACAGGATCGTGGTCGTTGGCCCCTCACAGCTTTATGGGACGCAGCTAGAGAGCCCTGATGTCCGAGCTGGTATGTCTCTTTTGATCGCGAGTTTGGCAGCTAAAGGGACATCAACGATTTATAATATTCGTCAGATCGACCGCGGCTATGAGCGCATTGAAGAGAAGCTACTCTCCTTGGGTGCCTCCATTCGTCGTGAGAGCGCATGACAACCCGCACTTTGGGGACAATCAATCGCCTCGTCGTAAAGATGGGCAGCCGGGTTGTTCTCTCTGAAGCCTTTGATTCGCTCGTTGACGAAATAGCCTCTCTTGCGGGGGCTGGACTTGATCTAGCGGTCGTTTCGAGTGGCGCCGTTGCGATGGGCATGGAGTGTCTTGGTCTCGACGCTCGCCCTAGGACACTCAGCCGTGTTCAGGCTTTGGCAGCATTGGGGCAAGCCGAGTTAATTGGCCGCTATAATGTGCGTCTTCTTGAGTCTAAAAGACGCTGCGCTCAGGTCCTTCTCACGCATGAGAGTCTGAGTCAGCGGCGTCATGCGATGAACATCCGCCATACTTTGGAGGATGTACTGACCTTGGGCCTCATCCCTATTGTGAACGAGAACGACAGTGTCGCTACTGAAGAGCTTCGCTTTGGTGACAATGACCGCCTCGCTGCCGCAGTCGGAGCAACGCTTGGGGCTGATTTAGTTGTCTTGCTGAGTGATATTGATGCGCTCTATGACGCTGACCCTAAAAACGTTGAAGGCGCGAGCGTCATTAGAGAGGTCACTCACATTGATGAGGAGATTCGTTCTATGGCTGGCTCTGCGGGCTCCGTCTTTGGAACGGGGGGCATGGCGAGTAAGGTTGCAGCTGCAGAGTTTTCTGTAGGTGCTGGAATTCCGCTCATTGTCGCATCGGGTGCTGAGCCAAAGATTTTACATCGCATCTTGGACGGTGAGCGCGTTGGTACCTATTTTTCGGCTGATGCAAAGGTCGGTAGAAGGCGTCACTGGATTCGATTCCTGAGCAAAATAAAGGGTTCTCTGTGTATCGATAATGGCGCTGTTTCTGCGCTTAAAGAGCGCGGTTCCAGTTTGCTCGCAGCGGGCCTGATTCGTGCTCAAGGAGATTTCGAGCGCGGTGATGCAGTGCGTATCCTTGATGAAGAAGGTCTTGAAGTAGCTCGTGGTCTTTCGGGTTACGGCTCTGAAGACTTATCACTCATCGCGGGCTCTCGCTCTGAGGATGTCTTGAAGGTCCTTAAAATTGCCGCCGCTGATCCGGTCGTTCATCGCGACGATATGGTCCTCACCTGAGGGAGGCGAAGGTATTTGGTCAGCGCTTTATTGCCGCCCGGGAATCCACAGAAACAACTCCGGGTTAGCACGACGTGAGAGAGCTGAGAGAGGCCTCGTTGCGTGAAGGACGCAAAGGGACGTTGACACGACAGAGGCGCTCAATAAGATGCAGCCCAGTCAGGGTCGTGTAGCGAGAGCACACGGGGCCTACAAATCACTAGTTTGGTCGCCTAGAAAGGTCGACCATTCGACCACTGAATCGAGGAATGACCATGATCTCCCGTATGATAATCCTGCTTGCGGCGACGACGCTCCTAGTGGCGTGTGGCAAGACGGAAGCACCTGCAGAGAAGAAGAACCAAGAAATCGCCAACAAAAGCGAAGCAGCTCCAAGTGGTGATAAAGCAGTCGATCCAGCGAAGTCAGCCGCTGCACCTGCAAAAGCAGAGGCGGCACCAAAGGATCCAAACGCTGCAGCTGATGCCAAGAATGAGCGCTTGGAGGGCTGGGTAGCGAAGGTAAACGGCGTTGAGGTCACAGCCGGAGCCTTTTATCGCGACCTGGATAAAATCACAGCTCGTGGCGCTAAGATTCCCGCCGACCGTTTGGCTCGGATTCAGCAGAACATCTTAAAGCGACTCATCGAGAAGGAACTCATCAACCAGGCCGTCGCTAAGGCCGGGGTCACCATTGGTGAGAAGGAAATCGATGAGGCCTTTGTGGAGTACAAAAAGCGCTTCCAAACTGATGAGCAGTTCGACAACTACCTCAAGCATGGTCGCGTGACCTTGGACTCCATCAAGGCACGTATCACTGAGAAGAAGTCGCTTGAGAAGCTTATTGAGTCCAAAGGTAACTTGGAGATCGCTGAGCAAGACCTCAAAGACTTCTACGCTAAAAATGAGCGCTTCTATATTGAGAAGGCTGGCGTGAAAGCGAGTCACATCCTTGTGAAGGTCGACGAGAAGGCAAAGCCGGATGAGGAGAAGCGTGCGCTGGATACGCTCAAAGAGGTTCAAAAGAAGATCAAGGCTGGTGAGGACTTCGCAGAGCTCGCCAAGAAGTTTTCACAGGGTCCATCTGCACCAAAAGGAGGCGACTTAGGCTTCTTCGGTCAGGGACAGATGGTGAAACCTTTCGAAGAGGTCGCCTTCAAAATGAAGGTCGGGACTGTATCGGCCCCGGTCCGAACCCGCTTCGGCTTCCACATCATCAAGGTCATGGATAAGCGTGAAGAGCGTAAGAAGCCCTTCAAAGAGGTGAAGGAGCAGATCGCCCAGAGCCTGAAGAATAAGAAATACTTCCAAGAGCGACGCAAGCTTCTAGAAACACTTAGAAAAGAAGCTAAAATTGAAAAACGACTTGAGGATCCAAAGCCTGCGAAGGCAGCGAAAAAGGCTCCAGTCGTGATTGATAAGGTAAAAGGAGCGAAACTCGCTCCTGCGCCCAAGGCTCCAGCGCCCACGCCTACCAAGTAGGAGATAGCACCATGAACGCTTCTGTTACCGACGTCCTGTCCGCTCCGGGTTCTCATCCACGCGCTGTCCAAGGTCTTCAGTTTCGGGAGCCCCTGCTCTTTGAACGCTCTTCTTCGGGGCGGCGAGGTCATAGTCTGCCAGCCAGCGCTGACCTCGATGGTGAACTGGCTCTTCCTGCCTCTTTGGTGCGTAAAGAGGCGCCTATGTGGCCAGAGCTCAGTGAGCCAGAGGTTGTTCGACACTTCATTCGCTTGAGTCAGCAAAACTACGCGATTGATGTCGGCTTCTTCCCCTTGGGTTCGTGCACCATGAAGTACAACCCGAAGATCAACGAGAACGTGGCGCGCATGCCTGGCTTTGCAGAGCTTCATCCCTGTGTCGATGAGTCCTGGATGCAGGGTGCGCTTCAGGTGATGTGGGAGCTTGAAGGGTACTTGGCTGAGATAGCTGGATTTGATGCTGTAACGCTTCAGCCTGCAGCTGGCGCTCAAGGTGAGTTCACGGCGCTCAAGATCTTCAGAGCGCGTTTGATCGCCCGCGACGGGCGACCGAGAACCAAAGTCTTGGTTCCAGACACAGCGCACGGGACGAATCCAGCGAGTTGCACCCTGAATGGGTACAAAGCGGTCCCCATTGCATCCTCATCCGAGGGCATCCTAGACCCAGCAGCTGTTGAAGCTGCCATGGATGATGATGTCGCCGGAATCATGGTGACTAACCCCAACACGCTAGGCCTTTTTGAGACGAACATCGCAAAGGTCGCTGAGATTGTGCACAAGCAGGGCGGCTTCGTTTACTGCGATGGTGCTAACCTCAACGCCTTGCTTGGCCGAGCGCGCCCTGGTGATATGGGCGTGGATGCGATGCACATCAACCTCCACAAGACCTTCTCCACCCCGCATGGGGGTGGTGGACCTGGTTCAGGTCCTGTTGGTGTGAGCGCCGAGTTAGCGCCACATCTTCCTTCTCCTCGAATCAAACGCGATGGAGAGCGCTATCACTTAGAGTGGGATAGGCCTGCTAGTATCGACCGCGTAAAGGCTTTCTTCGGTAACTTTGGGATGCACGTCCGTGCGTACACTTACATCCGAGAGCTAGGTCGAGAGGGGCTGAAGCAGGCCAGCGATATGGCCGTTCTAAACGCCAATTACCTCCGTGCACGGCTCTCAAAGAGCTTCCATGTGCCCTATGACCGCACATGCATGCATGAGGTCGTGTTGACCGATAAGTTCCAGCGGAAGACGACTGGGATCGAGACAAAAGACATCGCCAAAGCGCTCATTGATCGAGGTTTTCATCCCCCGACGGTCTATTTCCCTATCTGTGTTGAGCACGCGATTATGATCGAGCCCACTGAGACGGAGAGCTTAGATACACTTGAGAGCTTCATCGAGGCCCTCGAAGACATCGCTGAGACTGCAAAAGAGCGTCCTGAAGAGATCAAGGCTGCTCCAACGATCACCTTCGTTGGTCGCCTTGATGAGACACGCGCTATACGTAAGCCGATCCTGCGTTGGACGCCTTCTGACGCGCAAGTGTGAGCATAGAGCAAAAGGCCTTTGGGCTCGCTTTTGTGACGAGCTCGCTTCTCTTCATTGCTATGGGGCAGGGCTCTATCGCATCTAGCGATGACGCGCTCTATGCCCAGATGGCCTTTGAGATGGCGCAGAGCGGCAGCTGGTTAACAGCGACGTGGATGGGGGTTGATGTTTTTGAGAAACCTCCTCTTTTGCTCTGGATGCTTCGTATCTTTGGTCCTCCCTTGGGTTGGTCAGAATTTTCCCTTCGTTTACCTGGCGTTATCGCGGCCTTCGTCACGCTCTATTATATGATCCGCTTGGCTTATGCTGAGACTGAAAGTGCGCTCCCTGGTGTGGTGGCTGGCCTAGCGACCTTGGCGACCCTCACCTTCACTTTGAACGCTCGCAGACCTATGACGGATGCGCTTTTGTGCGCCGCGCTTATGGCGACGATTTGGTACACGCTCTGCCTCTCTTTAAAGCCACACAGAGGCGCTTATATCGGTTTAGGGATCGCAGGAGGCTTGGGGCTTTTGGCCAAGTGGGTGGCGATGGGTCCTGTCGCTTTGGTGTCAGCCTTGGCCCTTGTTCGGATGCGGAGAAGCAAAGAACTCGTATGGTCGATTGCCATCGCCTTATTGATCGCTGGACCATGGTTTATCGCGATGAGTGCGCATCATGGAAGTGAGTTTTGGCGCGTGTTCCTTGGCTATCATGTCTTGGAGCGGGCAGGCGCATCTTTGGTCGGATCAGAGCCGCTGAGTTTTTATCTTGAGACGCTCTGGGAGTTAGACGGGGGCTTCGGTCTTCTTTTGCTCTCGGGGCTTATTCTGGCCCCTTTTATGAGGCGTGGGCGCCTTACTTGGCTCTTGGTTTCAAGCGCGCTTGTGACCCTCTTGGTGATTCACCTCTCTTCGACACGTCTTTACCACTACCTGATGCCAGTTATTCCATTAGCGGCGCTCTCTCTAGCGATCACTCTAGCGAAGGAGCGCATTGCATTGGGTGCGTTCGCTTGCTTCTCTCTCCTCGCGTTTCTCTTGGGCCCCCTCGATCCGACCCTCTTACGGCCAGATTTTGCTCCTTCAAGCAAAGCGCTAGGCGCTTCCTTGAGCTTGGCACCAGAGGATGCAGAGATCATATCTTGGGAAGACTACGATCCCGCTATGATGTGGTACGCAAAGCGACCTATACGCATTTGGACTCAGAGTGAATCCATGGCTAGAGCTCAAAATTCGATAGACATGATGCGTCGATCAAAGGCTGTGGTCTTTGCGACCCCTGAGCGTCTCAAAGCCTTAGGAGAAAAAGCGAACCCGATCTTTGTTGTCGCGCCGAAAGAGCGAGCCTCAGGTTTATTGAGGTGGATCCAGGGCCTTACCCATCGCTCTGTAGGTGTGGATGCGGAGAGTTCTGAGCACCACATTGTTGTCCGCTTGGGGGCGATGACGTGAGGGTCTCTGTATCGACTCGTATCTTCATTGGCTTCATTTTGGTGGTCGTCACCTTTGGCTCAGTTTGCGGTTATACGATTTACCGTATGACCCGCATGCGCCAAACAGTCGCCTTGATATGGGAAGAGGTCATTCCAGTCGCAGACCAGCTTAAAGAGCTCTCTCGACAAGTGACTGCACCAACGGCCTTTTTGGAGCTTGATCGTCCGAGTGATGCCCATTGGCTGGCGCGCATTCTTCCTGGGATGGAGCCATTTAGGCATACCCAGCGGATTGAGAGACGTCTGCTGACCATTGCCGATGCGGCGGATCTTCCCGATTCTGACTCAGAGTTACTTCGTAAGGCGGCAAAATCACTGTCCGAGCTTCGGGAGGGCAAACGTCTTGTGGCGATGGTTCCTCCCTCTGTGCGCGATCCGAGCGTCATAAGCAGTGAAGCTGCCTTTGCTCGTTTGAGTGAGACGACGGCGAAAATGGCGAGCGATGGAAGCCTTGTTCGCGAGGCGCCTGAGACGCGCGCAATGATGTTCATGTTGCGCTCCATCAACCGCACTGTGATCCACGTCGCTCGCACCGTGTCCGAGCCAGTAGGTGCCTTGAGTGGTCGCGCGGCTGAAGATGAAAAGACAGCGATGGTTGCTGTGGGCCTCATAGCGAGCGGCGCTACGATCCTCTCGCTCATCATCTTGTTAATGATTCAGCTCACCCTTGCGCCCATTCGTCGTCTACGAGAGGGCGCTCGACGTATCGCATCAGGTGCGTTTGATGAACGTGTCCCGACGGGATCGCGCGATGAGATAGGTCAGTTAGCGAGTGAATTCAATACGATGGCGGAAGCACTGAGTGCGCGTGATCGTGAACTCGCGCATCAGCGAGAGGAGCTTTTGCGAGCGGATCGTCTGGCGACGATTGGCAAAATGGCGGCTCAAATTACCCATGAAGTTAGAAACCCGCTCTCATCCATCGGTTTAAATGCCGAGATGCTCGAAGAGGAGATCGGAGACAATCACGAAGCTCAGCAGCTTCTGGCCAGTGTTCAGAGAGAAGTCCATCGACTTAAAGGCATTACTGAGGAGTATCTTCGCTTCGCGCGTTTGCCGAAGCCCGCGCTGAGCGCTGTCGATCTTGTCCCAACTCTAACCAGTCTTTTTTCTTTCCTCTCCTATGAGATCAAAGACGCCGGTATCGAACTCGACACTGAAGGGGTTCCAAGTGAGTTGCCTTTGGTCATGGGCGATGCTGATCAATTACGGCAGGCTTTTCTCAACATCGCCCGAAATGCGATTGAGGCTTTGCAAGAAGTTGAGGCGCCTCGGCGCTTCCAAATTGCAGCTAAGCTTCGCGATGACGCCTTTATTCAGTTGAGCTTTTCTGACGACGGTCCAGGCATCGATCACGCAATCGCGCATCGAATCATGGAGCCTTTTGTTACGGGAAAAAGCGGAGGAACTGGGCTCGGCTTGGCGCTGACTCATCAGATCATTGTTGATCACGGAGGCGCAATTTCTGTCGAGCCCTCGTACCTCTATGAAGACGCTAAAGAGCGCCCGGGAACACGACTTGTGCTGACCTTGCCATTTGATACGTCCACTCCGGTTGTCGATATCGCTCAATAGAGGTACAAGAGGAGGCTATCTTTTAGGAGGCGAGTCTTTGGACTTCTCGGTGATGACCTACAATATCCGCCTGGGCTTAGACAGCTCACTCGAGGAAGTAGCGGATATCTTGGCGGAAGCCGATATCGCCTCTGTGCAAGAGGTGGGTTGCGAATGGATTGAAGGGCCGCCGGGGCATCAAGCCCAGCAGTTGGCCAAGATGAGTGGCTTAACCCACTTTCGATTCGCATCAGCGCTGACCATTCGACCAGGGACAGATCCTCCAGAGGCTAAGCCCGCACCAACGGCTGAAGAGCGTCCTGGCTATGGTGTCGCTTTGCTTTCCCGCTTTCCCTTAGGGCCTTGGACACGTCATCGTCTCCCAAAGCGGAAAGATGAGCAGAGATGTATCTTGTCTGGCACGGTGGTGACGCCCTCAGGGCCAGTCACTGTTATGGTGACACACCTCTCTCCGCGTGAGGCAGACCGGCAAGCCCAAGGTGGAGCCTTGGTCCGCCACGCTCAGACTCAAGCGTCGCCTCTCTTGGTCCTCGGTGACCTCAACGCTGAGATTGATGACCCTAGCCTTGCAGGGCTCAACGGATTTTTGCGCAACGCAGCAGGTGACGATCCTCACCCGAGCTACCCTGCACAAGCACCAGAACACGCCATTGATCACATCTACGTGTCCAATGAGCTAGAGATCGTCGTTCCTGCAATGCCCTTGCCTTTTATGAAGAGCGACCATCTCCCTGTCATGGCCAAACTGCGCTTAGGCTAGAGGCTTAAGTAGCACCAAAGGGTGATAGCAAGGGCGCCCACTAGGTTGAGGCCGATACCTGTGCGCACCATCATTTTGATGGGGACCTTGCCGGAGCCGTAGACGATGGCGTTAGGTGCCGTCGCGACGGGTAGCATGAAGGCACATGATGCACTCAGGACCGCGGGGATCATCACGAGCTCTGGGGCGAGGTCTGCGGCTATCGCGAAGGCCGCTAAGACGGGCATGAGTATCGTCGAGGTCGCTGTGTTGGAGGTGACCTCCGTCAAAAAGGTCACCGCGAGGGCGATTAGAGCGATAAGCGCGATGGGATGAAGACCAGCGAGGCCCGTTAACGACATCGCGACAGCGCTACTGAGCCCGGAACTTTTAAAGGCCTCTGCCAAGGCGATGCCACCACCAAAGAGGAGGACAACCTCCCAAGGGATTTGCTTGGCGGTCTCCCAATTCATGAGGCGCTCCCCTCGTTTGCTACTGGAGGGCCATGCAAAGAGGACTAAGGCGCCAACGACGGCAACGGTGCTGTCATCAACGAAGGAGTCGATTCCTAAAGCTGGCGCCCAACCAATAACCTCACCCCCACCGACCTTAATCTTTCTTGTTATCCACAAGAGGGCCATGGAGACGAACACAAAGCCGACCTTCTTTTCATCCAGGCTTATCTTACCGAGACTATGAAGCTCAGAGCTCAACATGGGCTTGGCCGCGACGGGTAATGTGTCTGGGACCTTTGAGATCACGCGCGTTAAGAGCAGCCAGAAGAGGGGAATGAGCACAAGGACAAGAGGGCCAGCCATGAGCATCCAATCGCCGAAGGTGATCGGAGGCCGATCAGGGAATGTCTCGTGATAAACGCCTAGAAATACAAGGTTTGGTGGCGTTCCAATGGGTGTTGCAAGCCCCCCAACGCTCGCCGAATAGGCGATGCCAAGGAACATCGCTAGGGCGAAGGCTTTGACCCCTGGGTCATCGCTCCCGGCTTCAGCCTCGGCTTTGCTAACGAGCGCCAGAGCGATAGGCAAAAGCATGAGCGTTGTTGCTGTGTTGGAGATCCACATCGAGCACACAGCGGTTGTCACCATCATGCCGAAGATGAGCCCGCTAGGGCCCCCTTTGGCTCGGATTAAGATATTGAGTGCGACTCGTTTATGGAGCCCCCATCGTTCGATCGCTAGGGCCGCGATAAAGCCCGCCATCAAGAGGAGGATGAAGGGGTGCATGTAGGGCTTTGCTATCAGCTTCACAGGCATGATGCCTGCCAAGGGTAGGACTGCCAGAGGAAGAAGCGCTGTGGCT
>Ga0066371_10000346_pt1 | contig 10546 bp, 6 predicted proteins | sample Knorr_S15_td_DCM_FD_71214 | JGI IMG/M metagenome (GOLD analysis project Ga0066371, IMG submission 71214) | Marine microbial communities from Southern Atlantic Ocean transect - Knorr_S15_td_DCM_ad_63m_LV_B | ecosystem: Environmental > Aquatic > Marine > Oceanic | place: Southern Atlantic ocean... | reverse complement strand
TGCACGATTTAAATCTGGTTGTTGTTCTAATCTTGCTAGGAATTTTTGCATAGGACCATAAGCAAGAGGAACTCTCATATCACTTGATTCTTTTCCAGCACCATCTCGATGACGTATATGAATGTCATTAAAAATTGTACCAAAAGAAATTATAGTCTTTCTGAGTATTTCGTGATAATAGTATTGTCCTAACATTAGAATGTACCGAATGGATTACCTTCTGAGAAATCAAGTATATCATCTGCTTCAGTTTCGATGATTTCATTTGATTCAAAGGTTGTGTCTTGATTTTGTTCACTAAAGAAGTCTAAAGAATAATTTGACATTACAGTAGATCCAAATGAGACTACAGTAGTGACACCTGTAGTATTTAACGAAGGAGTGCTTATGGTAATTGTACCTGCACCAATACTTGTAACAGTTGAACCTGATCCTATTACAGAACTTTGAGCAAAGTCTACTCGATTTAACTCTTGATTTAAACTAATACTCGATGTATTAATACCTGTTAATATTGTTGTTGTGACACCGATTGTCGCAACAGTTGTTATACCAACAACAAAGAATGTAGATTCTGTTGCTTGAATAGTTTCACCAGGAACAAATGCTGCCATTGTAGTTCCTATACCAACATTTGATACTTTAAGTAATCTTGTATCTGTATCCCATTCTTTAACTCTTGCTCTAATACCAGATGTTAAACCTCTAACAACTTCACCTCTTTCAAAATTACCAACACCTTCAATTATATTAGGAGATGTAATTGTGATTGTAGGTTGTTGTGTATAACCTATACCTGCATTCTTTAAGAATATATCAGAAATTGTATTGTCTGCTAATAAATTAACTTCTGCAGCTGCAGGAGATGTGCTTGTACCAACAATTGAAACAGTAGGTGTTGCAGCATAACCGACACCATTGTTGGTTACTAAGAAATCAACAATACCAAAGTTTGTTTGCTCAACTGCAGCAGTTGCAGCAGCACCTACACCACCTCCACCTGTAATTGTGACTAACGGTGCAGTTGTGTATCCAGCACCAGCATTTGTAAGTAATATTCTCTCAATTGAGAATATACCTGCTCTTGTTGTTGTTATTGCAACTGCTGTTGCATTAATATTACCTGCAGCAAATGGTGCAGTTGATATTGCAACATTAGGAGCACTTGTATAACCACTACCATCATCATTTAAAACAATCTCACGAACATATCCCCTTCCTGATGCGTTAAGTTGTGCAGTTGCTGTTGCTGTTTGTCCTACTCCAATTAATTGAAGTGATGAAATATATCCAATATCTTCAAGTTGAGAATCAATCTCTTCAATATCAGTATCAAATACTTCATCTTCATACTCAAATAGTTCACATTTAAGTTGATAAACGTAATTTTTTCCTAATTGGTAGAATGGATCTTCATGCTCTACAAATTTTACTTCAAATAATCTACTTCCAAGTGGGAAGAATATGATATCTCCTTCACGAGGTCTTGATGCTAAGTCATAATCCTCATCTGATTCTAAAAATGGTGATATAAAATCTTCAAATCTTTCTTTTGATATTGTAAGTGTAAGCTCATCTCTTAAACTCACACCAAATTTTGTCATGATATCTCCCTGACCACCATAACCTTCATATGTGTTTACATATGCTTCTAATAAAAAGTTATCATCAAATGCAGATGATTGAACTTCTTTAATTATTGTTTGTTTTCTTACAAATTTTCTTGGAATATATGTTACTTCAACACCAAATATTTTGAGGTGTTCATTGATTAAATCTTGAGTAAGTCTTTGCTCACTTTGAGATCCTTGTAGAAAAAACGGATTTAACGCCATGAATCATCAACCTATAAAATCAAGAGGTGGTAACTCATACTCAAGCATCATTTTCTCTTTTATTCTTTCCAATTCTCTTTCAGCATCATCATATATTTCACGACCATTTAACTCCAATCCACCAGGTAGTTTAACACCTCTAAATTTAATTAAATTTTGTCCCCATTGTCTTTTAATTAATGAAGTTAAGTATAACTTAACAAAATAATCATTATAAACTTGAGTAAATGATTCTGGGTCTAATGCTCTAAAACAATCTAATACTAAGAAATTACCCTCAATTTGAGTTGCCCAATCAATATCCAAATAAAGTCTATCTTGTCTCTTATTAAATCTAATTTGTGCTTCGGGTGTAAGTAAAAAATCAATGTCTTCAAGACGAGTTTTAGTCATACTGTATTGAAGTAGTTCAACTGAATTGAAATAATATAAATCATTCAAAAATAATTGATATTTGATACTAAACATACTACCAGATATCGAACTACTATCAAATTTAAAAATCTTATTAACACCTACAACTGAGTCTGGTATTTGTAAAAAATTTGAATTTTCGTAAAATGTTGTCGTTGTTGTTCCGTAACCAGGAATACTTGTTGAGGTTGTAGTTGTTGTAACTATACCAACACCTGTTGTTCCATTTGTTGCAGTTTTACCTGCCTCTTCTGCACCAACTCCCCTATCAATGTCACCTTGAGTAATTTTATACTTAAGATACATTCTTTCAACACCGTCAAAATGTCTTTCATTGAAAAGTTGTATTGCATCATCCACTAAATCATCAACTTGATCATCATCGACGTTTATCTCCAATACAGGAGCACCCAACTTCCTAAAACAGTAGTCTATTAATTGTTGTCTAGTTGTTGGTTTTGCCATCTTCTTCTTCGATCTCTGCTAGTAGATTTTCGTATTTTTCTTGAAATTCAAGTTTTTCTGCCATTAATTCTTTTTGTGCATCTAAATGATCCTGAACGATAGTTTGCAATTTTGCTTCAAGAAGAATATTTTGGTTAGTTAATGTAGAAATCTTTTGGTTATAGATTTTAATCAAAGCATTCACATCAACATCATTAGTTTGTGTCATAGTTTAGAAGGAGCCTCCATCAATTGTTGTTGTCCATTTTGGTATACCAGAAGCATTGGTGGTTAACACAAAGTTAGAAGTAGTTATACCAGCAGCAGTGCCAGCAGCACCAACTTGCTTACCTGTTGTATCGAAGTAAACGATACCATTTCCAGTAGTGTCATAATCACCATTCTGGAAATATATTCCTTTAATATCTAGGAAACCTTTTGTACCACTTACAAGATTATTCACGATTGTAGCATCGGGAATATATGTAAATGATCTTTCTGGTGCATTACTTGCATCACCACCTAGATCATGATATCCAAAGAAACCTTGTTTTTGATTTCCTGAACCTGAACTTGTGTTATAACCAAATGCCACACCTCGGTCAGTATTTGTATCAACGTTTGCAGTAACTGTTAATTGAGTTGTAGTTGCAATACCACCAGACTCAACAGCATTACTGATTGTAACTAATTTTTCTGTTAAATCATAAGTTGAAATTGTAGTTCCTGATGCTACATTAGTACCAGAAATACCATCTCCTGTGTTAATACCAGCAGTTGTATCCAATTTAATTGTACTCACACCAGCAACTGCTGTCATCATTACAGTTCTTGTGCTTGTAGTAACACCTAAGTTGATGATTGGATCATTAAGATTAACTGTGAATGAATCAACTGTTGTGGTTGTACCATCAACTTGTAAATCACCTTTAACAATAACTGTACCTTCATTACTTAAACCATCTGGATATGGGTCAATATACAGAAGATTACCATGTCCTTCTTTAGTTGAAATTATATTAGATGAAATACCAACACCACCCAATCTTGCATCTAAAGCAGTAAGTGTTCCTCCAGTTTGGAAAATATCACCTTGAAATGTTGATACACCAGTAACTTTTAAGTTACGGATAGTCATTTCATCAACAAATAAATCATCAGAAATGTGTAAGTCTCCACCTACATATAAGTCACTAACAAAAGTACCAATACCTGTAAATGTTGAAACACCAGTAACTTTTAGATTACCACCTATATTAACACTCTTCTCTATACCAACACCACCTTCGACTATAAGGGCACCAGTGTCCTTTGTAGCAGAATCGGTAGTATCTGCCATAACTATTGCTACACCGTCCTCATATACCCAGTCAGCACCCGTTACGTTTATTCTATTATCTCCATCCTCATCATATTCTATTTTTGCATCTTTACTATCACCAAAAGTTAAGAATGTATCATCTGGTATGATTACTTCACCTGACCCATTAGGTGATAAAAACAAATCTCCATCAGTGTTTGTTGTTGAAAGGACGTTTGCATCTAACCTTAAATTATCTACATTCCATTGATCTACTTTTCTATTTTGGTCAACAATTGCAACAAATCCATTTGCAGCAGTTGATGCGTTCGCAGCACTCGCAACTGAACCAGGTGTATTGTTCAATAAATCTGTGAAATATCTACCACCAACGACTTGTGGATTACCTGCATTATCTCCAACAAATAACCTATCACCACTATTTCCTTGAGCACCACTCCCACTCAGTGTTACACCAACTTCACCAAATTGTAAAGACGATGGTGCCGAAGTACCAGTCGATCTTTTTACTCTTATAATACTTGCCATTTCTAGAAGCTACCTCCGTTTATGTCCAGATTCTGTGTTGCACCTGGAGTTAATTCTAATGTTCCAGTCCACTTTTGAGTTGTGCTATTGTATACTAAAACCATTCCATTTTGTGGATTGCTAACATTCACATCACTTAGTTCACCTAGAGATCCTGCTGATGCACCAGATAATGAGGATGTAACCTTAATGGCATTTTTTTGACCAACTCTTACTTTGATGTCTGCCATTATTTTGTAACTCCCTCTCTAACTAAAACAGCGCCTTCTAAAACTCTAGTAACTTCACCAGATGTATCTGTAATAAGAACATCATACATGAATCTACCAGGTTTTAATGCTGCTGTCTGACTTGTTGTTAAACCAACTCTTATTCTTCCACCTGTTGCACTTATGATAGAAGTTTGAAAATCGGTTGCTGAACTACTACCAGGATGCTTACGCATCTGTGCAGTTGCAGTAAAACCAGTCAAATCCGTAGCAGAATTAGTAGCTGCACTTTCTAAAGTGAAAATTTGAGAAAATGTAGTTCCAGTGTTAACAGTTAGATTACTTACATAAACTGCCATTTAAAAACAATATCAGGATTCTAGATATATTTATATTTACAATAACCCGTCTATTTTTCTACTATTAATCTAAGTAAGTTTTTAATTTCTTCAATATCCTTCTTCATACTATCTATTTCTTCTTTTTGGGTTAATTTTAAATTTCTTGATTTTTTATATTGAGAGTATCCAAGACTATCAGTATTAATGATAGCCCCAGATTTCTCATCTCGATATAAGTGTTTGTGTCCTTCTACTGGTATCATGCTAGTGCTAGAACTCTAAGATCTTTCAGTCTAGGTGCAAATGCTTCATTAGTTCCACTAAATACAACCTTCACTTTAAATCCAGTAAACTCATCTAAATTATCAGCAGTAAACTGATAATCTCTGAATACACCCTCTTCACTTGCAGGAACAAAAGCATCTGCTCTACCTGTGTTTTTAGAAAGGTCAATTACTTGATCTCCGAAACCGTCACCATCTGTATCATTCATATTATCGAAACCAGGCATTAATTCGTATGCTAGTTCAGTATCTGCACCATCTGATCTGAATAGTTGATATAATACACGGAAATCAGCAGATGAATCTCTATATGCACCAACAATTACTTTAAGTGATGTTGCAGGATTTTTAAGATCAATTCTTTCACTTATATAAACTCCAGCATGAGGATCACCAGATGTTCTATTCGATCTACCATCTTTTGTAAAATCACTGATTGGTAAATTCAATCTTGATCTTTGATAAATCATAGTTCCGTTCATTGTATCCAATATTGGAGACAGATTAGGATCTGATGATTCAAATAAAACACCAATAGTAAATGATCTATTTAAAGGTAGGTCAGTTAATCGAGTTGTTTCATTTACTCTAGAACATATGAGTCTAGGTGTGCTTAATCTGTTTGGTTGATTCAAAGTAATATTTTCATATCCTTGATCAATGAATGGTACTTCACCACCACCAGCACTTGTTCCTGAAACAGTTCTTATTTGTGCTTCTAATGTTGTACTATCACTAGGAGTAAATACATTAAACTGTGGAATAATTTGATTAAATTGATAATTTTGTGAAGCAAAGATATTACTTCCACCAATATTAGCTTCATTTGCAAAACTAACTTGACTATCACCACTTGCCTGTGCACCACGATTTATTTCAAGATAATATTTGTCAATATCTTTAGCATTGGATAATGCTGTAGTATTTGGCATATTATGATCAGTGTTGATTTGTCTTAAATCAAAACCGTTAATTTCATACTTAAACGCACTACTGTTAACATCATGAGTTCTTACAACTGTACCATCAACACCTCTAGTTCCAATACCTAATTGATTTACACCAACACTATTATAGTAGATAATTTCACTATTAACTTTAAGATATCCCTGAGAAGTAGATATTCCATTATAAGTGGCAAATGTAGTTGTACTTGCTATTGAAATAATTTGATCATCAACATCAATTGAATCTGTAATCGTAATTGGACTAGTATCAGGTTCAACATCTGCAATAGTAACTAAGTTAGTATCAGCAGTCATACCGTGATTGTAATGATCAACTTCAATAACATTTCCAGTAAACTTATCATCGTAAGTTGCAGATGAAGTTATGGTTGTACTTCCATAAGAAGTAGCAGTTGAACCTTCATAGACTACAATTGCTTGTCCTGAAGTAAATTCTTCACCCTGAACATTATTGAGGTAAAGAGTTCCTGTTCCATTAGTTGCCGACACAGTAATCTGTGCATCAGAACCTTTAGTGACATTATTTGTTGTTATACCAACAACATCACCAACAGCATATCCATTACCACCTACATTACTTGTAATTGAAACAGATGAAACTTGCCCTGAACTATTAGTTGCAACAGTTGCAGTAGCACCAGATCCATTACCTGTTATTGCAAACAGAGGAACACCGTTATATGTTTGACTTGCATCAAAACCAGTTCCACCATTTGTGACTGCAAGAGTTTGTATTGGACCACCAACTCTTTCAATGAATCCTTGTATAGCAGTTGCTGATGTAGAATCACTAACTTGCTTACCTATTGCTAAATTAGCAACAGATGATACATGAGTAGTGGTCTGAATACCAACTTTCAACTTTCTAGGTAAAGTTTTAATTGCATTAGGAGTTAATCTTCTAATAATTGCAGAACCCTTTTCCATTTTTGGATTATAGAAGTATGCGGTTCCAGGTGTCGTTGTAAACTGTGCTTTATATAATTTGAATTTCAAGTCTTCAAACTGGCTAGCAGTCCAAATTGTACCATTCTGTGATTTAAATAAACTACCACCAATGTACTGACGAGTAACAATAACAGATTCTGCGTCAGGTAAACTTTGAGTGTTTACAGTTCTCTCACCCATTTGAGCAATCCATGCTTCATAATTATTTGTTGTAGGTGCTAATAATACAATCGCATATTCAGTATCTGGTTCAAGATATACAGGGGATGGGAATACAATATTAGTTGCCACCTCTGCGTTACTAGAAACTAGTATATCATCTGGATGAACAACTACACGAGCATAATCTTGAACAACTTGATTAGTTGGAGTTCCTAACTCCATAGTTCTTATCTCAACAGTCAACTTTTCATTTGGATCTTTACTTCCAAAGAATAAATCAACAGAAGTAATAAACGCACCAGTTTCATCAGTTGTGAATGATTGTGATAGAGGATCATCATTCTGTGGAGGTGGTGGTGGTCTTCTAACTATAACCAACGTGTTTGTATAAGTATCTACTATACCTGTTGCACGATATGTGGTTGCACCAGAACTTATTAATAGACTTCCAGGTAAACTTTCTGCATTTTCGGAACTAGATGTTAGTTTAAATGAGCAAGTTCCAGTTCTAAATCTTAGTGGAGGTGGAGGTGATGCTAATGGATCACGGAAGAAGAATGAACCTGATATGTCACCAAAAGTATCAGCAACTAATCTAACATTTGAAACTTCTGCTTGTGCTCCACTTGATCTACCTAAAATAACAACACCAGTTCCAGTTGGGATGTATCCAAAGAATCTTCCTTGTGCTTCATCACCAAGAGAGTTAATATCTACATTTAACACTGTGGATGATGCAGAATATACAGAACCTAATGATACTGATGTATTATATGGATTTGCATTGTAAGTCTCTGTTGGGTTTAATACATTTCCTGTTTTATGATCTGATTGTGCCAATCTTAAAGTACAAACATTATTTCCTGCTTGATCAAAAATGTCTACGGTTTCACCTTTTTCAAAAATGCCATTAACCATATTAATTTCAATTAATTTAGGAACAATATCAATTCCACTTGTACTATCAAAGAATGGGTAAAATCTAGCAACTGGTCTTAATCCAGAAGTATGGAATACGACGTTTCTTGATCTAATATGAGTATCTGGAACACTACTTGTCTTAATTGTGTCAACATACGATCCATTAAATCCACCTGTAATGGTTCTCTCACCACCATCTACTTGAACATTTCTAACCCAACTGTCAGTGCGAGGTGTTAAATTTATAGTTCCAGTAAAATCAATCATATTGAATGGGTTAACATTCTCAACTCTTGATGCTAGAGGTTGTTCTAAGAAATCAACTTCAGTATAATCTAACGTTATGAGATCACCAGTTTTTCTAACATTAGGATCTAATAAATCTAAATTCTCAGAGAAATCGGCAGTATCAACATTTGTTGAAAGATTAAGTGCTACTTCTGGTTGAATAGACCAAAAATCTAATGGTACATTCAATTCTTTGTTTGCAATATCAATTGCACATTTATTATCAGGATCGGTCTTATCTAATAAATCAGTATTCTTAAAGTCATCTACAAAGAAACCTGTTTTAAATCTTGATAATCCATCAACATCTTGAACCTGTAAAGTTTTAGTATCTAATTCAAGTAAACTTAGAGATGTTACTTCTTCTAATGTTTCAATTCTACCCTCTAATAGTCCAATATCTCTCATAGTATATCGAACATTATCAACTACTTTTACTATGGCATCATCAGGATCATATAAGTATGGAGGTAACTCTATAGTTGCAATTTCCATTGCATTTTCAATAATTGGAGGTTCTTTTGGATTTAAATTAGATGTTCCTTTAATAACTGCAACATTTCCTAATGTGTCTATAACTAACTTATCTGTTCTTGGTAAGTAAAAATTATATCCAATAATAGAACTTTCATTTGGTTTTACAATAAATTCTGGATTAACGTTACCAGATCCACCAAATAACCTATTTTGAAATGCAAAAGGTGATTCGTTACCAGAGTATGTTGTTACTCTTGGTCTAAAATCAATGGTATCAGTAGCTCTAACACCACCATCTATGGTTGGTATATCTGAACTAAATCTTTCTTCTGGATAAGATGCAACAGTATAGAAATCACCAACATCATTTGTTGGAACTGTGTATGCATCATATACTACCAATAATTTTCTTGTTGCTGGTGGGAAGTTTTGTTTTCTTACTAATCTTGAATAATCGTAGAATTGCTCCCTTTGTCCTTTATCAAGTTCATATCTATTTGTAATATTTAAAAATGTACCTATAGTTATCTGCTGTAAAGAAGTTGAAATTACAGATTCTTCAAAATTAACAGTTTCTCCTATTGTAAATTTTGTAGGAGTTAAATATGCAATTTCAATTTCATTGGCTGATAATAATGCAGTTATTTGAGCTACAGCACCACTCGTTCTTCCAGAAATTTTCTCACCAATTATGGCTGCAGTGTTTAAACTTAATCCATCAGGGAAAGTAAGTTTATCTAATATTGGTGAATCTGTATTGATAGATTCAAATACACCTACAACTTTAACAACATCAGGTATGTTAAATGATATTTCTTTATCTTCAACTCTTAAACCATAAGCAGAACTTGTTTCCATACCACTTGCAGTCGTATTAATACCAACAGCAGTTTTAAGTATTTCAATTTTTTGACTTCTAATATAATTTTTTTGCTTACTCTTAAGTGCTTGTTTTTTAAGAGTTGTTGATACAACAACATTAGTTTGGCTGGCAGTTAATCCATTAATTGTAACTGTTTGACTATCTGTGTTAAGAACAACTTGATCATTAGTTAAATCTTCAATTGATCCATCTGAATAGTGAACAGAATATCTTTCTTCATCAAATGCTTCATAAAATGCACTTCCAATTCCACTTGATGCCAAATCAAAAGTAAGGACTCCATTACCATCAGTTGATTCACCTGTAATATTAGTTCCTACAACAAGATTTGCAGTTGATAAATTAATATCTGATACGTTATTGTTACCTATACGGGCATATAAACCCTTGTTTTCATTAAGATTAATATTTGGTACTCCAAATGAAAATGTAGGACTTACACCCGTTACAACACCAGGAAGAGCACCATTACAAATACCAGTTACATTTTGCACTGCTGCTAATGTTAATGTAATTCCATCAG
>Ga0066371_10000344_pt1 | contig 10582 bp, 15 predicted proteins | sample Knorr_S15_td_DCM_FD_71214 | JGI IMG/M metagenome (GOLD analysis project Ga0066371, IMG submission 71214) | Marine microbial communities from Southern Atlantic Ocean transect - Knorr_S15_td_DCM_ad_63m_LV_B | ecosystem: Environmental > Aquatic > Marine > Oceanic | place: Southern Atlantic ocean... | reverse complement strand
CGACGCATTGTGCCTCGTGTAAAACGAACCAAATGTTTAACGTCAAGGACAAACTATGTTCGGTGTGTCATAAAAAGCAACCAACGTTCGGTCTCGAGCGCGGCAAATCGACGCATTGTGCCTCGTGTAAAACGAACCAAATGTTTAACGTCAAGGACAAAATGTGCACGGTCTGTGGTAAAAAACAACCAACATTCGGCCTCGATCGATACAAACCGCCGACACACTGCAAAAAATGTAAAAAGCTACACATGGTCGACGCGCAACACCCAGTTTGCAAATCAGAACACTGCGAGACGCGATCGAGCCCCGAATACGATTGGTATTGTACCCACTGTTTCCGAAATCTATTCCCATTGGATGAAAGGACGCAGAACATCAGAGCGAAGACCCGGGAAATAGCCGTCCGCGACTTTCTCGTGACACGTTACGGCGACGCGTTCGTCCATAATCAATCCCTCTTCACGAGCTGCGATTGTGACCACCGACGGAGCGTCGATTTCAGGCGAATCATAGGATGCACGATGTTAGCGGTCGAGGTCGACGAGGGCCAACACAAAGGCAAATCGTACCGCGACGAGGCAGAGGCGCGATACAACGATCTCGCGATGGCGTTCGGTGGGAAATGGGTATTCATTCGATTCAATCCAGATTCGTACGTCGACGCAGACGGTAAACGCGTCATGGGTTTCTTCGATTCGAGGGAGCCAAACGAACGAATGAAATGTCGAGGCGGTTGGATGAGCTCTCGCGGTGCATAGACGAACAAACGAAACGTATCGAACGAGACGAAAACGCCGATCTCTTAGAGGAAGTATTTCTATTCTATGATGTGTAATTACATTGTTTCGTACAATTTTTGCAAAGAGGTGACAATCTGCAAGTATGCACCCTCTGGTAGGTTTTCTTTGACTGTATCCAGCGTCGACATGGCGCTCCGCAGGTATATCCGAGCACCCTCTTTACGTCTTTCTCGAAGCCAATCGTCCACGCCATGCCAATCATACAGCGCATCCGGTGCGCCCTCCTCCAGTATATGTTGCACTTGTTCGAGGATGTACTCTTCTTTCCCTCCGAGGTCTTTTCGAACGCGTGCGATCGAGCACAGATAATCTAAAGATTCCATCGCACCCGATTCAATCACCTCTTCGACACCCCTCTGTAATAAATTCATATCCCACAAATCGAAATCTACGAAGCGGTTTATGAGGAAATCAGCCGCGCCGATGCATTGACCACAAAGCACTTGAATGATCGCAGTGACAGTGCATTCCTTGACGTCCATGTCACCGCAATCGACATGAAAATAAGTTCGGCTTGTATCGAGCCACTCGAGAACGATAGTCAGCCGCTCCTCGTCCAGGGCAGCACCGGCAGCACTGTCTGCGACACTTGTCATCAAGTCGATATACGTCCACTGGGGCGATTGGCACGTTGGTAGCCACCCTCGCGCACACGCGACGTCGAGCAAATTCACGTGGCCGTTAAACGCCGCTGTTTGAAACAACGGCCGTTTCTCCGCCCCGTGTTCGACGAGAAGCTCGATGACATCAAGCGCCTGCACCCCGGCCCTAGCGCACACGGGCAAAAGGCGCTCGTCGCGCACACACGTGTCGACCAGACACCCATATCGCGGGTCGTCGACGCGCAGGTGCTCGAGGAGCTCGTCGAACTTGCGTTCCTCCGCGAGTTTGAGCGCGCGCTCGAACCCGTCGGATTCGTGTTCCGTCATCGTCGTCACGCGTCGCGAAGTGACGCGCATGCGCCGCGGGTGGGAAAAAGAAGGTTCGGCGACGGGTCGTGTGAAATTTCACGCGATCTAGGGTTCAGAGTGAAATTTCACGGAAGGTGCCCATATTTGGGAAAAAAATGTGCGTGACCTCACTCTTCGACGCGCGGAGACCCATGTGTAAATTTCAAAAATTACAAGATGAGTGGGTGGCGGCACCGTACATGGAGGATGTCGATCTCACAATACACGGTGTCTCAAATACGCCAAAAAATGTCCACGTCGATGACGACACCATCTCCGCACTCTGTAGGGGTTTGATCTATACGATAGACCACGAGAGTTCCGAATGGGGGCGCGTGGGAATCACCGGATATCCCGCCGTTTGTATAGCGTGGCGATACACGTGCACGGCCATAGCAAAGGGGATGGACATAGCGGTGGAACTACTCGAGGCTCTGCGCGAAGGCGAGTTTAACCCCGACGGGCTCGGCGACGATTACATGGAATTTACGGGGTCGATCCATAAATTCTATGAAAAGTATTTCGACGAAGACACGGGTAAACGACGCGTCGAGAAAGATGTGACCGCTTCGCTCAGGAAGATACAATCCGTTCTCGACGTCGCAAACCAACGCACAATCACGGAGGGTGAGTATGTGGACGCGTGCGGGGCGATTGTCAATTTATTTAAGTACTAGGAAGTGCCAATGTACTCGTGGGAGGAAACAGTAGTTGTTGCGCTTTCTCGAGATCATTCACCTTAAGCATCGCCTTCAATCCCGAAGTGATGAAAGATGTAACACCTTTTACTTTGGGTCCATATACTTCATCTATTGATTTTTGAAGCTGAAGCAATTTCATCAATATATCCCATGCAGTCTTGAACACACGCCGCACTCGTTTGAGATTGGTGACTGCCATGTTTTTCCCCACATTGGCGGCATTGGCGAGGTTGCGTTTTTGAAGCATGAGCGCATCTAGCAAACGCATCACGAACACGACCGAATACACTCCAAGAATCGACGACTTTGCAAAAAAGATTTCAGGCTTCACGACACCGTACGTTAACCACATCGGAATGCGGAACACGGTCCCACCGAGCAAGAGAGATAATGGATTCATACTCGGTGCCTTATTCCTCCAATTGTTCATTTGTGATTTTAGCAGACGCGGTTCGACGATACCCACATTTGCCATGGCCCTGTGAAGTCGCGACATTGGTTTGTAATTCACCATGCGCCAGTTCGCGGTGAGAGGCGTTCGATCCAACACCTTTTCAAACGTCATATTCGCCACGCGATTTACGAAGCTAAACGCTAATTCCATCATAATCACAGTTGTATAGACGAGATAGCGCGCGGTCGTCTCGCTCGACCCTCGTTCATATATGTATTGGGCCAATGGGTAGACTCCCTCGATTATCTCGCGCTTGACACCCAAACCAAGTCGCATGACACCGTCGATGACGATTTTTTTGCGTGACCTGGGTGTCACGACATTTGGGACGTTAGAATTTTTATCGTTGGGACGCCCTTTTACATTTGATCGTTCGCGATTCGCACCCGCGTTCATCTTGGGAGACCCCCACGCATTCGCGAGTTTGCCATTCCTCGCTCTCCGATTGGCGCTTCGATAACCGAACATCTTACATTACGTGTACATTTTTTTGGTTCATGACTCATGCACAGACGACGTGAGTCATGAAACAAACGTTTACATTTGAAATTTCAGGGGTAGCTTAACGGGAAATGTCCTGGGCGAACGGGTTGGACGCGAGCTGTTGCGACGCGAGGCCGAGCGCGCGCGCGTGGGGGTTGACCGTGTCCTTGTGCGGGTTCATGTCCTGGTGCGTCGGTTGCACGTACTGTTGCGTCCACCCGCCCGCGACGGGTCCGAAACGCGAGTCCATGCGCGTTTGGTCCATGCGAACGGACGAAAGCGCACCGCCGGCCTTGAGCGCGTTCTCGCGCACGTTCATGCGCCCAGGGTTACCGACTCGGTTCGCTTGTCCGCGTCGGTCCTCGGGTCGGAATCCGCGCGCCATGAGTTCTTCGTTCGTGCGTCCGACCTGCGCCGCGGCGGACTGTTCGTACCCGTGGCGCCATATGCTCACTCCCGGGGACGGTTGGTTCGAGTACGCGAACTGCGTGTCGGCGTCAGACTTGAATCGCGTCGGCGCCTGCGGCATCGTCTGCGCCGCGATGACGCGCTGCGCGGGCGCGTATTGAAGGCCGTCGTCGCGAATGCCCGTGTCGGCGCGGTTGGTGGGAATAGCGCCCTTGACGTGTTCGCCTCGGGGCGTCGTGCCCGAAAACGCCGCGCGACCGCGCACGGTCGGGAGTCGCTCGGGGAGGTACGCGGTCTTTTCGGGTCTGTTTCGTCCGAGCTCTCCGAACGCCGTGCCTCGGCCACCCGTTTGGTCCGCACCGTGGTTCGTGCGACCCGGCAGTTGGTGCATGCGGTACTCACCGACGTTCGTCGGATTGACGCGGAACAATTGCTGATGGCCCCCGATCGCGGGCACGTTCGGGTCGACGCCTAAACCTGGGCCGACCTGTTGTCGTTCCACGGGCGACAGGTTATTCATTCGCCCGACGTCGTGCATTCGATCGCGCATGCCGAGGAGTTCGGCACCGGAAGAGCGCGCCTGTGGCGCGATTTCACCGAAATTGCCTTGTTCACGCTTTTGCGTGACGGGGAACGGGATGTCCTCCTGCGGTTCCCACGCGGGCACGGAATCCACTTCTTCCTGGTACTCGATGCGCGCCTTCGTCTCACCCGCGAGTTCGAGAGGTTTCGCCGCGGTCGCTGGCTTCACAGGCGTGTCATCGCTGAGCTTACGCCCGGCATATACCAGTCCAGCGACGGCGAGGATGCTTATGGGGTCAGCCATTTCTACTATTCGATACGATTTTAATTTAGTTTCGCGAGTATCGCTGACTGAAAAGTTCGTTCTGAACATCGGCGCGCGACGACGCGTACTCGCGCGGAATGGGCACCGGGGCGGGTGCCATGTTCGTGTGCACGGGGAACAGAGTGTGCTCGGTCGGTTGAACGATGGCCTTGCCGAATCGAGTCGTCGATTGCGGGCGGAGTTCATCGCTCGTCTCGATGTATTCACTCGGAGCACCCTTTCCCGCCTTGTACGGCGCCGTACCGAACAACATCGTGTTCGGGCGGACGGGCAAATGGTCGCTCGAATTTTGAGGGTAGATGAAAATTTCGTCACCGGCTTTCACGGACGGGATGACACCCGCGTTGAGGTTACTGAGTCCTGAAAGCTGCTGAGCCATTATACTATAGAAAAAGATTATTGTTTACGGCGTGCTTTGGGAGAAGCGCGACCCAAGTCGACCGCGACCGGTACCATCATCGATGCCGCCGTAGGCTTCCAATTGCACACCGCGAGCGTTCGGGTTACACAAGGCCGGATCGGTGCGACACGAGGGCGCACCCTTCTTTCCATAGAGCCATTCGGCGAACGCGGTTTGGTCTTCAGCGTGCCCTGGGACGTTGATGAATTGACGCGCGTGCGCGCGACGCTGGTGCACGGGAAGAGCCGTGCGCGAACGACCGGAATCATACATGATCCGGTCCTCAGCGAAATGTTTCGTAAAATTCGCGACTTTCCCGTACGCACACGCGGGGAGTTCGTCACCCGTGTCGGTGAGCATGACGTTCGCCATGGGATTATCCGCGGTCGGCGGTCTGCACGTGGCGACGCCGTCCACTTGGTCCACGTACGTCATCGACGACTCGATCATGCCGTTTTCATGCATGACGTAAAGAATGGCGAGCGCCATCGCGCCGAGAATGAAGATGCGCGGGTCGCGTCGAATCGCATACAAAATGCACGTCGCGTACACGATGAATCGAGACGCGGCGTTCACGCGATCGGCGGTCGATTGATTGTTGTTCGGCCAAAACTGAGTCACCTTGTCAGATCTCACGAGCTGCTTCATGTCACGAAACCAAACGACGGAGTCAGACATCACTTTAGTCATTACAGTTGTACGATATTTTTATTTCTTACCACCACCGAGTCCCAAACCCCCGAGCATCTTGGACATCGCGCCCATGAGGTCGGACTGGTTCAATTCGCCACCACCCTTCTCGATCCCGTCCGCACACTCCTGGGCGATGTTTTCAATCATGTCGAGCGTCTCGGATGGAAGCGCACTGATCGTCGTACCGAGAAGAGACAGGGTCTGGAGGTATTGCCACACCGCGGATTGCGTGTTCGGGGACATGGTCTGCCAGGACGTCGCGAGATCGAGGTCTCGAAGTCCATCGACGTTACGCAAATCGTCCATGAACGTCGCGTCCTGAGTCGCGATTTTTTGTGAGTACGGTGCGATGGACGTCATGAACGTGTCGACGACCTTGCGCGGATTCGCCGAGCGCATGAGCTCGAATCCGGTGATGGCTTTCGTCACGCCCTTCTTGTTCGGTAATGTCTTCTGAAGCTCACTGAGGAAGGTCGCCATCATGTCATTAAATGCACCGACGGAGGCCATCCTGGTTTCGTTTACTATGCTATCTACATATAATTTCATTTGTCTAAATTGCCGCGATAATCAATCATCGAAATGGTTCAGTCGATATCGTCTCTTTTTGACCCATCCCGTTTGAGACGATGACGTAAACCAAAATTCCAACGAGAGCGGCGGGTTTCGCGTATTCGACGAGCTCACGCGGGCCCTCGTTATTGATTTTGGCCTTGAACGCTATGTACGCGGCCGTGGTGCACGCGGCGATCACCGCCGCGGACGCGGGGTCGCGAAGATAATCCACGATCTCGGATGTTTGACTCATGTGTCTGTATTACATTAGGTGCACAAAATTTATCTTCGGCGCACGCGGGCGTCGGGTGCGTTCGAGAAAAACGTCGCGGGCTGCTGCTCGACCGTGGCCTGTGGTCCCGGTGCGGGTGGACGCGGTGGACCGAATTCATTGATCACGGGCGGACCCGATGTCGGTGCGGGTGCAGTCGCGGCCATCGTCGGTGGTGCTTCGACGGGAGCCTGCACGGGCATGGTCTTTACCTCCTCGTGCGGCTCTTCCTCCTCATATTCCTCCTCGTATTCTTCTTCACCCCCTTCTTCTTCATCGTCGTCTGAAACGATGTCGGGGTCCTCACCGTCGACGACGTCTTCGCTCAGATCGATGTCCTTGCTGTCGGCGTCGTCTTCGGGCGCGGGGGCCATGTACGTCGAAAGGATCTCCTTGATCGGGATCAACTCCTTCACGCTGTCTTCGATGACCTTGGAGAACCGAACGCGGAGATCAGCGTCTCGCTTTTGCTCGGATATGTCATCACCGAAAATGTACGGGTCGGAATAGATCGCCTTCGCGGCGTTTATGTACACGGTGTGCGTGAACGTCTCGTTGCTCGGCATTTTCAGTGAAATCTTACGAGTGTCCTGACGAAGACGCACCGAGCTCATTATCTTCGTCGACGCGACGAAAACAGCCGCGAGCAAATCGCTGAAATACGAACACGAGTCGACGACCGCGTCGGTGTGACCCTTCACCATGGAGTTCGACCAGTTCGGGGTGTCTTTGAGCAGCGCCTGGAACGCGACGAGAACTTTTTTACCCTTGGACGTTTTCGCGGCTTCCTGATACATGCGATGGAACACGTCGATCATCGGATCGCTCATGCACGTGGCGAGTTGCGCGGTGTATTCTTTTTTGGCCTCGACGAGAACGGATAAATCGCTCATGTTTGCTTATCTACTACATGATGGTATAATTATTTCTCTAAGCCTGATGCGGTTTTTCCAGTAGGCGCGCGGTACCGTGTGACGACGACGTTTTCGAATCCGCCGCGCGGCGTCGCGGTACACCTTGATCGCGCGCGTGTACTGATCGGCGATGGCGACGATCTGAGCGTTCCGTCGGTCGCGCTCGCGCGAAATTTCGCCGATTTCGTCCTGCATAGCGCTCTGTACTTCGAGAGAGAGCTCTATGTTTTTCTTAAGACGCGTGTTTTCGGAGCGGAGATCGTTCACTTCCGAAAGCGCGCGCGCTCTTTCCGCGGGCGCGGGGAGTCCGTCGTCGTCGACGTTGGACGGTTCGGCCGCGCGCGAGGGGTTCCGCTGTTTACGCGCGTGTCCGCGTCGAAAGTCTCGCGTGAATGATATCTTCATCGAAATGCGCGTCTGATAATGACGCCATATCACATGTCTAGGGTTTAGAATCTATACTCGAGCACTCCACTTGAGGTTGTAGTTTTTCATGCACTCGCGCACATCATCCGTCGAATTGATGCTCGTGTTCGTATACGTACCGTGTTTGTCGTTGCTGGTATAATCGACATCCTTCCGCGGGTGCCAATAGCGCGTAGGTATGAGGATTTCACCGGAATTCACGTCCACACCCGCGTTCAAGACTCTCGCATCGTGTACACCCGATACATTGACGTTTTCAATCTCAATACAGCATATTTCCCCGTTATCTTCGTTCGTCGTTCTGTCCCATTGGGGGAACTCGCCCTTGACGGTCGAGCGCGGTACCTCCTCGGCCTCGGCTTCACACCTAAGCTTTTGTGCGTATTCCTTTGTCGTTGTCACGGGCATGTCGCCGCACTCTTCGATAAATGGCGGTGAGCGTTCAACCTTGTGGATCGGAGTTCCCGAACAATCGTACGAGCTATACGCCTTGAACACGATGGGTCTCGCCCACGTCGCGGTGTCCTCACTTTCGCCCTCGCCCTCGCCCTCGCCCTCACCCTCGCCCTCGCCACCCGTATCGTCGTCTGTATCGTCGTCTGTATCGTCGTCTGTATCGGTGCCATCGTCGGAGCCTCCGGAACCACCCGTCCCATCATCGTCACTATCGCCAAACATCGAGAAGACCGCGGCGACACCGCCCAGTGCGACGAGTAAGCACACGGCACCCCCACATAAAACAATGAGCGCGATGACCGTTCGTTGCTTCATCTGTCATACGCGCACAAAAAAGTTTATTTCCACTGACTGGCAGCCTTCTTCAAATTCACGAGCGATGGGAATTCAAAGTCGTCGTCGGCGAGTGTCGGTGCACCCGGCGTTTTCATCTTCTTCGATCGCGCGCTCGCGGCCGCGGACGCCCAACTCACGTATATGTCCACCGTACCGACGCGCTGGACGTCGAATCCACCGCGGGCAAACTGACGAGCGAGGTACCTCTGCGCCGCCTCGAGATCGAAAGGTGGGTAACCCACGACGTACGTCGGGACGCGCAAAAATACCTGTTTCTGACGCATGTTCACCGCCTGCTGCAACTTGCGCTCCATCTGCTCGTATATCTTCGCGTACGTGTCCTTGAGTGTCTGACGCTTCCGCGATTCCATGGCTTCGATGACCTTGATGTCTATCATTCGCCTACTGTGCGGTGCTATTTTTTTGTGCCCGGTTTAACACGGCGTCCACGTCGAGTTGTACGGTGTCGCGGACGATGGTGTAATCGACGAATTCGCGACCACCGCTCGATTCGTACACGGCCGTGTCCGCGGGGGAATTCACGTCGATCGGTTGCGTACGCAGGGACACGACCTCGACCGATTCATCGCTCTTCGACTCGACCATGGCGGTCACGCTGAACCCGTGAGCGTACCCCGCCTGTTTCACCAACATGAATTGGATCTCGTACATGGTCTCGTTGTTTTCCCTGTGGCGATACGCCTTCACGGCGGTCGTCTCGATGACGTAAGTCGGCACGCGTAGACGCTGCTGCACGGCAAAGTTCGTCGCGCGCACGATTAAGTCCATCGCGTCGTGTGTTATTTTCGGTTCGAATTCATCGTAATTATTTAAATTAATTTCATCGGCCGCCAAAACGACCTCGCGCGATGGTTTTCCGTGATCGAACCATTCGGTAAATTTCTCACGGCGATTTGGAATAAGTGTGATCACGCACACCGCGAACGACGCGAGTACTAGGAGCCTGGTGTTGTTCATCTGGTATTTAATTACAAATTAATTATTTCTCTTTTTTTTCATCGCCGTCTGATTCGTCGTCGGTGTATTCCTCGTCGGTCTCCAGTGCGTCGAACCGTCGACGCCTCATACGGTGAATCTCCGTCAAGGGATCAGGGCCCCGCATGTCTCGGATGAATTGCCGGGTCTTGAAATAAATTAAATGCCCGACCCACAAGGCGACGAAAAAACAGTCCCGGCACATCACCAGGACGAAATCAAACGGGAACGTGTCGGGTAATCGATTGACATTGCTTTTAAAACGTTGCCAGGATTGGTCCATGGTCATCTTATGTGTGTCGAGCGCGATTTCTCTAAGTATAAAAAATACGAATTATAATTAATTATGTCTCTGCTTATTTTCAGTCAGAAATGTTCACACTCAAAGGACGTCATCACGTTCATCCAGAAACACCCACAGCTGAAACAGATCGTTCATTACCACGACGTCAACGTTCACGGGCTCCCGATGAAATTCAGGGACAGGATCACCAGGGTTCCGACCATGCTCACGAAAAACGGAAAAATATTAATTGGTTCGGAAATAAAAAATTGGTTACAGTCGCTGTTGCCGAACGAGCACATTTCCCACCACGAGTTTGGGAGCGCGTGTAACATGGGTGGGATCGACGGTGGCGACGTGTACGACGACACGTTCGCGCTCGATGGGTACGGACAGGCGCTCGCACCCCCGATCACCCCGGAGCTCGAAAAAAAAATTAATGCACCGGTCGGACAGGGCGCCGTGTACGAGAGCGTCGAGCTATGAGTTTAGAGAAATGGTGCGATCGGAGTGTAGACAATGATGCGTCTCGTGACCATCCAGGCAAGCGCGTTCAAGCAAACCTTCGAGGTGCTCAAGGACATTTTAAACGACACGAACATTTAT
>Ga0066371_10000343_pt1 | contig 10595 bp, 3 predicted proteins | sample Knorr_S15_td_DCM_FD_71214 | JGI IMG/M metagenome (GOLD analysis project Ga0066371, IMG submission 71214) | Marine microbial communities from Southern Atlantic Ocean transect - Knorr_S15_td_DCM_ad_63m_LV_B | ecosystem: Environmental > Aquatic > Marine > Oceanic | place: Southern Atlantic ocean... | reverse complement strand
TCTGAAGCACTTGCTTTATAAGTTACACCTATTGGACTATATGCGGTTCCCCTTCCATATTTTAAGTCTAAACCAGCGTTGTACTCGTCCTGATCTCTAACCTGCCATACCCAATCTCCACTATGTCTTTGGCCTGCTAAAGCAAACCTAGTAGATGCGGTATCCCAATTATTAGAAGAACTACTTGTTCCTACATGTAATAAATGGTCAATATCTTCACTTCTACCAACACCTAAATTACCAACAGCCGTCAAACGCATTCTTTCACTATAATTACCTGTTTGACTAGCAATATTATTTGTCCAAAATGTTAAACCTCCTCTAAAATAATCTGCTTCTGGTTGAAAAAATATACCAGCAGATTGTTTGGTATAACTACTATAAAATGGTTGCCAAATAATACCATTACCTGCTCTTTGCGCTTGGTTATTCGGTGAAAAATTATTACAACTTAGTCTAATATTTTTAGCACCTGATTGATGGGAAGTAGAATCATCCATTACTAGAACATCTTTATTAAATAAAAAACTTCCCTGATTTAACATACTTAAAAATCTAAATTTAGATTGTGTGTATTCATCTAATCCTCCTGTTTGAGAGGAAAATCCAATATATGTATTTACTGTTGTTGAATCATTTTCTCTTTTGAAGGCAATCATTGCTCCATCATTATTTGGGTCGGCACTAGAATTCCTACTAACTATAGTTAATGCGGTTTCATTGTCACGTGGTTTTAAAGATAAATTAGTTCCTAATCCGTTATTTGTTATACCACCACTTTCTCCCCCAATTCCACTAGATGCATTTAATCTACCATCTATATCCCAACTTAAATTTGAACCTAATTCTAAACAGTCTCTAATATGTTTTGGGACATATTTTGTACCATCACTAACTAATATTTTTCTTAATGTATTGTCTGGCATAATTAATCCTTTTCCCCCACCACTTAAAGTGAGATCTCCACGTATAGTAACTTTTTTATCGAATAAAAAACTACCACCTGTTAATTCATTTGAAAATCTAAATGTTGTACTAGGTTGGGTAACAAATCCTATATATGCTGAACGTCCAGCATTACTGTATCTATTAAATGACATAAAACATCCAAAATTTTGACCTTCATTAGAAGCTTTAGTGCTAAATAAATTTAACTGACTTCCATTAGATCTTATAAACAATTGACCATTTAAATTTGGACTACCAGTATTGGCTAGATATACGTCTTTTATAGTTAATTTATTACCATTATCTATTTGTAATTGATTAGGATTAGGTATTAAATTTAATTTAGATAAAGAAATTTGAGCTGTAGCAGAAATAGCATCATCTGTAATAGTTCCACTAATATAACTAGTTGTTCCAGTTCCATCCATATTTATTGCGCCACCTATTGCCTGAGAAATAAATTCAGTCCCATTTGATACCAACATTCTTCCAGCAGTATTGTCATTAGTTTTAATACCTTTATTGTTGATTATTAAAGAAAAATTACCATCAATTTTAATATTACCATTGACACATAATTTTTCAGGTGGAGATTCAGCACTTCTAGAATCATTATAACCAATACTTATATTACGTGTATCTCCATTTATCATGTAAGTTAACCCTTTTCCAGCTCTCCATAATCCTAAGTTTTTAGTTCCTCTACGTTGATATATTTCCCAATGATCATTAACACTCTTACCTATTTGTATACCAGCATACCTACTAGAAGAATTACAAAATATTTGCATAATATTGTGAGAACCGGGCGATGCTTCTATAGTTAGGGAACCTTTTGATGAACCTGATGGTTGAAATAGCCATGTTGCTCCATATTGAGTAGGGTCTCTTAAAAACCAATTATCTTTTACTTTAATTAGATTTGCGTTTATTTCTAAATCGTTTCCAACAGAAATAGCAGTCTTGTTAAGTGAAATATTAGCACCAGGTGCTATTTGTAAATTTGTAATTTTACCATTTCTAATCATCATTTTACCATTATTACCGGTTGTTGTAACTTCAATATCACCAATGACAGCTACGGGTTTAAATTTAGTTCCGTCTGCGATAAACATTTTACCATCATCATTATTATCACTAACAATACCTCTAGATGTTGGGGTAGCTCCTACCTGATAAGTTTTATCCAAATAAAAATCTCCATCACATTTAACATTACCACCTACGTGTAATTTCATATTTGATTGTGCTAGACCCTGTGATCTACCTGTTTGTATACCTATATCTCCTGTATCTCTACCTACTACAAAAACGTGTCCTTTAAATGGTGGTGCTCCAGAACTTAATGTTCTATTTAACCATAATCCAAAATTACCAGTTTGACTAGATTTATAAAATTCAAAATTTTCCTGTATATCTGAACCAATTCTTAAACCCGCGTAAAAACTACCACTATATTTTCTTGAAAAAATAGATAAAAATATACTCTGATCTACAACCTGTGGTGTTCTAATCTGCAGACTACCCGTTCTACTAATATTTCCTGTATTTTTCATATAAATATTTTTAATGGCTAGTTTACCGGCATTAAATTCAAAAAATCCCTGATCAACGGCACTGACTTTTATAGAATTTGCTGAACTACCTCCACCGGCACCTCCACCAGTATTAACTATTGTAGGTTCTGCTGCTGTTGTATCCCACGCTAATCCTAATCCTAATCTTAAATTTGTTTTATTAATATCAATATTTGCTGTAGATGATATCTTAGCATCAGTAATAGTTCCATCGGCTATTTTGTTGTTTGTAACAGCTAAATTATTAATAGTAACTAAACCATCTCTATTTATTCTAGTATCTCCACTCATGGAAAGTGGTTGAAAATAATTATCTCTTCTAACTAAAATATCTCCATCTAAAGGTGGTATACCTGAAAAATCACTAGCAGGTTGTCTATTACCTACATAAAATCCATTTGCAAAATAAGTTTCTTTATCCTGAAATTCAATAAATTTGAATACACTTTGCTTAGCCCATCCAGCTGTTGATATCATTTGAATACCACCCTGAACACTTAGCATTCCAGAAGCAAAATCAATAGAAATACCTCTTTCCCATTTGGTAGAATTTCCATCAACTGGATATATTGAAAAAGTATCTAAAGAATTGGTTTCTGCTGTAGAAGAAAAATTATGTCTTATTCTCCAACGTCTATTTCCTCCCTTAGCAGCATTTGTCCCCGGCAGAGGATCAAAATATAAATCTGCCTCCTGTAATGATAATGCTCTGTAACCACTATTACCAATTTTAAATGTCGCATTATTACCTGTTGTTAAAACATGGTCTTCATTTACCTTCAATACATTACCGGTTATAATAGTTGACCAATTAGTTGTTAATGCTAATTTAGATACCTGAATATTTGCTCCTGGATTTACCATGTTATCAAAAATTTTATCCTGACTAATTTGTATTTGACCATTACCATTTATAGTTGCGTCACCTGTCATTGTCCTAGATATAAATTTATCTCCATCAGCTATTAATAAATTTCCAGATGTATTTATATTATATAACTTAATACCCTTTCCGGTTTGTAAAACAATATCACCATTAATATAAGTATTACCATTTACACATAGTCTATATTCTGAATTAAGTGCCGTAATATCATTAGGAAGACTAGAAGAGAATAATCCCGGACCGGGATCTAAACCTAAACCTAGCATACCTTTACCATCAAACATCATTTTTAAACCACTATTACTTCCCAATTTCCAAAAACCCATATTTTGAGAACCATTTCTAACATACATTTGCCATTTTTCATCTAATATTATACCTGCTTCTTTACCACTACTCACTATTTTTAAATTTGTAGTAGCTGCTATTCTTTTCTGTATGAGTATTTCTTCATAAATTCTTTGTATTCCACCTTCACGTTTCAAATAAACATCTTTAATATCAATTCTACCATTTGCTGAATTATATAATATTTGGTCTGTATTTACTACAAAATTAGTTTTTGACATTGGTATACCAACCTGTAATTTTACGGGTGATACTGAATTATCTGGAATAACTGTTGTTCCAGAAGCCGTTAATGTTTTAGTGGCCGCGTTATAATTAACACCGGTTCCAAATGTTAAATCAAGTTTATCAACATTAATTTCATCATCTGGTATATTATCATTTAAAACCACATTTGGTCTAATTGTAAAAGTTCCGTCCTGATCTAAAATCAATGCTCCTTTAACTGTTTTTGGAACATAACGTGTGTTATTACCTATTAATATATTTCCATCCACATTTGAATTAAATATTAATCCTCTTCCATTAGCAATTTTAAGATCTCCTTCTGATTTAATATTTCCAAACACTTGTAATTTTTCAGATGCTTCTGGTTGCCATCTAGTAGAGTCTGATGTTCCAATAGCAACATTACCAGACTCTGTAATAGCCATTGATACTCTAGGTTGAGCAGCAGTTACAGAATTTTTCCAAAAACAAAAAGCTTTTGAATTGGGCTGATAATACAATTGCCAGTAATCCTGTGAATTAACTCCTATTTCCAATCTGGAATATTTTGTAGCATTACCACAATGTATCTTTACAAAATTGTTTTCTCCCCCTGTAGCAGGGTCACCTATTACATTCAAATTCCCAACAATTTGTTGATTACCTGTAGTTAAAATATAATTTTCCCTTAGTTTTATTACATCTCCATCCCATGTTAATTTAGGTCCTATACCCAATGTTGTCTTACTAATAAGTATTTTATCTGTATTTTTGATATGTCTATTACTGATAGTATTATCATAAATAGTAAATCTCCCTATTTTATTTAAACTGATATCACCCGTAGTAGCTGTAGAAATATATTCACCATTATTTCTAATTATAATTTCGTGGTCTCTGTTCTTAGTTCCTGTTCTTATGCCATCCATAAAAAATCCTGTTTCAAACATAGTATGCAGTGATTTAAAATTAACATAATCAAACTCGGAATATTTATTTGCATCCCAACTAGTTCCTAAAAATGTAACTATATTTCCATTAACATTAACATTTTTATTTTTTTCAGTTGTTAAATCAGCACGTAATTGTGTAATATCAGATATATTATCATCAATTGTAGATTTATTGACATCAACTTTATCTGTTTCTAATGTGCTTAGTTCAGTTCTTGTAGTATTTAATCTATCATTAATTGTATTTGCCTTATTATCTACTGCTGTAATAGAATTTTTATTTTTTAAAATATTATCCGATAAATCTTTTCTATAAATATGAACATCGTTCATTGAGGCATCGAAGGCATTTTTATTTGTATTTATTCTTCCTGTATTTGAAAGTATATCTACTTTAACTTGGTCATTTATAATAGCATTAACACCTGCTAATGTATTTGCGTTATTAGAATTTTGTGTATTAAAATCCGCAAAAATTTTATTTAAACTAGCATCATGATTAGTTATGTTTGTTTCATTAACACTTAAACGTGCGTCTTGTTCTCTATCTTTTGTGTCAATTAACGCATCCTTATTTTGTAAAGCAATAATACTAGCGTCTATTTCTGTATTTTTTGTATTTCTTTGTAATGTATTGTTTCTAATAGCTAACCAAACATTTGTAGACATATCTAATACGTAACTATGCCTATCCCTTATTCTACTTGTAACTGTATTGAAATTGGAATTTACTGTGGTTTCTAATGTGTCTAATTCTCCAGATAAATTAATGTTATTTTGTGATAAATCTTTTCTTTCTTTAATTTCTTTATCAATTTTACTAGTTAATACACCATTGGTAGAATCTAATTTATTATCAATTTTTCTTACCTCACCATTAACATAATTTGTTAATGTGGTGTTTGTATTTGTTATACTAGTTAAATTATCAGAGATATCACTTACTAAATTTTCGTATCTAACTTGATTAGTTTGCCTATCTGTATCTGCTGTATTTAAATTTCTTTGAATATTTTCTTTATTAATAGTTGTTTGATCATCATTAGCAGTTAAATCAATACGTAATTGATTTGTAGTTTGGTTAATTCTTGTTATATCCTGTAACCCGGTGGCTTTAATTTGTCTTATATCTCCAGAAATATCAGTTAAAAAACGTGTTGTATTATTTGATAAATCTGTGGTTCTATTAGATAAAGCCGTTGCTGCATTATCTACTCTTAAAATTTCACTTGTTCTAGTGTCAATTTCAGATTGTAAATTTGTAGTAATAGTAGTATTATTTAAATTTATTAGTTGATTTAATCTTAATCTATCTGCTATAGAACTACTAGATAAATCTAAAATCCTCTGTTGTGTTGCGTTAAAACGATTTGTTTCAACGGCCCTTTCAATATTAATGTTTTGAGCATTTGTAATAATTCTTGCGTCTAAAGCGGATTCACGTTGTAATAAAGATGAAGAAATGTCTTTTAAAAATTTTGTTGTATTATTAGATAAATCAGTTGTTCTCGTATCTAATAAATTATGTATACGTCTAGTTTCCTGAGCATAAGCATCTAAATTATTATGTTCTGTTCTTAATGTTGAATGTTTATTATCTAATACTGTTCTATCAGCTACTTCCTTATTTAATTCTTTACGTAAAGTATCTAATCTTGATGTATGTAAATCATCCACTTTATCAGCTTCTATATCTTCCTGTATTAATGTATCAATTTGTTCTTGTTGTTTTTGGTCGTGTATTTCAATTGCGGAAATATCTTTCATTCTCTGATCAATCCACGTTTGGTCAACTTTTGTATCAATTTCTTGTTTTAATTCAATATCTTTTTGATCTAGAGCCTTATCTTTTGCGTCTAAATCTTTATCTTTTTGTTGCATACGAATTTTATCTGCTTCAAGTAAATTAAGCTTAGTTTTATGTTCCTGAAGTTGTGCTTTTATAATTTTTTCTTCTGCTTCCAACCTAGTAGCGGCAGCTGAAATATCATAAATTTTACCTGTAATTGCCTCTGTCAAACTTGCGGTTGTAGCAGCTTGTCCTATTTGTGTGCTTTGCCCTGTGGTTACTGTAACCCAAGTTGTAATAATACCAGTATGTGGGTCTACTTGAAAATCAATGCTATCTCTGTATAATATAGCTTCATATCTATTGGCTGTCAATGCTGATTCCCAAACAACCTTTATTTCAGCATTATTCATATCTTGCCTTATTAAAATACCAACACCACTAGGAATAAAATTACCCTGTGCATCAATTTGGTCAAATTGAGTTGTTTTTGTAGATTGTGAATTAGGAACATTTTTTTTAAATGACATAAGTACTGTGGGACTGTATGATAAAGGATTGAATCTATAAACATCGTGTAATTTAGATGGTGTTAATGTATAATCTTCATATGTTCCAACCCTTGGTCTATCTGATGAAGTTACACTGATTGGAGCATTAAATAATTCAATTTCATCTACTCTTTCATATAAATCCAAATTTGGGCCACCTGATGGATATTTTGTCCAACCGTTTTTAGATCTTACACGCATCATAAAAGTAAATAAAGAAAAGAAAGGTTGAATTTTATTTAAGAATTGACCTGTATTGGCATTAATATCAGAAATAGGAACTTTATTTCTATTTTGACCGTCGGCACCAGTTACTATTTGATATACATTACTTCTTAATTGTTGTGTAGGGATAATGTAATCTGTAGGTTTTAAATTAAGTAGATAAACTGTAGTCCAAGCAGCTGGTCCCACTTTTTTGGGATCTCTATAATCAAAAGTATTATATACGAAATCACCTGATGAAATATCTGCTATAGTAGTAGCCATTATATTATATATATAAAATAATCAGAATAAAAAAATGTAAATATATTACTAAATACATTTTTCAAAATTTAAATTTTCCCGTTATTTCTCTATGCCTAAGATTAATAGGATTCTTTTTTAATGCGATTTTTCTTTGATATCTTTTTTTCATTTTTTTAAGGAATTTCTCAAAACTTTTATTAGGTACTGCAAATGCTCTACTTTTATAATGAAACCAACCTTTAATAACTGAAAAATTCAATGGAATGAAAGAAGGAATATCTAATGTCTCAATATCATAAAATTCATTTAAATCAACCTTATTATATAAAAAGCTTAATTTAGTCATAACATTAATTTGATAATTCAAAATATTTTCATTAGATGACATTCCATATTTCCAGTCTTGCCATTCATCAACAATGGCTAAAGAGGCTTTATTTTGTTCTGAATAATCTAATCTCATTTGATATAAATTATTACTTAATTATTTATATCAATTTAACTTATCTAATAGTAAATCTATTTTGTCTTCTAGAGTTCTAGTATTTATTCTAGATTGACTTTTATCTTGTTTATTTTTAAATAACATGTCAATATCATTTTTCATTTGAAATATATCTTCTCCGTGTTGAATAATTAATGGATTATTTTCTGTTATTTCCTTACGATTTTGTGATATATCATTAACAATACTATCTAATTTTTTATTTAATTTATCAATAGATTCATTAAGTTTATTTATTTTATATTCAACTGTATCTTCTGGTTTAGGTGGTTTAATATCCTGTAAAATTTTTTTATTTTCTATAACAGTAATTCTATTTGTTAAATCAATGATACTAACTCTATTTCTATCAATACCCTTAATTGTACTTTGTAACGATGATATATTTTTTTCTGCTGTGTCTAATTCTTCAGCTGTAATTTTATCCAATCTATTATGTTCTTCTGCCGCACTTAATCTTTCTTCTAATTCTTTATCAGCAAATGCCTTCATACCCAATTGTGTTCTAACTTCTAAAATATTTTGATCTTGTTTTTTATCATATCTAGATGGTTCTGGATATGGCATTTTATACAAAATTTTTGTTAAATTTATAGATGAACATATTTGTGCGAAATCACAAGCAGTATTTTCTAATTTACGATATTCACATTCTCCTGACCAATTGTCATTAGGGTGATGGTCACCCCCGGATGGAGGCAACACTAAATTAGTTGTAACGGCAGGTACAAGTCTCTCCATATTATATTTTTGATAATTAATAGCTGATATACCTGTTTTATATGGGTCATTTGTAACATCATCGATACCCTTAAAATAAGAATATTCAATATTTCCACTAGTCCCTGTATTTCTAATACTATTTTTAGACCAATTAACAGTAGGTTTATCATTTACCATAAGGTCATGAGTTGTTGTATACCAAAAAATATTAATATCAAATGACCCATTTTTAAGACGTCTAATTAACAAGTGTATTCCAGGAAAGTCAATTTTATCACCCATATGATTAAGAATTTTGATTTTTTTATTTGATGCTGACCAAAATGACTCAAGATTAGGTTCAAAATGTTTTAATTCAAGATCAATGTGTAAATCAACACCATCAGAAAAATACATTCTATTTTTACTGATATCAACAATTAATCTAGTTTTTTTGATATCTTTATTTTTATAACAAAAATTTCTATTTGCTATTTCAATGAAATTTTCATCTGTTACTTTTTTTTTATACATTCCTAAAAATAATTCAGGATGAATTTTACTTGTAGTAAAATTAGGATGTTTATTAGTTTGTGTATCTTTAAATATAATTTTGGCTCTAGATGTTTGGTCTGTAGATACATTTACAAAATAATCAGCATTATTAGCTTCATAAAACATAGAATTAAAAATAGGCATTTTCAGTAAATGTAGATGCTGTGTTTTATCTAAAATATCTTTTTTAAAAAATTCGTATTCTCCAGTTGTCAGTGAAGGAACTTTATCGTCATTAACAAAAAAAATAGATTGATTAGTTAAAACGGAATCAGGAGTAGCCATATATAATAAAATAATATAAAAAGAATTTAGTAATAAAAGTTATCAATGTATTTTTTATTTTTTTGTATAATTAGTTATTATATCGTAAAAAAAATAATGAATTTCCAACCTCAATTAGCACCATTTAAAAGAAAATATGAATTAACCGATGAAGATTATATTTAAGTTATAAATTATTTAAATTTAATAATTTATAATATTATATGAATGATAAAAATATGAATTATAAACACTGGTCATGGAAGAATGATTCTTCATATGTATCTGAAAAAAGTTATAGATATAGTAAAGATATGAAAACAGAAATTGAACATGAAATAATAAAAATGGAGGAAAATAAAAGAGCAGAATCTAGCAACAGACTATCAAGAAGAGTAGGTGTTATACAAACAAATATAAATCCTTTTTTAAAAAATGATTATATAAAAGATTTAGAAAATCAGGCTATGTTTTTAAGACCAAAGGATAGCAATGATCCAAAAAAAAATGATTAAAACTAAAAAGAATTTAAAGTTTATTATTAAAATAAATGTAAATGAGCAAAAAAATCTCTACTCAAAATGAGTTGTTAATGAAAACAATGATGGATTTTTACAATAAAGATAATAATATTGAAAAGATATTACCTATCATAAACGGAGAATCTCAAACTTCCTTACGTTTGATAGATTGGTTTGTAACTAATTATTCAAAAAAATATTTTACAATTCTAAAATTTAAGGATTCAAATAACAACCCTAAAAGATTTAAAGTGTATCAGGATTACAAATTAAGATTAAAAGCATATTCAAAGAGAAGATTTGATCCATTTTGTAGAT
>Ga0066371_10000341_pt1 | contig 10627 bp, 10 predicted proteins | sample Knorr_S15_td_DCM_FD_71214 | JGI IMG/M metagenome (GOLD analysis project Ga0066371, IMG submission 71214) | Marine microbial communities from Southern Atlantic Ocean transect - Knorr_S15_td_DCM_ad_63m_LV_B | ecosystem: Environmental > Aquatic > Marine > Oceanic | place: Southern Atlantic ocean... | reverse complement strand
GTTTTTTCATTTTTTGACCAAACTTCTTAAACCTCTTTTGAGTAGAACTCAAAGTTCCACCCGCCGACGACGCAACAATTGACAACATTTTGTAGGTTAACTTGTGGCAACATTATTTTTCAAGTCTAAGTTTAACTTTTTCAACTTTTCTTCAAATTCTCGTCTTTCACCGGGTGATTTCAATGTTTCGCCAGTTCGGATAGCTTCTATCTCCGGACCCGTGAGTTGAATGGCATTGACCCTGAAATCCATAAACGCTTCCATCGTTATGGGAAGAAGATCTTTCACTAGGTCATAAATAGCATTGGCATATTCGCGAATTTCTTGTTGAGCACCCTGTTCCATCCTGAGTTGGAGGTAGTGTAATAAATTATGAAGATTGATCTTCCAATAGAATTCGGTATATGTAGATTGGGGTAAGTTTCCTCTTGATTGTTCGCGACAACACTCAGATTCTAAAAGCTCGTCATATACGTCAAATGAATTTCCTAGGTGTTTAGACACCTTTTGGACAAGTTCATCCGGTACATTAACTTCTCCCTCTGAACCCTGTCTATTTACAACCGATTGTGCCCTCATGACATCTGGTTCATAATACTCTCTCGGAACCACGGAATACCTCGCAGATAATTCGTTTATACTGGCAGTTCTGTGTCGCATGTGTTGTCGTGCGATGTAGATCGGCATTTTGATATGAAATTTGAAATCGACCATCTCGAAGGGGGTTGTGTGCCAGTGTCTGAGGAGATATCGAATAAGTCCTCGGTTTCCTCGAGATGTCTTTGTTCCATCTCCATAAGAGACGCGTGCCGCTTGAACGATTGAGGTATCCAAATCTTCCCTAGGCATGTGGTCAACGAGGCGTACAAATCCATGATCCAAGACTCTTCTGAAACCGTCATCGTCTTGCATTTTGTGTTATATCTTTCGTACGACTTAAATCTTTAATGTTGTATAAAGATTTAATACCTGTTTGTAATAATAATGTCAGAAACTTGGATTACTCGTCCGAGTTTGGTACGGGCGTATCGTAGATCTTCGTGGAATAATGGGAAGTTCAAACATCCACGAACAAAACGGATTCCTAATTATAAGATTACTATAGAATCTCCGGGCGGCATCGAATCATACGATATCGATGGTGGGGCACCCATTTTAGACAATCTCGAAGAACACGGGTTCGATATGCCATATTTGTGCAGGGTTGGTATGTGTGGAACATGTGCTTCAAAAATGACAGAAGGGCGAATTGAACAAAGAGTATTGGGTATCCTGACCAAATCGGATCTTCTCGAGGGTTACATACTTCCATGTATTTCTTATGCGATAGGTGATTGTCAGATTAAAACACACGATGCCGGTAAATTTTCATTTAATAGTGGTGAATATGATTTTACTGCATACCCTTCTACGCCGGATGATTCGGATTCTTATTAAGATTTTTATTCCATGTCTCGCTTTAGTTCATCTATATTTTTATAATATCTATGCAAGTCTTTCATAAATCTTTTATTCTTTTCTACATCTAATTTATTTTTTAGTATATAAGCTAAATTCGATTTAGAATATTTAGTATTTTTTTGATTTTCGTTTGGTTTTCGTGGAATAACTTTTGTTACCTTTTTCTTCTTTGTTGTACTTGTGGGTTCTACTCTATTTACAAAACTCAACGCTTGCATTATCGTGTCGGCCAAATCGTCTTTCTTTTTAGAACTTTCAAAATTTTCTACCCAATGTTTATTTACATCGTCTCTGTTTATAAAGGTACGACAACGTTCAATTGAGACCTTTTTACGTTGAAGATATTGAGACCTACCCGGACCGGCAACATCTGGTATTTTATGACGAGCATCGTATATTATAGTCTCGGCGGTAGGATGTTTAATGATGAAATACGCATGTAAAAAATGCATAACCGAGACCATCTTCTTATTCCGATCCGGTTGTTTTTCTATGAGTACTATTTTGGGTTCGAGGACCCATGGTCTTTCGTCTAGATGTTTTCTTAAAGAAACATAGACACCATCTGAATGTTGTGGTGGGATACCGGATACGTCCCATTTAACAATTAAGTTTGATGTTTCATTAAGCATACACATAGCTAAATTTCTAATCCCGACATCAATGGAGAGAATCATTACATAAATATGTCTTTATCTCTTTAATATACGGCGGGAGGGGGTGCGCGAGGTCGGCCCTTAGGCATAAATTTTGCAACGACACTCAATATAATGAGGACGAGTATGATCATAAAAGGCATTTTAATTTTTTTCCATATGGGTCCGAGTATTTTACCCGCGACATTCATACCGGCTTTCGTGACTTTTCCCGCAACATTTAAACCAGCTTTTGCGACTTTACCCGCGGCACCTGTCACCGCATTTCCGACAGTACCGAGATCCAATTTCGTGATTTCTTCACATTTGGTCATGCAATGGGATTCACATTTGCCCCCACCGATATCTTTGGAGCACACGGGCTGATCGTCGACCGCGCCCGCCGCCTTCACTTCTTCGAGTGTTTTGTATTGGAGTTCAGTAGATTTTATCTTCTTTTGGTCAAAGGCGTCCCAGTTTTTGGGGAGGCATATACTCGCACAATTCTTAACTCTTTCATCTCTCTCTTTGTATTTCTTATCTAAGAACAAAGCGCCCCCGCCTATAGCCCCCGCGAGTGCTGCGTATTTGAGAAATTTTTTATTTTTGCTGGCAAATTTTTTCACCTTCTTACCACCTTTCTTGGCGAGCTTTGCCGCTCTCCCGAGACGACCCGCGTCTCCGGCTTTATCCCCTGCTTTAGCTGCTCTTTTTGCCTTTTGCATTTTCCTCATTTTCTTTAATTTCTGCATTTTCCTGAGTTTGGCAGCTTTTCTAGCCTTACGAGCTTTCGACGCCGCCAATTTCGCTTTTTTCAATTTTTTGAGTCTTTCTGCAGCTGCGCTCAATTTTTTACCGCCGCTACGTCCTTTCCGCGCTAAACTAGCACCCAACTTGCCCGCACTCCTGAATCTTCTAGCCATGGCGGCACTCATCGCGCCCGCGCTACCGACACGTCCGCCAATTTTTGCGCCCACCCTTGCAATACCTCTTAATCTCCCCAATCTTCGAGCCCTCCCTGCCAGTTTCAATGCGCTCGCATAATGTTCGGTCTGGTAATCTTCGGATCCATACGGCCGGTAATATTCCACCCCGTCATTATATTCCTCTATACCGGAGTATATATCGGCCATATTATAATACCCTGAGATTTTATTAACCGTAGATGGTCTATTCTAAACATCTGTTATTTTCACAAATGTTTCCTTGTTTGGGCCAAATTTCATTAAATTTTTTCTGGCACCGGCATATATATTTTAGTGGTGGTGCGTGACCTAGGAGTATACTCGACCCATGCGCCTCGACTCTGTGATACGCCCCCGCCCTGATATATAATTCATCACCCGGTTGTAAATGATGGTCATGTACCTTTATTTTGCGTTTTTCTAAAAATGGCTTCAGTATGTCGATTGGCATGTTCTTGGTGTATTCGAGAATATCTAATTCGTCTGGATGATCATACATATCAAACACTAAAAACCTCTTTGAACCATAAATGCATACTACTCTATTATCATTACAATCAAAGTGTGATTTAAACTCCCAATTTCCCGAACAAACCCTTATCGTGTAGCCCGGTCCCCTAAAATAATCATGAAAATGGCGTTTGATGACTTTACACAGTGGATGTTTATCACCTACCATATCCGTTTTGTATTGTAATCTCGCATTTGTATCCGATGTACTAAGAATCTCCCCGATGGAAGATTTTCTGAAATCATGTACCCACGTAGCATTTTGGTTATCTGTTTTATAGATTCCCACTCTTTTTATGGGAACATCCTGGATTTTTTCAATATCCCGGAGTATAGGCGTAACATCATGCTTATTTTTAGATAATGAACTTATCTTACCCTTAGCACTAATTAATACGACTACCACACAAATAATTAAAATGATAAATATAATAAGCATTCTTATTACTGATTAATATTTTATTAACTGACCGGTATTAAATTATCTTCCCAATCCCAGAATGTATATTCTCCCACTGGGATGGTGTGATCGGATGTGATGAGGCATGTCAATTCATCATCGATTTCATCGGTCTTTGTAGCTTTCGGGAAATCTTGTACCTTACAGTATTTGTTTTCCTTCTTGATATAGTGAGATCCCGTGACACGTATGTTCTCTTGTAGATCTTCACTATAGATCTCATAATAAGGATCATCCTTGCTTCCCCTGATTTTCATGGTCGCCGTGACGACGGTGTTATTACTCAACACGTCATTTAATTTGATATCTTTCATCTTAACGACGGTACCATTCTTGAGTTTGATTGGAGTATCCGGAGAAAAACAGAAAATACTTTTAACCCCTCTCCACGCTTTTTTGGCAGTGTTGGCGACTGCGTTCGCCGCCTTCTTCGCCGCATTTGCTGCCTTCTTTGCCGCTCTTTGTGCCCCCCTCGCGGCTTTTTTCGCCGCATTTTTGGCAGCATTCGCTGCCGCTTTCGCCGCTCTTGCCGCTCCCCTCGCGGCTTTCGATGCTGCTCGTGCCGCTCCTCTCGCCGCGGCCTTTGCTGCTCTCGATGCCTGTCTCGCGGCTGCTTTAGCCGCCTTACCTGCCGCTCTCGCGGCCTTTTTAGCCGCCTTACCTGCCGCTTTCGCGGCCGCCTTACCAGCCGCTGCCGCCGCTTTAGCTGCCTTTTGGGCGACCTTTGCTGCAGCTTTTGCTGCTTGTTTGGCGTATTTAACGTGTGGAAGACCTAAACCGAACGGATCGAGTACGTTATCCAACGCGGCGTTCAACATCTTTTTCGGATTTCCCGAGAACAAGTCCTTCGCGCGTTTTTTTAATTTGGTTGACGCTCTGATGACACCACGAGTCACGGTTGTACCGAAAATCATTTCAGCAATTTTTTGTCCCTTACGCAATTTACAGTCGGTGAGTCTTCCTCCGACGTGTTTCAATCCCATTTTACTGCAATATGAACCAGTGTATGTACAAGTACCCGTATCGTGATTGAAGCGAACACCATGGTTATATGGATGTACTCGTTTTCCCGTTTTCATCGCTTTTCTCGATTTTTCACAATTCGCAATTAATTGTCCATAGTATCCACCGAGCATTACTTTTTCTGGGAGGATTTTATCCTTCATAACGGGTTTTTTGGCAAATTCTTTAGGATTGGCGCGCCTGAGCGCGGCCCGATCCGTTTCGCGATATTGGTCTGTATATATGGCGACCATGGGTTGTCTGTAGTCATCTGGTAATTCTTTTGGTTTAAGGGCGTCAAAGTACTGGAAGAATTCATTACGTTTAGAAGCGTTCCATTTTGTCATGCCACTTTTCGAGAGGGAGACACCAACCGTTCCGGGTTTAGACATACTGGGGTACATTTGTATTTCATCTGCTCTAGATCCAAGAGCCGCTTTCATTTTATCGTGGATGAATTTATCCCGTTTTTGGAATTTAGCCTTTATGACAGAATCATAGACCTTAGCAAATATTTCTTCCGCTTCTTTTGGCATTTGGAAATCCTTAACCGTGTTTCCATCTTCATCGAGTGTTGCCATGAACGCCTGACCCACCTTTTCAAAAGCGGCTTTACGTTTTTCGGATTGTGCCACCGATTCACCCGGTAACTGCCCTTCCAAACCCATGGCATCCATCGTGTCCGACATAAAGTGGTCTAACATCATGCCATTAACATTTTCGTATTCTTTGGGGAAAGCTTCACCGACGGGGAATAATTGCGGATAATCCATACCCGCTTCGCGCATACCCTTCTCAACCATGTATTCAATACTGTTACGTGTTGCTGTGTTCGTTGTGTTGTATGTAAATGTAGCGTAGCCACCGAGATCCATGATATCGATCGCCATACTCAACATATCAAATAACAACATCGCCGCACCGACCGGACCCGCCGCACCATACGCGGCCATTTTAGCCGCCATTGCTGCCATCTTAACTGCCACCTTTGCCACGATTCTTACAGCCAATTTCGCTGCTAATTTACCTGCCATTTTAGCGCCGAATTTCATGACCATTTTTGCCATAAACTTCCCACCTCTTTTCATCAGTGTCTTTGCCATCACTGTTGTCAGTTCTTCTTTTATCATTTGTTTTCCCATGTCCATCATCATCTTCCTTTGCGCCTTTTTACGGTCAGCCGCACTTTCCACGGGATCGCAACACCCCGCATCATTTACTTCCCATCCCGGAGGACATTTACCGTTTGTGGCTTTCTTGTACATACATTTCTTTTTGTTTGTGGTTTGTTGTTTCGCATTTTGTAATTCGGCGCGTAATTTAGCCGCTTTTGCTTTAGCTTTTGCCTTTGCTTCGCCTTCTGCTTTTCTTGCTTCTTCTTCGGCTTTCTTTGCTTCGGCTGCGATTCTGGCTTCTTCTGCTTCCATAGCCTTTAATTCCTCGGCAGCCTTCTTTTCTTCGGCTTCTATTTGTAATCTTAATTTCTTTTCTTCTTCACTTTCTTCCTCCTCTTCCTCATCATCCTCTTCACCATCTTTAGGAGCTGTTTCAGCCTTGATGGCTTTCACCAACTCGTCCGGATCGATGCCAACCTTTTTACTCTCTTCTTTGAGTTCGTCTTGGGATTTCTTCATCCGTTTTTTTATTTCGGCGACGGCTCCTTCTGGTGTATCCTCAGCTGGGGCACCCAGAGTTTTTTTGTATACCAAGAAGGCCACAAGGAACAAAAATAGTACCAAGACTAACGGTACTATCATTTAATTAAAGACAACAATTTATTTATTTTCAATGTGGTGCTGGCATTGTGTCCATCCAATCGAAAATGAACCACTACAATTACCATACAATTACGACTCAAAGCGGTCTAAGTTTAAAGTGACGGGTTATTTTTGTTCATGGAATTGTATGAAATCATACGCTATAGATAAATATGGCGATACGAGAGGTAGTATAATATGCGGTAATATAGTCGTGATGAGAAGGAAGTTATTCAATGAGATAGGATCCGTGAGATGTGCTCCATATAGACACAGATTAAACGTATTTGGCGGAGACCTGACAATAGAACAATTTAGGGAAGACTCCATAAAAAATCCTGAGAAGAGAAATGAAATAGATGCCGAACCCATGCCTGAATTACAGATACCAATCATAAAGAACGCCCAAAAGATGGCTGAAATTAGGAATTCTAAAAGTGGTAATACGGATGAACTGAGACTCAAGAGAAATAAACCAATGAAACGAGATCAAAATAACTTAGAATCGGCATTAGGATTGATAATTAAAAAATGATAATTTCCTATATTAGTATTTAAATCATTCGTATTAAGGATATCATATACTCTTAATATGTGTGATGTATTAGCATTAATAAATGTTTATGCTACTCGTTCTTCTAACGGAAGCTCACCTGGAGTTCCAAATTGGAAATTGATGGATTTGGGTTGTGCTACTTCTTTATAGTCTCTCTTATCACCAAGATCTATTATACCACCTTCCCCAACGAGGGGGTCTAGGAAAAAGTATCTATCAGTTTTTCCGACACGGAGAGAATAATATCCCTTGTGTCCGGTGATACTATTGACTATTCTGAATAAATGTTCCGTGGGGTGATTTCCTTCAACTTTTATAAAATCCCCGGTTTTCTTGTCGATGGGCCTAGTGAACATATATCGTTCTTTCATTATCTCAAGTCTGAATGTTTCATTTAAATCAGTGTCATCAGTTTTAGCCGTTATACTTCCATACAGCGAAACAAACCCATCCTTTTCTTTCTTTATCTTATACGGACGACCCTGTCCAGCCAGGTACGTATACATAATGACTTCACCGTCCTCGTCTGCGAGTTTCAATATTTCATCAACATTCGCATCCTGGACTGTGTATCTTTCAAATGGATGACGGACTGTCAGGTAGTAAGTCACGATCAAAACCAAAAAGGCGAGGAGTCCAACGATTCTTTCCTGTGCTTTCATTTTATATAAGGGTATATTTTAAAACATGGTATTTTTGTTCAATAATGTAATGCGAGCTTGTTCGCTATATGAATAAAACGTAAGCGAGATACCCAATTCCCTTAGAGAATCGCGCATCGGTTTAATGATTTTTTTCCACTCTCCTATGGTAGATTTATACCTCCTAGTACCGCCACGATTCACTATCTTATTATTTAAATTTTTACTGTTTGTTGTGTTCCTGAAGACCCGAGCCACTTTATTCAAGTTTGGTAAAGTCTTCATAGGTAGGCTCACACTTTCCATAATATCTATGACATAGTATCCATTTTGATCTGCGATGATATTTGCCTGCATGTGAGGATATCGAGCCACATACACATTTATATCGTTCATGGTAGGAAGACTAAACGTTTTAGGTTCTTTCGTAGCCGCGGGATGGGTATGATACGATATATAGGAATTTAACACACTCCGTGGTATTGGACCAGTTTCTACAAGTGATACTCCAATTACCCGGGTGGGTGCACTGAAACGCGCCCCGTGATTAGTCCCATTAACATCAATTTTACCAGAAATTTCCTTTTTAAGATTGAAAGAGTCCGTGTATATGCTTCTTAAAGACGCAACAGTGGATTTTGGGAGTTGTATGTTAATTCTATCTTTATTTACCGATGTAACATTTCCCATCCTGGTGAGATTTGTTCGTTTGGTCCTAGATTTAGATGACCCCATACTATTCGGTCTGGATCTCTTTGTGCGCTGTCCGGGAGACCATTCCATGTTTTCGGGTGTTCTAGACATTCTTACTAATAGTGGAGTGAAAAAATTCACAGAACTTGATCAGGCTTGGAAGAATATCATTTTTCCATTTTTCCGTGTCCTTTTGGATTAGATAGCCCTTTCTGTATATATCATATTGTTCAATTAAGCGACAAAACGATACATTTGGTACCATCTGAAGGTATGTTTGACATTGAATTTCTTCGTAGTCTCGTACCGAGTTAAATAGGCCTTCCACTCTGTTTTTTATTTCCACGATGGTTTTTGAGCCATTTTCATGTACTTGAAGCCTATCTATTCTACCGACGACCTGATATTTGGTACCCATGATCTCACACACGTCCAGACTGTAAAATGTATCATCCTCTATCAGGTACGCGCTGTCTTCTTTGGCCGTTCTCTGTTCGTTTTGTGTCCCGAAGTTCGTATATAATGTTTTTTTGATATGATCTTTTGCCGTCACGATATCCGGACCGCTCAAACCAGATCTTTCAAGTTCGTGATATGCGCCTCTCAACTTTTTTTGAACTTCCGCCGTCGTATCTGCTTTGAATACATTTACATCATTTAATATTTTCTCAGTGCTTCCCATTGATGTAAGTACCCCCATCGCAACCTGTTCTTTGGTTTGCTTTTTACAAGTTTCGGGAGAATACTTGTTCCAAAGTTCGTTAATGATTTCATCAGGTTTTCTAAATGGATGGCGACCTGTTGCTCCAGCGACATCACTTACTTTTATTATAACTTTATTTACACCGATAGATTTAAGTTCCTTCGTATGATTTTTCAAATAGGGGTAACATTCACCACACGCTCTGGCGTCTGCGAGCGAGTTGTGCGCATCCGAAAATTCCTTATTGAAGAGTTCCATATACAAATTGATGAGTTTGATAGGCTTTAAAAACCTGTCTTTATACATTTTGAGAGTACATTGGAAATCTAACCGTTTGAAGCGAGACACATCCAGATCGTGGCGATACATTTCCGACAACACAACATTTTCATCGAATTTGGTATTATGAGCAACCATTGTATTTGTTTGATCCCCTATGAAATCAAAGAAATCATCTAATACTTCCGGGAGAGGACGTCCATGTTCGAGGGCATGTTCTTGTGTGATTCCATGTACCCTAAAAGCGCCTCCATCTTCGCCACCAACCAGGTACCCGTTTGGTTTCACCACGGCATAAAACGAACCAAGTTCCCGTCCCTTCGAACTGAACTTTACCGCGGCGATGGAAGCCATTCTACACGTATCAAATTTATGAAGATTTTCGCGCGTAACGCTGCCGTTTCTAATTTTTGGTAATCCGGAGGTTTCCGTATCCCAAGCGACATATTGCATTGATTGCATCTTTAATAGTCAGCGATCACTGTCTTTATTATCTATTATGGTGATCGTCAAGGATTCTATCATGTACTGCACCAACGACAGTTTCCAGTAACAAGAAATGCAATATGTTTTGAAATGTTTCTAATAAAGAATTCATGGTTAATTTTCCGAGGACTCGTGGTCACTTAGGAGATGATGTATCTCTTCTTAAATTTTAATGGACGATATGACGTCATTTATTATTGTTATTATTTGGTTTATTTCGTTTTTGTCCTATCAGGGTACCGGGTGTGCGTGTTTTTGGTGTAGCGAGTTTGGGTTTTTTAGAAGACGGAGATTGGTTTATGTTATTTGGTTTTTTGGGGGTCTTGGAGCGGGTTCGTTGGCTCACGCTGTTTGGTTTTTGCGTGGGGGTTCGTTGGCTCGTGTTATTTGGTTTTTGTTTGGGGGTATTGGTTGGGGCTTTTTTAGAGGACGGAAACGTTTTTGTTAAATTTATAGATTGGTTTGTGTTATTTGGTTTT
>Ga0066371_10000340_pt1 | contig 10627 bp, 34 predicted proteins | sample Knorr_S15_td_DCM_FD_71214 | JGI IMG/M metagenome (GOLD analysis project Ga0066371, IMG submission 71214) | Marine microbial communities from Southern Atlantic Ocean transect - Knorr_S15_td_DCM_ad_63m_LV_B | ecosystem: Environmental > Aquatic > Marine > Oceanic | place: Southern Atlantic ocean... | reverse complement strand
TCTATGAAATACAATGTCATGTGGATTACATCTAAGTATGGTGCTATCATCAATGGTAAGAAAGTCACTCGTAAGACATTTTTCAATTTGATGAACAAGTGGGGTGCTGACCCTGACAAGAAGTTTATCATGTTCCACCATTCTATTCTCTCAGAGGGTATGAATGTGAGCGGATTGACTGCTTGTATTCTACTGAGGAATCTTGATCTAATCACTATGGCACAAACTATTGGTCGAGTCATTCGACTACATAAGGAAGATGCACTTAAGATTAGTACAGGTGCTCTCAAACCTAACATCAATGGAAATGGTTATGTGAAACCATTTGGCAAGATGTTTGTACCAGTTTACAACAATGTTGGTATTGGTACAGAACGCCGCCTTCAGTCAGTTGTTGACACTATCTTTACTAAGGGAGAGTCACAGGTATCAAGGGCGACAAGGTAGTTGCAAATATTCTAAAATTATAGTATAATCAAACTACATGGTAACTAAAACCAATGGCACAAATTGACAAAATCCGAGCACAATGCCTTTCAGTCATGGAAGAGCAGTTCGCCACACAGATGAGCAAACTGGTGGACAAGGTGCGACTTGAGGACGCTGAAGCATTAGTACAGGAAATGATGATCGAGGCAGATGATTTTGATGATGCAGATTTATTCCTTGATGACATCACAGATTGGACTGACTCAGACATCGCCAATATCACATTCCAAGATATAAATGATGTTGAGGTGGATAGAGATTTCTAAAGAGTCTCGACAAACTAAAAAAGACCTTATGAAATTAGTGTATCCTGACCACTTAAAATTTCTAAAGAAACTTAAGGCGGAGTTGAAAAGAGATAAAGGTATAAGACCAAGGCGTAAATCCAGAAAAAACTACAAACATAAATGAATGCTCAGTCTCTAAATCTATTTGGATTTAATATCACTAAATTTGTGATAGACGATTGGAGTGACAAGAAATCTAGACTCTTAAAACTAATAGATTTTACTGATAATGAGATCATAGAATGTCAGACTGACTACTATAAGTATCAGACTACAGCACCATATCTTAATGAGTTTGTTGACATAATGCAAACTGATTTAGATAAGTTAGTCAATGAATACACACAGATATTGAGTGATAGATATGGAGGAGAGTGCCCTTTCAAAAATGTTGAGGAGTGGCAACTATGGTCACAGAGATATGCCATAGGACAATTTCATGGTGCTCATAATCATGGTTTAATGAATATATCATGTGTATTATATGTGGAATTTAACCCACAGGAACATTTCCCTACTACATTCTATAGTCCACACCCTAATCCCTATTATGGTACAATAGATAAGATTGCGCCTCCAGTAAATGAAGGCGAGATTCTAACTTTCCCCTCTGTATTGTTACATGAATCGCCAGTATCTAAATCAAATAAACAGAGGACAATAATGTCGTTTAACATACCTATGAGGTAAGATGTATCAGATCAATGTAACACTAACTGACAAGCAATTTAACTTGTTAAGTGAAGCATTATTTTTCTATTCTGAGGAGAAAGATGATGACAATTTATCTAACTCTATCGAAGAGTTAGAAGATTTAATTGATATTTCAACTACTAAAGTAAAGCGAAATAGGCAATTTCTCAACCCTGACTGTGACATTTAATAAACTGGCACACAGGTGGTTGTAAACCTATATCAATGTAGTATTATATAAATGTGAGAGAGATAACTCATGTGGTTACTATGCCCGAACATGGAGCGCCAGCATTGCTAGGTCAGTACTCAGTAGGGGTTCAGGTGTAAGCGATTCCCATAGTGTAAATTTGGACTCTTGGGTGAAACCCATTACAGTAGTCCCACGTTTCTCTCTCACCCACTTTATAAACTGGCACACAGGTGGTTGATTTCCTGTTGCCATGGTGTATAATGGTAGTATGAAGAACAAACACCTAGAGCACCCAGAAGATAGTATCCTGACTCTTGGTAAGAGTGGTGCTATTGATGTAATCAAGTTTTTGAAGAGCAAGAGAAATCAAATATCAGTCAAGTATGATGGTGCCCCTGCTATCGTGTATGGAGTCAACCCTGAGAATGGTAGATTCTTTGTTGGCACTAAATCAGTATTCAATAAGAAGAAGATCAAGATAAACTATACTCATACAGATATTGAAACTAATCATGGTCATATCCCAAATGTAGCAAGTATTCTACACACTTGCCTTGAGACTCTACCCACAGATCATGGAGTGTATCAATGTGACTTTATTGGTTATGGTGGTAATGATACCTACAAACCTAATACTATCACATACAAATTTGATAAGGTCATCAAACAGTCAGTAGTTGTAGCGACTCATACACAGTATATTGGTGCAACTATTCAAGAATTAGATGCAGTATTCCATTATCGACCCAATAATTATAGGAATCTTGACTGTCGCAACTTAGGACACTATCAAGTTGATACTCATGCTACTATGAATAACCGCCTAAGTGTCAAGATTGAATTCTTGCTCACTCTCGCCCGCACGTTGGTACGTTTTACCGAGTTCCCCACGCTCAAGGAAGGAAAAGCACTAAAGGTAATTGTCAACAGTTATGTGAGGGAAGGCAAGAAACTTAACCCCGACCAACTTGCAAGTGATACAGGATACTCAAAAAACTTGTTTCACTTATACAATATGATTATTGAAGTTAAAGAACTATTGATGCAAGGTATCGTTACATCAAAAGATGTTGAGTGCCTTATTGATGGTCAACCCTATGAGCATGAGGGTTATGTGATGACTAACAAGTATGGTACATACAAACTTATCAAACGTCAACGCTTCAGTTATGCAAACTTCAATATGAAAAAGACATGGGGTGTGCCAGTTGAATAAGTGGCACATAGGTGCATGAAATACTATTTCATCATACTATAATAGAAACATAAGGGGGCAAGGCGATCCGTCAGGATTTAATCTCAAACTGCCAATCTGAGTTGCCCCCTCTCAAACACATGGAGATCAATGCCGTATTCAAGACTTGAAATTCCAACCTACATTGTTGACCAAATCATTAAGTCACTCAATGAATCAATCGAAGTATGTTATGGTGCTTCAGAACAGAATAGTGATGATTACACAAAAGATTATCCCTATGCAGTTGGTTTTTCTAAAGCAACTATGGAATCGGTTGTTGATTCACTCTTACGTCTAAAACTTGAACAATGAAAACATTAATCCTAACAGACACCGAGTTCAATAGACTCTTTGAGATATTTGAACCGACTTACTTCTCACTCAAAGAGAGAGTAGAAACAAAGTATGACCCTGATCTCTCAAATGATATAAGAGATTATATCTCTCATGACATCTATCGTAAAATGATAGCAGTTGATGGAGGTATATAATGAATCAGTTTAGAATAGAATGCTCTGAAGTCAATTACTTCACTATCTTAGTTGAAGCAGATACAGAGGAACAGGCAAGAGAACTTGCTCATGCTGACATCAATTCATTTGAAGTAGAGGATGAATATGTGTCAGAGTGGAATATTGAAAACGTGGAGGAATTGTAATGCGAACATACATTTTCAGAGATTTCAATGATTTGAGAGATCCAGAGGGCATACATGGTTGCCATTTCATACCAACAAAAACTCATGTGAGTGAGAAGTATGGCAGACATTTCTTTATTGATATTGGAATGAATTTTGTATCCGCTCCTAGTTTTGAGAAGGGTGGATATGATGAGACACAGTTAGACTATGTTGGTTCATGGAGTGACCTCGAAGGCGTAGTATTACAGGACTTGTTCGACATCTATCAGAATATGGTATTTGAATATCATCAAGAAGAGATAGATGCAGAGAGAGCAAACTATTATGAACTAGAGGAGGCAGTTGAAAACGGAGAGATAACCTATTTGTAAACTGGCACACAGGTGGTTGCACTTAAATACTACTGCCTGTATTATAATACTATACAAACAAACATTATGGCATCAAAACTAAAAACCACACCAAAAGAAAAAATGATAGTCAACCTTATGGAAGAGGTTATCAGTATTTTATCAACTTGCAAAGACTTATCTGACCCAGAGTTTTCAATGTATGAGACTATGAAGCACGCAGTTGACACAGAAGTTTACTACCCACTATACGACAACTAATGACTGAAATTCCTTTCTACGACTTCCCTAAGAGTCCTATTTTGATTATCGGATTCTTTGGTATTCTTACCGCCATGGTAACACTTTATGTTGTTAATCGTGACTATTTCAATTCCCCTTTAAATCAAGATAAGAGGATTAAATGACACTATCTAAGGACACATTAAACAAACTTGCTGATGCTTTGGTATTGGAAGTTATCGAACATATTAACAACAATCCAAAGGCACATAACGCTCTATATGAGTTAGTTAGTGATGCAATTTGTGAGAAGTTAGGTAACAAGAATGATGACGGAAGTTGCTCCTTTGATGGTAGCAAACTTGTTCCCGCTGTTGTTGATAGGTTACAACTGATGATCTTACCACAGGTAATGCCTTCCGACCCAGCAAACTTGTGACACTTGGATTAGTGGCACACAGGTGGTAGATTTCCATTCCTACCATACTATAATAAGTACATAACAAAACAAACAACAAATCATGTCAACAAATTCAAGAATCGGACTTAGACTTGCTGATGGTTCAATCCTATCCGCATATCATCATTGGGACGGTTATCCACAGTGGTTGGGAGTTACTCTCAACAAACATTTTCCTACTAGGGAAGCAATCGCTGAACTTATTGATGGTGGAGACATGAGTTGTTGCCATACTCAATCAGGTTGGGAACTTACTGAACCAGAGGAACTAGAGGGCAGAGAGTTCAAACCTTGTTACTATACAGATAGAGGAGAGTCTATTGATGACAATGCTCCTAAACATCACAAAACTACTTCACACTTCTTTGAGGACACTAACAAGTGTTGTGGAGAGTATGCTTACATCAAAGAACTAGACGGAACTTTGGTATGCTATGGTATTAGTTTTTGGAATGAGAAAACTAAGGATTTCAACGATACTTTCACACCTATCAAGGAAGAAATCCCTGCTGACTATCCACAGGAGTTAATGTCAGCATGATATATCCAAATGACTTAAAGACTACTCTATTTTCAGAGATAGCAGAAATCTTAGAGGAGGCGGACAATTCCGCTCCCTATGATATAGTTGATGCTATGATCGAACTAATGAATGAAGATCAGTTGAATCAACTTGCTGACATTATTACAAACTTGTATCCTAAAGACTAATGACTGACCCAAACTTGACTGCTGCAGAGTGTGACGCTCTGCTACAACTTATCTTAGGTACGCCTTGTAGGGTTACTGACAAATTGAATGACGATTTTAATGTCAATTTTAGGAAAATTCGTCATAAACTAGGACGTTTAGCGGATATTGATGATGGAATCCCACAAATGATAGTACCTAGTGACAGTTGAATAAGTGGCACAAGGGCGGTTGATATTCAATATCACTGCCCTATAATGATAGTATAACAAACAAACAGGTTTATGACTTCTATCGTTGCTATCGGAAAAAACAAGTATGACATCAATCAAATTGATGAGTTTATTGATTACGTTTTTTCATTCTACGGTGCTGATGATGCACTATATCAAATGAATGTCACTAAGGATGACATTACACTTGCTACAGAGGACTATCTACAACTAATATCTGATTTAGATAGTGACATATTCACTTGGGGCGATGGAGACTCACTTGATAGAGAGAGAGTCAGAGATATGCTCGTAAGAAATTATGGATACTCTAAAGACTTTGATGGTGGAAGTCTTTGGGTACTAGACCAGTAAACAAACTGGCACAAGGGCAGTTGATTCTTTGAGTCACTGCCCTATAATAGTAATATAACAAACACAGAGGTTTTAACTATGATGAATCGTCAAGGTTCTTTGGTCAGAGACTACAGTTTCGACCAACTACAAACAATCCGCTCATTTTTTACTGATGGAGAGTGGGATACAATCGCTAACTCACTAGAGGACTATCGTTGCTATGATGATGACTCTTTACAAGAAGATGAATTGATCGAAGGTAGATCAGTTTATGAGCGTTGTAATGAGATAGACGATAGAATTACAAAACTATTTGCGAGGACTAAGTGATGACATTTGAAGAATTAGAACAGTTGAAACTTGATGCTTTTGAAGTGTTGGAAGTATTAGAGGATGCTGCTAGTCACATTTGTGATGAAAAACAACTATCTGGACAAAAAGTGTGGACTATGATTCACTCATTCGCTCAACTTAAAGTGGATGAATTTCCAGAACCATATCAACTTATCGGAGGCAACTAATGAACAAAACAAACAAAGATACCTTACTCAAGGCACAAAACATGACTGACAAACAGTTTGCTGCTCTTAAGGAATACTATGTTGAGCGAATTGTTGATAATATGTCAATGAAGGACTTGATAATCTACGTTACTGACGATATGCAAAAATGGATAGATGACCAAACATTTAATGATGCTATGGTAGAAATTGAAGAGTATTTTGATGAATACTTTACAGATACTATAGAGGAGGTTTTAGAGAATGTTCAGTAATGAAGAATTAAAAACTATTCATAAGTCACTTGATGATTATATAAGTGATTATGAAGAAATGGATAGTACAAAAATTGCACCTATTTTATTCAAGATAGAGGACATATTAACCAATAGAGGCGTTTTTATTGAGGGCACTAATGATGACTAAGTATCAACAAATCAAAGAGTATGTAGATGACCACGTTAAGTATTATGCTTTTTACCCTTTTGATATTGTACTCAATATGGATACAGAGCAAGAAGAAACTCTTACTTATGATGAGTATTGGCATATTCTAAAGAACAAATCAACCTATGATGTGACAGTTTGATTACTGTCACAATGGTGGTTGTTATCGTGTATGACTGCCCTATAATAGTATTATAACAAACAAACAAACATGATTTACTACAGAAATCCAAATACTAACTCAATCACTCTTACTTTTGATAGTGGTAGAGTATCTGATCTAAAGAATGCTTTAGACTTCGCTATTGATAATGACAATTCACTTGGAATAAGTGATGTTGTTGACCTTACTTGCATGAGTGATCTATTAGAGGAGGCATTATCATGAAATTTGCAATTAGAGAACTTGAGTACTTGTTAGAGTGTTTACAATTCCATTATGCAGAGCATAGTGATGATAAACGTCAATACATGGCACTTAATTGTGAACTATCATATAGAATTGATAGAGACTTGAGACAACAAAAAGAAGTTTATCGTTTACAAGGGCGTGAGTATAAAGGTTTACAATCAGTTGTTAATGACCCTGACCCTTACGGACTAGAATCAATTACTGAAGGAGATTATGATGAGCAAGGGAACTGGATTCATGAATAGTATTAAATTAGATGTTAGTTTAACTGAACTAAGTATCATTAATTGCGCTCTTGATGACTATTACGGTAGTATGGTAGATTACTACCGCACTAGCGAATATTATGAATGTAAAGAGATTAAATCAATTAAAGATAGAGTAGATGCTCTCACATTCAAAGAGCAAGAGAAAGTAGCAAAGAACAAGGCAAAGCAACCTATACCAGAATGGTAGGAGAGTCAACCAATAGTGTGCCAGTTTGATTAGTGGCACACTATATGTTGTTATTGTATTTCATGCTACTATAATGATAGTATAACAAACAAACAAACAATTATGCAATTTCAATCTGAATCACTCAATACAGTTGTTGATTACTTTGAAGTAAAAGACTGGCGCAATAATGTTAGTAAGAATACTAGACTTAAGGTAGTCACATTTAAAGGTAAAACAGCAGAGAAAACCGCAATCAACGTGTATGACATGGCGGAGGAGATCGACATTTTACTAGAAAATAACTATGCTGTTACTGTTAATACTAAAAGACCTGCTCAGTTTATGTCTAGTAGGACAATCGAAGAAGTGGCACAATCTAGAACTGGATTCTAGATTTATCCACTATAATGGTAATATAACAAACAAACATTATGACAACTATTGAAATTCTAGAAGAGCAACTTAAACAACTTAAGATAATCGCTCAAGAGCAACTTAAGAATGACCCACAGCACCCTAGGCACAAGTTTGCTTATACTATCGTAGTAAATGACCATCCACTTGGTTATCATGAGCACTATACTGATGATTTAAAAACAGCGAAGAAAAGTTGTTTAGAGTGGGCGCAAGATTATGGTTCAGCAAGTGTTGAGAATTCTAAGACATTTGAGACAGTATGGAGCGTAAGATAATGAAAGTATCAGAACTAATTGAAACACTATCAAATTATGATATGAATGATAGTATTACATTTTACTATCTTAAAAATGATGTTCTAACTAATTGTCAATTAGAGAGCACTTGTTGGTATCCTGATATGGGTATAGAATTCACTATACAAGAAACAAGTGAAGTATTCGAGGACAATGTGCCAGTTGAATAAGTGGCACACAGGTGGTTGAAACTGGTATTCACTGCCCTATAATGATAGTATAACAAACAAACAAACAACTATGACGATTCAAGAGTACAAAGAACTATGTAAAAAGGATGTTCTTAAAATCGGTTATGACGTAACCGCTAACATCAAACTTGGAACTAATGTTAAGTCTTTAGTTCATGATGATCTAGAGGGCAGTGTAGTCGTATTGGATAGAAGCAACGATTATGCAGTTATCAAGAGTTGGATAACTGACTATGAATTTCAAACAGTTGAATGTTACCTTAGTGATCTGGAGGCAGTTTAATGAGTTATACTACTGAACAATTCAATAAGGATGTTAAAAAACTTAGAGACTTAATCGCTAAGTGTGAAGAGTTAGAAGAGAAAAAGCAAACAAAATACTGCTATAAACCTTACCGCACAATTCACAATTACTAAATCATGAATACTGAACAAAAACAAGTAGTTGATGCTCTCAATCAACGTAAGTATTTGAAATTGAATACTGGATTAAGAATTGAAGCAATAGACTCTAGAATTACTGGACTCTATGCTTATGGGCGCAAATTTGCGGAAGTTGTTTATAAAAACGATTTTCTAGTTGATGTTACCAGTAATGAGACTAATTTTGAAATTGAAGAGTTTTTAACATTTTACATTAAGTCTAATGTAGCAGACACTTGGAAGAAGTTTATAAACAAAATGATATTTTCAAACTATCTTGGAATGGGCGTAGAGTCAACCGATAGTGTGCCACTAATCAAAGTGGCACAAGCAGTGTAGATTTTTGATCTCACTGCCCTATAATAAGTGTATAACAAACAAACAAACAACTATGACCAAAACAGAACGATTAATCAACAGAATCAAAGAAGTAGAGAACTTTGAAAATGTTGCATGGGTATGCAAAGACTTTACTGATTTTTGCTTTGAAGTAGCAGAGTGGGGAGTAGATCACGCTGCTGGTGTTGATTTTGATGATCCTGACCTTGATAGAGTCGCACTTGATAATGCTATCGCTTCAATCGGTTTACCACCTAGTGAGTGCTTATAATGGATACTTACACAGAAATTTTGAAGTGTTGGGAAGGTGTTGATGAGGAGCACGCTACCACTTCATTTGAATTCGGTCTAATGAATGACCTTTACTATCAACTATTCGCTCCAATTTACGATTAAAAACTATGTCTTGTTTACAAAATGAAGCAATCCTAGAATCCTTATATGAGGAATCACTAGAAGAAATTGAACAGTTTTACAAAATGAAAAACAAAACTGTTTCAGTTGACCAAATTGATGAAGAAGCAATTAAACTTGCTATGAAGCGTTTTGAGGATATGATACAATGATCTCAAAAGAGTTAATCGAACTTGCTGACCAGTATGAAGGCAACCTATTGAACTATTTTTGCGGTATGTCACCCAAAGAAAGTAAAAAGTTTAATCAATTAATCAAAAACAACAAAAGGAGGAAAAACTCATGAACACTTCACAAATTTCAGATATAGCAGTGAATGTTAAATTAACATTTTTTCAAGTGCAAATTTTGAGAGAACTTGCTACAGTTGAAAAGCGTGCTCTATTCGAGGACAATGGCGGAGAATTCGAGGACGATTATATTACACAGTTAAACATCATAGAATCGAGTCTCAATCGAGTAGAAGAGAAAACTATTGCTAAACATAGTGATAAGGTTACAGAGTCTAATTATGACTATGAGATTAAATCTTTGAACTTTAGTTGACAGTTTTAATGAGTAATTAATCGTCTTTAATTGTTACTTAGTGGCATAAGTGAGTTGTTTGTTAATCACTTAGTAAGACCACTAACTAACAATTTTATCGTGCTATTCGTCTTTATTAGTATTACATATATGAAAGTCACTTCGAGGCGAACGCCCGAAATTTTTTTCTATAAGTAACACATAAGAACCGCAATCGTGGTCACGTTAAGATTACATAACACTGCCATGTTTCCCCACTAAATAACATCATAGTAGAGGAAATATGCGTGCTTAGTTGACATTTAGTGCAATATCTGGTAGAATTAAATGTAATCCACCGCCTCAATCTTATGACTTCTCAATCACAATCAGTAACCCGCTATCGTGTAACATTA
>Ga0066371_10000336_pt1 | contig 10653 bp, 9 predicted proteins | sample Knorr_S15_td_DCM_FD_71214 | JGI IMG/M metagenome (GOLD analysis project Ga0066371, IMG submission 71214) | Marine microbial communities from Southern Atlantic Ocean transect - Knorr_S15_td_DCM_ad_63m_LV_B | ecosystem: Environmental > Aquatic > Marine > Oceanic | place: Southern Atlantic ocean... | reverse complement strand
AGGAGTACTGTCCTTGCTTATCGATGATACGTACTTGTAATTCGTAGTACTGACCAGCGACTTCGCTGGCACAGATAAACACTGATTCCGGTGTCACCACTACGTCCTCTGGACAATCGACCAACCCAAGTTCCACTGGAAGAATGTCGCTTCCCGCCTTGTCCTGCAGCTCACGTTCAAGTTGAGTTTGATCGCTTCCACCACCGCACGCAGCAGCGATCAGAGCGAATGCAATCATCGCAGTGAGCAATTTATGTGGCTTCGATTGCAGCATTGCGTCCTCATCGACCGGTTTCGCTTGATCTGACACTACCTGTCTTTGTAGCTCAAGCAGACCGGACTCTCTTGTTCAGATAAAAGGCTTTTCTTGATAGCGACCAAATACGTCAGCCAAGGTATTCATGATTTCACCCACCGTCGCTCGCGTTTTTACGCTGTTAATCAATGGCAACATCAGGTTGGCGTCCGTTTCAGCGGCACGACTTAGGGCAACGAGTGATTCATCAACTTGTGCTTGGTTCCGGTCAGCTTTTATTTGCTGCAGATTTTTGATCTGTCGCTGTTCGTCTTCTCTGGTGATCTTCAAAAGATCAATTTGGTCTTCTTCATTGCCTTCAGTGAAGTCGTTCACTCCTACGACGATCCGACGCCCAGCATTCACTTTCTTTTCGAACTCATATGCCGCGTCTGCAATGTTTCCCTGGTACCAACCTTCATCAATGAGTTCGAATGCGCCTTCTAGCATCGAACCGCTTCCAGCTTCAGCGATGTGGCTGAACATTGCTTCTGCTTCCGCTTCTAACTGGTCAGTTAATTCTTCTACGAACCAGCTACCTCCTAACGGGTCCACCACATCGGTGACTCCGGTTTCATGGGCAATAACTTGTTGGGTCCGCAATGCTATTCGGGCTGCTTTTTCGGTTGGCAGAGCGAGCGCTTCGTCCATCGAGTTCGTGTGCAAACTCTGGGTGCCTCCGAGTACTCCAGCAAGAGCTTCGATCGCTGTCCTAGCCACGTTTACTTCCGGTTGCTGAGCGGTAAGCGACACGCCTGCAGTTTGGGTGTGGAAACGAAGCATCATTGATTTGGGATCCTGGGCCCCGTAGTGGTCCTTCATCCATCGCGCCCATATCCTGCGAGCTGCCCTGTATTTGGCGATCTCTTCAAAGAAATCGATATGGGCATTGAAAAAGAAGCTGAGCCGTGGTGCGAATTCATCTACCGCCAGTCCTCGCTGGAGGGCCGCTTCGACGTAGGCAAATCCATTGGCCAAGGTAAAAGCTAACTCCTGGGCTGCTGTCGAGCCTGCTTCTCTGATGTGGTAGCCACTTATGGATACGGAGTTCCATCGTGGCATCTCATTTTTCGCGAACTCGATGGTGTCCGCGACGAGGCGCATCGAGGGTCGTGGAGGGAAAACCCATTCTTTTTGTGCTTGGTACTCTTTGAGGATGTCATTTTGAAGCGTCCCACCGAGAGTGCTTCTGTCGGTGCCTTGTTCTTCGGCATTAGCAACAAACATGGCCCAGACAGGCGCTGCTGGTGCGTTTATGGTCATTGAAGTTGTGGTCTGTCCAAGGTCGATATCGTTATACAGGATTCGCATATCTTCGATGGTGTCCACCGCGACGCCACATCGGCCCACTTCTCCGACTGATAAGACGTCATCGCTATCAAGTCCCATAAGGGTTGGCATGTCGAAGGCTGTTGATAGGCCTCCTCCTCCGGCTGCGAGGATTTCCTTAAATCTTGTGTTGGTGTCTTCTGGGGTGCCAAAGCCCGCAAACATCCGCATAGTCCATAGACGTCCCCTGTACCCGCTTGGGTGCACTCCGCGGGTGTACGGGTATTGGCCGGGCCAACCTATCGATTCATCAACATCATTATCTTTGGGTGCGTATAGCGGTTCTACCGGAACACCGCTCATGGTCTCGTAATCAAGGTCTCGGACTTTGCCGGCCTCATATTCTTTTCGCCACTGCTCTCGCGTCACTAGGTTCTCCCAAAAGCTAAATTAAGTTAGAGCGTTCTCAGTCTAGGCCGACTGCATTCAAGGGACCTAGATGATCGATTGGTCCTTCACCTGAACCCAGTTTCCAACTCGCTGCTCGACGAACTGCAGCTGCAGTGAAGACCTGAGCTTCTTTTACGGATTCTAGGGCTGTTGTTCCTTTTGCAATTCCTGCAGCAATTGCCGCCGAAAAGGTGTCGCCCGTGCCACGGACATTGCTCGTTGAACAACGTTCAACTTCTAAGACAGAAACTTTTCCGTTACACGCGACAACGTCAACCATCGAAGGTGAATCGCGGCGACCTCCGGTCAGCACCACAACCGAGGGTCCCATAGCTGTTAGACGCAGCGCTGCTGTCGACAACGCTTCGATATCGTCCTTGATTTCGTCACCCAAGATATGCATCGCTTCGAGGTGGTTGGGGGTTAGCACTAAGGCCTTCGGTATCAACCGTTGACGCATCAATTCGATGTTTTGACTCTCATACAAGAGTTCGCCATGCCGATTAACAATCACTGGGTCGATGATCAACGAAGGAAAGAGGTTTGCATCTGCCATCTCGCCAATTAGCTCAATATTTTCTTGAGAGTACAGAAGCCCTGTCTTGACAGCTTTGACTTCAAAATCATCCAAAATCGCTTCGATTTGAGACCGAACGTCCAACGCTGGAACTGGCAGGGCTGATCGAAATTCTTTTGTGTTTTGCGAAGAAACAACGGTCAATGCGCAAACACCGTGAACTGATTGAGCAGCGAAGGTTCGTAAATCTGCTTGGAGTCCCGAACCTCCTCCTGAATCTGAGCCCGCAATCGTTAGCACCACCGGAGGTTGAGTCACAAGCTTGTTGTAGCAGATACTGAGCCAATTCCTTGCCTAGGGTGGGGGGTGTGACGGATCAATCAGAGAGTGTTGGCATCATCGCGAACCCTGTTTCTGGTCGAGATATCCGCCGGGTCGCGGCTCGCGGAGGTGTATCGAGCGCTGAGGACAAACGTAATCGCATCGCTAGAGCTGTTATCGGAGCAGTAGCCGCTGGTGTGACCCACGTAGTCGCGATGAAAGAACCTTTCGGGATTGCCAGTGGAGCATTAGCTGATTTACCGGTGGATGCAGATCTAGAAATTCTGGATATCGGTGCCCGCGTCGACCCTATGGACACCGAGAGGGCTGCTCTTGCGATGAGGGAGCGTGGCATCAGAGTAATAATCACTCTTGGAGGTGACGGAACCAACCGGACCATAGCTAGGGCCTGGCCTGAAGCAGTATTGGTCCCGATGTCTACCGGAACAAACAATGTCTTCCCTTCACTTGTTGAACCAACAGTGGCAGGTGCTGCTGCCGGGTTAGTAGCAATGAGCCTGGTTGATCTCCACGCGGTAGCGCCACGTTCAAAGGTGGTCCACTTGACGCTTTCCGACGGGTCAGAAGACATCGCTCTCATCGACGCCGCTACTCTTGCCAATGATTTCGTTGGTAATCGCTTGCCAGTTGATGCCACGAACCTCCGTCAGTTGCTAGTCACCACAGCTAAGCCTGACACCATTGGCGTTTCCTCTGTTGCAGGGCTACATACAACATGCCGAGCAGATGACGATGTAGCGATATTGGTGACCTGTGGTGCAGGTGGGGCGTTGACCACTGCTCCCATAGCTCCTGGCCTATACAGAGAAGTGCCAGTTAAGAGCATTCAGAAGGTCGACTTAGGGGAAGAGGTGGAATTACTGGGTCCTTCTACTTTGGCCTTCGATGGGGACCGGGAACATCAAGTATCCGCTGATGGTCCTGCTGTCGCTGTGGTGAGACGCGATGGGCCGAGGGTGATTGACGTAGCCCGAACGTTAGAGGCAGGCGCTTCTCAAGGTGTCTTCATCAGCAAGTGACTCACCAGCACGAATCCGAAATTCACCCCAGGAGGTCTACGAAGTTCGCGCTTCGAACAAAGGCTCAGAATCTAGTTGCCGCATGGAATCCGGCAACTCCTTTCGGACACGAAGGTGAAACTCTCGATCGTCCTCAAGGCTGTATGGATAGGCCGACCCTGACGCTCTGAATAATGGAACGTGCAGTGCTCTCGCATCAGGCGGGCCAGGCCTATCGTGCTCAACAAGAATTTCATCAACTGCAGTGCCTCGATCGATAATCCGGTAAGGCCGCACAACTCCACCCCGAGTAGCTTTGCCTTCGGACGACTTCGCTACCGGAACAACGGGCTCATGGGATCCTGATCTTCGGGCGATGGCCACTAATTTGTAGACCATGCCAGCAGTGGCGTGGCCCGACCCAACTACCAATTGCGTTCCTACGCCGTATCCATCAATGGGTAGGTCAGCTAGGTCGGCAATTCGGTATTCATCAAGGTCACCTGAGACGACGATCCGCGTCGATTGGGCATCGTTTGTGTCTAACTTTTGCCGGGCTCTCAGTGCCTCATTCGCTAGGTTTCCTGAGTCGATTCGAATGGCACCAGGGACTCCTCCAAGCCTTTTTGCTGCGGCTAACGCCCGGTCGATACCCGTCTCTATTTCGTATGTATCCACGAGCAATGTCGTTTCCAGACCGTGCGCTTCGATCTGCGCTTCGAATGCAGATTCTTCGTCATCATGTGCAAGCGTAAAAGCATGTGCTGATGTGCCTGCTGTTGGCACCTTAAAACGAATCCCAGCTTCCATGTTCGAGGTGGTGTCGAAGCCAACTAGCCAAGCCGCTCTCGCAGCAGCTACCGCCGCTTCTTCATGTGTTCTTCGGCCGCCCATCTCGATGAGATGTCGACCGTTAGCCACGTCATGCATTCGCGCCGCAGCTGAAGCAACTGCGCAATCATGATTTAGGACCGACAAAACGAGGGTCTCGAGAAGAAGACCTGCTCCAAAGGAACAATCAACTCTTAATACCGGACTACCAGGTACATAAAAGTCGCCTTCTCTGTAGCTCCATACCTCTCCTTGGAATTGAAAGGATTCGAGATAATCCAAAAGATCGTCGGTGAAACGGCCGAGTCCGTATAGGTACTCGATTTGATCCGCCGAGAAACGAAAGTTAGCCAGCTGCTCAACCAGGCGGCCCGGTCCGGCCACCACGCCGTACCCGCGTCCCGCGGGTAGCCGTCTCGCGAAAACTTCAAAGGTGGCGCGCCGCGCTGCCACTCCTGATCGGAGCGCTGCATCAAGCATGGTGACCTCGTAGAGGTCCGTCATCAACGCGCTGCTCATACCTACAGCATGGTCCATCAGACGGGTTGGAGAAAGGCCTCTTTCTCGCTAGACCCTTTTTTTTGGGGTTAAAGGTTCTCAGAGGGTCTTTGAAAGTTTAAAAGACCTGCCACGGTGACTAATTACCGCCACAATCCTTGGTATGGCAATCAAAATTTCTAACCGATCCAACATTGCTCCCTTTTATGTCATGGAGGTAATGCGATCAGCAGCGGAAAGAGAAAGTACGGGGAAAGAGGTCCTTCACCTTGAGGTCGGTCAACCTTCTACACCAGCTCCTTTGGGAGCAAGGCAAAGCGCTATCAAGGCAATCGAAGAGGAAATTCTTGGTTACACCTCTGCAATGGGGATGGAGCCTCTTCGCGAACGCTTAAGTCTTCACTACCTCGAGTGGTATAAGACTGAGATCCCACCCTCGCGTATAGCGATCACCATGGGGGCTAGCGGCGCATTTACCTTGGCTTTTCTCGCTTGTTTCGAATCTGGTGATCGAGTAGCTGTTCCCACTCCGGGTTACCCCTGTTATCGAAATGTGCTGCGAGCGTTAGATGTCGACGTCGTAGATCTGCCTGTCGGGCCCGAAACACGTTTTCAACCCTCACCGGAGGGGCTTGAATCGCTCGGCCCAATTGACGGGCTAGTTGTAGCCAGCCCTTCCAATCCAACTGGAACCATGCTCCTAGAAAACGAACTTTTGGAGATAGTTAACTGGTGTCAAGCCAATGAAGTTCGGCTCATCTCAGATGAGATTTACCACGGCGTGACTTACGGGACCGCCGCCCCAACCGCGGCCTCATTTTGGGAGGAGGCTGTCGTAGTTAATAGTTTTTCAAAATACTTTTCTATGACAGGGTGGCGAGTCGGATGGCTGATCTTGCCCGATACTTTGGTATCACCGGTTGAACGTCTAGCGCAAAATGCTTTCATCGCTGCAGCTTCAGTCTCGCAACATGCCGCTCTTGGCGCTTTTGACAGCCACGATGAACTTGAGATCAACCTTGACCGCTATCGCACTAATCGGCAGATTCTCTTGGAAGGTTTGCCTACTGTCGGAATCGGTAAGCTCGCTCCGGCTGACGGCGCTTTTTATATCTGGGCACAGGTAGACCACTTATGTGATGACAGCCAAGCGTTAGCCCAACAATGGCTCAGCGAGCTAGGGATAGCGGTGACTCCGGGTATCGACTTTGACCCTAGCGAAGGACATCGGTTTATTCGATTTTCGTTCGCCGGTTCTACCAGAGAAGCGCTTGAGACAATTGAGAAGTTAAGTAATTGGTCAGCCTGAACCATGACTCCGCGCTTCGTTCAAGGCACCTAGACACTCATTGCTGTGATCTATCGAGCGCGCAAGCCATTGACCGTGTCCCTCATTCTTTTGTGGCTACGGCATTAGGGGTCACATTCATTTTTGGCTCGTAGCGTTCGCTATCGACATCGCGCGTTTTCGCGGCAAACTTCTGTCGCAGATCGTCGCGACAAACTTCGCAAGGTCCGTAGAAAATCTCGTTAGCTGCTCCCGAACAACGCGGACATTCGAATTCGAGCCTTTGATCACTATTTGTCACGGTCGCATAGTGACACTTGAGATGCTCTAATAGTGGAATGGGGTAAGAATGACTCGAGACCTCTTAGTTGAAACTTGCTTAGCTCAGCCTGAAGCGGTTGAGGATTTTCCCTTTGGCGAGCATGTGTCTGTCTTCAAAGTTGGGGGCAAAATGTTTGCTCTGCTTCCGCTACATTCCGATCCCGCTTCAGTCATGCTCAAATGTGACCCTGGCAAAGCGGAATTACTTCGTCAGCAGTATTCGGCTGTCCGAGCTAGCAACTTTCACAAAAAGCACTGGAATCACATTTCTCTAAACGGGTCGGTTCCTCTGGAGGAAGTTGGGGAATGGATCGAAGATAGCTATGACCTAGTGGTCGACAAATTGCCCAAAAATCTTAAATCACGACTACAAGATGAGATCAGAAATCTCGAAGGATAGTTTCGTCTGGTTTATTTTCGAGAGACACCTCTATTCGAGAGCAAGTCACCTAATAGAAGCGCCCTCGCTACAAGAGCGAGGGCGCTTTAGTTCATCTGAGGCGGGTTGCCTATCTAAAATAGTTAGGGCTTAATTGCGCGAGGACCGGCACGCACACCATCAGATGGGATGATCCGGGTTGGAGTCGCCACCTCTTCATTGAATAACGAAGGAAGCTTCCTCCCAAGTTGGTAGGCCGCTTCAGCGCCCGACCACCTCCAGAGTCCTATTTAGTATTGGCATTGTTTGGACCACCTCCTTTCTCTGGTGCTCAGATGTTGACACAGTCCACGAGGGGTTAGGTGGCACAGGACTTTCTTAATGAAACGATTGTTGCTAGGTCACAGCATTCCGGATCGCCAGCGTGACTGCTTTCGTCGCGAGCTCAGCGACAAGGTCAGGTGTTGCTTCAATTTTCTGAGTGGAGAGGAGGAAGAGTGCATCACCATCAACTGAAGTGTGGGGCGGGTCAATTGTTCTTGCAATCCCCGTATGCGCTAAGTCCGCTACTCGGCAAGCTTCAGCTTTTGTGAGTCGGGCGTTGGTCACTAAGCATCCAATCGTCGTATTCGCTTTCTCTTCACCCGCTTCCCAGGCAGAAATTTCTTCAATCGACACATACGGGTATCTGGGGGCTTCGGAAGGAGCTGAAGAGCCTGCCAAGACTGAACCATCAGCATCGATGACATCACCAAACGCATTTACAGCAATGATCGCACCGACCGCTAGTTCCCCTGACTGAGCAATTCCTATTCCCTGGCCTCCTGGGCTTCCATGGGCGCGTCCAGCAGCTTTACCCACCGTGCAGCCTCGTCCTACACCGATTCTTTTCGATGTTGGATCCGAGGTAGTCGCGGCTTCGCAAGCTAACCGTCCTGCAAGCGGCCCTGGTCTGGGGTTATCCGGTCCAGTTATGTCGAAAATGACAGCACCGCCGACGACCGGGACAATTGAGGAGGCCAACTCCAGGCCGCGACTTTGCTCTACACACCATTCCACTACACCATCGGCTGCAGCTAGACCGAAAACGCTATTGCCACATAAGACAACTCCATGGCATTCCAGTCCGGATCCATTAGGTCCAAGCGCTGCTGCCTCCCTCGTCCCCGGGGCTCCTCCTCGCACCGCTACAGCTCCTAAGGACCCTCGAGGTGGGAGAATGACGGTCACGCCCGTCGCATTTTCCTCATCAGTCCAGCAACCCACCATCACTTCTTCAATTCCGAGCGCCATATGTCGACCTCACGTTTCCATAAGCACTAGAAATATACGGTGCCTGAAGGTCACACCATTCATCGATTGTCTAAAGATTTGCGAGCTGACCTAAGCACAGGGGTCGTCACGTCCTGTTCGCCGCAAGGTCGGTTTGAGTATGGGGCCTCGGTTATAAACCAGAAAGCTTTGGTGAAGAGCGAAGCCTTTGGGAAACATTTGTTTCTTACTTTTTCCGAGGAGACCATCCTCCATATCCACTTGGGTCTCATCGGCAAGTTCCGACCGCAACCTCTTGAATCGGAACCTTCGGACACCGTACGTCTTCGCCTAGAGGGCACCAGAGCATGGCATCTAACCGGGCCACAAAAATGTGCTCTCATACCCCAAGAGGAGTTATTGGAAGTCGTTGACGAATTAGGGCCTGATCCGCTTCGCCGGGGCGGCAAATGGGAGGACTTCGCCTCTGGCCTAAGCAACCGTAAAACTCCCATCGCTATTTCTCTGTTAGATCAATCAGTGATCGCAGGAATTGGGAATGTTTATCGAGCCGAGTTTCTTTTCTTGTTAGGAATTCATCCTGAGCGCCCATCGTGCGATCTGACACAGAGTGAACTCAGGGACCTGTGGGATGTATCGGTATCTCAACTGCGTCAAGGAGTTCGACTAAACCGGATCGTGACGGTGAGCCAAACAGATTCTGGAACGGCGGCAGGCCGTTTGAAACCTGAAGATGCCCTATACGTGTACAAACGCGAAGGACAACTTTGTCGCCGTTGCGACTCTTTAATCAAGGTAACCAAACTTGCCGGCAGAAGTTGCTGGTGGTGTGACAGCTGTCAACCGTCATAGGCAGTCTGATTAAGCTCGCAACCTTCAACTTATGGATTACGTGTCCCCTGCTATCTGAGCTTAAGGTTCAAGCATGCCCAACGTAACTATCCCCCGAAAAGCTTGGTTGGCTCTAGTCGCTGCAGGTTTAGCTATGTTCTTGGTGGGTGTCGATGGGTCGATAGTCAATGTCGCATTCCCGAGCTTTCGACGAGATTTTGACGGCGTTACTAATGCTCAGTTGTCTTGGGTACTCAATGCTTACGTTCTGGTCTATGCGGCGTTACTAGTCGTAAGTGGCCGGCTAGCGGATCGAGCCGGCCGGTTACGCGTCATGTCTTTCGGGTTGGCTGTGTTTGTGCTCGCATCCATTGGAGTTGCGGCAGCACCAGTTCCATTTTTTCTGATCGCGATGCGGGCTTTGCAGGGCGTCGGTGCGGCCTTAATTACCCCTGCTTCTATGGGGCTGGTAATTGCCTCATGGCCATCCGAACGCAGGGCAACAGCGGTAACTCTTTGGGGAGCTTGTTTTGCTTCTGCTAACGCTTTCGGACCGGCCATAGGTGCCGGAATCATCGAACAAGCTAATTGGCGATGGGCCTTTTTGATCAATTTGCCGATCGGCGTAGGCGCGTTCGTTTTGAGTAAACAAGTCTTCAACGAAACTCCCAAGGATGAGTCAGCAGCGAAACCGGACATAACCGGTGGTGCCCTACTTTCTTGCGCGACAGCTCTAGTTGTGTTGGCCATTGTTCAAGGGCGCAAATGGGGTTGGTTATCAGCTGGGACTGTACTTTCAGTAGCAGCCGGGATCATGCTGTTTGTTTCTTTCGCCTATCGAAATAAACGGCACCCCGAACCAATACTTCCCAAAGCATTGGTTCAGATCCAGTCATTCCGCCGAGCATCAGTTGCATTGTTCGTTTTCACTTTGGGGATGTATGCATTGATGCTTTCGCTAGTCCTGTTTTTGACAGATGCATGGGATTATTCGATAGGTGTAACCGGGTTATCTACCGCTGTGGGTGCGCTAGCGGTCACTGTCGGAGCAACGTTCGCAGGGCCTCTGGCTGACCGTTACGGTCATCGATCCGTAGCCGGGCCAGGAACCTTCATCTGCGCATTTGGAATGTTTTGGTGGATCACGATGCTCAGCGAACAGGCCAACTATTGGTCGGGCTATCTGCCGGGACTCTTATTAAGTGCCACAGGAATGGGAATGACGTTGGGGGTACTTGCGGCCGCTGGCGTCTCGCAAGTATCACCTGAGTATTTCAGTCTTGCAGGCGGAGTTACTCAGACAGCGCGACAGTTCGGCGGCGCACTCGGTCTAGCCGTTATGTTCGCAATTACAGGCGAGCC
>Ga0066371_10000335_pt1 | contig 10684 bp, 19 predicted proteins | sample Knorr_S15_td_DCM_FD_71214 | JGI IMG/M metagenome (GOLD analysis project Ga0066371, IMG submission 71214) | Marine microbial communities from Southern Atlantic Ocean transect - Knorr_S15_td_DCM_ad_63m_LV_B | ecosystem: Environmental > Aquatic > Marine > Oceanic | place: Southern Atlantic ocean... | reverse complement strand
ACTAACTGATCTTTAGGGAAATACTTTTTTTGAAGTTGGGCCATCTAAATAAAATATGACTTCTATCATACTATGTATATGAGTTTTTATGGCTTATAAGGGGAAATTTCGTCCAAAACGACCAAAGAAGTACAAAGGTGATCCGACGGGGATCATTTATAGGTCACTTTGGGAGAAAAAGTTCATGGAATATTGCGATCTAACTGAAAGTATAAGTCAATGGCAATCAGAAGAATTTTGGATTCCTTATAAGAGTCCATTAGATAACAGAGTACATAGGTACTTTCCAGACTTCTTTATCAAATATAGAGACGCACATGGCAAAATGAGAAATGTGGTTATTGAAGTTAAACCAGCAAAACAACTAAAAATGCCCAAGAAAAATCCTAAAAAGAGAACTAAATCATGGGCATATGAAGTACAAACATACGTTGTTAATCAGGCAAAGTGGAAAGCAGCAGAGTCCTACTGTGCTGATAGAAAATATGAATTCAAAATCATGACCGAAAAAGAACTAGGAATAGTATGATCGCAGAAGACATTAAAAACGCAGCAGGCGGTAAATTCAGAAGTGGAGACTGGTATGTCTCACAATTAGAAGGTGCCTTGTCAGCTAAACAAGAAAGCGAAACCAGTCTAAGTGACACATCAGGATTTGAAAGGTATGGTATGTACTTCTTTTCCTATGGTGTAACACACCCAGACAAATATGAATTTTGGGATGTTCAACCCCTAGCAGTTGTATTAAGAATGGACAGGGATGGGTGGTTAGGATGTAACTTACATTATATAAATCCCGATTATAGAGACGCTGTTGCGAATGGCTTACTAAATAAAGGTACGACTGTGCCTAAAAATAGTTTACATAAGTATCACTATTCTGGTATAGGAAATCAACATAGAGTACCTGATGATGAAGATTGGGGTGCAATATCCCTTTTGCCCACTGAAAAATTTATACATAAAACTGGAAGAAAGTACCCTAAACACAGAGCATTCAACTGGCGAGCATAATGGCTGCATACGGTTCTAGAAAAATTACAGCAGAAGACAGAGCAAGGTTAATACCCGACTCTGAATTTGGTGCTGAAATAGATACTGGACATAAAATCCAACAAGGTAAACCAGACGGTACTGTAGAAGAATATAAGACATTCCATAAGAGAGGTAGCGATACTACAATTAGACCAGTAGATGATCAAGGTCAATTAAAACTTAACAGAGCGCCAATATACACCAACGGAAAAGTAGATCAAGCAGAAATAACTCCACCAATAGTCAATGGACAAGCAAATAAAGAATATCTAAGTCCAGAAGACCAAAAGAATATGCATGAGGATACTCAAGTAGCAGTATCCAATTATGTAGAGGCTACAGGAGAACCTAAACAAGCATGGATGAGAACAGATGGATATACAGACGAAATTGAAGAAACATATGGGGATTTCCTAAGTACAAAGAATGAAGAGGTAAAAAAGGGTCTAGTAATTGAAGCCAGTAATGAGAAAGAAGGTAACATGTGGACTGCATATACAAATCATGCAAGTAATGTCTGGAGTGGGGTTGCTGATATTGCTGGAACTTTTTATGATCTAACAGGTAGGGGCAGAGGTCAAGCACAAGTAGTAACAGATGCCACTAAAGAGGCAATGTTGAATGGTGAAGATTCGATGTTCAAAAGGATAGTGAAATATCCTATGGATATGGCAGCTAATCAAGATCATTTCTTCATTCAATGTTATGCATATCAACCTCCATACCAAGAGGCATTAAGTGGATCCGAAGGAGCAGGTCTACTCCAACCAGGCAAAAAAAGAGATTCTGGTTTGGCATATGGTATAAAAAGACGTTCACCATATCAACATAAATTAGGGGCAGGGATTAAGCTACCCATGCCTAATAATGTTACTGAAAATAACTCAAGAGAATGGTCTAAAAAAGACATGAACACCAAAACAATGGGTGCTATCCAACAATCTGGAAAGAATGCTATTGGTAGTTGGTTAACAGGTGACCTATTTGGTTGGGGTGGTACATTAAGAAAACTATCTCAAAAAATAGATATTGCCACACAATCTAGTGGTAGAACTGACATGATGGCACAACAAGTTAGTCAGTTGGCTGCAGATCAAGGAGTTGATGTTTCTCCTGAAGATATATTACAGAGAAGTACTGGTGTTATTGCTAACTCCAACACAGAACTACTATTCTCTGGAGTAGATATAAGATCATTTGAATTTCAATGGACAATGAGCCCTAGAGATCCCCTAGAGGCACATAATGTTAGAATGATTATTCGTGCTTTAAAACAGTGGTCTGCTCCTAGAAAACTAAAGAAGATCGCATCAGGAGAAGATAGATCAGGGACAGGTCAAGCAGGTGGCCCTTCATACTTCTTGGGAACACCAAATATATTCAGAATAAGATATGTCACTGCTGGTAATAAAAATATCCTTGGTGTAAACAAATTCAAAGCAGTTGCTTTAACTGGTATTACTGTTAACTACACACCAGAAGGACAATGGATGTCCTATGAAGGAGGTATGCCCATATCTGTAAATATGACTCTAAGTTTCCAAGAGTTAGAACCAATCTATAACACAGATTACAGTCCAGATGTTATGGATGGAAGGAAGTGGGATCCAGACGATCCTGAGACTGTGGGTGATCTAATGCCAATTAGTTTGATCAAACAATATGATACTTCAACTTCAGATGTAGGTTACTAAAATGAAAGGTTATTTTGCTTATTTTCCAGTATTAAACTACGTCTCTAGGATGACAGATAGGTCATCCAATGATGAATATATTCGTGTAAAAAATATCTTCAGAAGGCCAAAGATTCGTGATGACATGATGAGTGTTGTCACTGCCTTTAGTGACTATATGATCCTTGGCAATAAAAGACCAGAGGAGGTTGCCAAGGATGTATATGGCGATCCTCGTCTGGACTGGGTTATTCTTATTGCTAATAATATTACTAAATTAAGAGACCAGTGGCCCCTTACTGATGTTGATTTTCAAAAATATGTACTAGAAAAATATGGAAGTGAAGAAAAACTACAAGAAGTACATCATTATGTAACACAAGTTATGTTTGATGATAATAGGAGAGTAGTAATACCAGAAGGACTGGTAGTAGACTCTAACTTTGATTCACGATACCTAGAAAGAAATAAAGCAAGGCAAGAAGAAGTTACCTTTGCTGGGGGTACTAACTTAAATCCAATCGATAGTATAGATAATGCTGGGACAGTTAAGGATAGTTCTGGTAATATAATCACCCATAAGAACGTAGCGCCAATAACTAACTATGAATTTGAAGAGCTGGAGAATGATGCAAAGAGAAGAATAAAAATAATAAAAGACGATTTCCTAGATATAATTGTAAGTGATATGCAAAAAGTTATGAAATATAAGAAATCTTCTCAGTTCATTACTAGAAGAGAGAAGTGGGCATATAACCCAAGACTCAGCGGACAATAAAATCCATTGCTATTGTAATCCTTTCCTTTTCGGAAGTATGTTCTGTAGTATAATGCGGAACATATGAAGGGAATATTGTAAATCTTCCAGCAACATTCTCTTCTATTATTGGATCATAACAAGTACAGGTTTTATCACATTGTACTGTAAGATTGGCACTTAAATAACCATCATCGTAATGATGATGTTTTTTTATGGATTCTCCTTTTCTAAGAACATTCAACCAAGCTTGTACATGAACCTCTGGAGTGGGATTACCTAACTTATCATTATACGTTTTAAGAAATTCCAATGAACATGTATATAATTCTCTTATTTCAGGCGTATCCCAATCAAACAAATTATATTGTAACGACCTAGTAGAAACATGAGTATCATTCAATCCAGTAGTTCCACTAGTACCATCCCAAGGCAACTTTAAAAGTTCCTTTTCTTGTTCTAAACAAGTTTTCGCCAAAACAGGCAAAACTATAGGAATGTCAACCATTCCTATAGCAAAATTAGTACCGAATTTAATTTCCATAAAAAAAGAGACCCTTTCGGGTCTCTTATATATTAACTTTCCGCTAACTGTTGAAAGTACGAAAGAGCATCATCCTCTTCTTCTGTAGATGCAGTTGCAGCTGCAGTAAGATTAGATAGTTCCTCGTCAACCGTCTCACGACCAGAATCTTCGTTTACAACTTCTGGATCTTCACGCTTAGGTGTAACCGTCTGTTTAGTTCCAAGAACTGTATCCAAACGAGACTTAAGAGCATCATATGATTTGAACTGATCATCAGCAGTAAACTCACTGAGATCATGGATCTTATCATAGATCTTTTCTAACTCAGCATCATCATCTAAAAGTGCCTCAACCTTACCAAACTCTGAACTATCATAGTTCCAGAATCCAGCAACTTGCTTGATCTTCAACTTGAAGTTAGCACCTTTCCAGAAATCAAAAGGATTAATTGGTTCTTCATCCTCAAATTCTGGTTGCATGGAAGCAGTAATCTTATCAAAGATTTTCTTTCCAAACTTATAAAGAAATACTCCGCCCTCATTCTCAGGGTTAGAAGAGTCCTTAACTACATATACGTTTGCATAGTAGGAAAGTTTACGCTTCTGCTTACGAGCAATATCCTTATCTGATTCACGACCACTGTTCCAAAGACTACGATTTAGTTCTCCGACAGGATCATCTTTACCGAGTGTGGTTAAAGAGTTCTCAATATACCAACCACCAGGCCCTTGGAAGGCATGACTCCAAACTTGTGACCAAGGAAGTTCACAATTGGCGTGTGCTGGAAGGAAACGAATTACAGCATAACCGTTACCTGCTTTATCTACAGCTGGTTTCCAAAGACGTTCATCAACGTTCTTACCACCCTTTTCGTTGAGTTTCTCAACTTTTTTCATCAATCTCTCTGTAAGAGAGCCTGCTTTAGATTGCTTCTTTAATGCAGCAAATGACATTTAGTATTCTCCGTGTGTTTTGTATTTTTAGGATTGTTTGTATTATACCGAATAATCAGTCCTTAGGCAAGTTATTCTCTAACTTCTCTAACGTCTGACTCATTAGTTCAAAAAATGAATTAATGTCTTGGCCAGGTTGAAGGCCTAAGAACTTGGCAGATTCTAAAATCTGCTCTCTCATCTCAATAGCCTCAGGGTCTTTCTTCTCTAATTGCAGACGAAACATAAAGTTCTTCTGTTTTTCGAGGAGTTTTTTCATATTGGTAATATGTCTCCGACCTTCCTTACTAGTAGGAGAGGTTTTAAAACCAGTGGAAACAATTCCCTTCATAATATCTTCTTGAAGTTCCTGTATCTCGGCCATTGCGGCTCTGACTGTGGGAGCTTTAAAAAAATCACTCATATTGAAACTCTGATGTACTAGTATTTATAAGGGTTTAGCGTCTTTTAATCCACCTTGGAAGGTAGAATATTCCGAAGGAAGAACCCCAGAAAATTGCTAATGCTATTATGTGTTGTAATCTGTTGGGATTAACTATTAATCCAATAGTTACAAGTCCGATCCAAGTATAATCTAAAGTACCGTGAAACCGATACCAGACATTGGCACCAAACTTGGCAATAAATTTATCTCTTTGTTTTGCGAACCACGGTGATACGTGGCGCATCATAACAAAACCCTCATTAAAAAACATGAGAGTGAAACCAATCCAAAAAATCATATCGGTAATTTAGATCTAGACGTTCTCTTTAAATAGTTTAACTCGGTAGCTTCTGCTTTTAGTTTGTCTTTGAGTGGTTTGGAAATTAATTTTCCTACAGATTCAAATTCAATGTTTTTCTCTTCGCAGTAACTAATAATAGCCTCAATATAATTGAGATCAGATTGAAGTACAAGTTGCTCGATGTCACTTGTAAACTTATTCTGACAGAGAAATTTCTCTTGTAATAGTTGGTTAACCTCTTTCTCCATACTCACTAAGTTTGTGGGTGACGAATTCTTTGATATATTTGGTAAGAAGCTTAATATACTCACCTTTGTTACGTTTTTCATAAACTTTAACATCTCCATTGTCAGCAACCATTAAGGTCACGATCTTTTCTACAGCAGTGCCTGTCATTTCATAGTACATACAGGCGTATGCAGTTTCTTGTACAAAATAATTCTCAAGCCATTTCTCAGGCTTGATTTTCTTAGATGTTTTGAAGTCTATTATGGCTAACTCGCCATTATACTCTGCAATACAGTCTACTCGACCAGCAATACCAAAATATTCAGAATATAATGGCTTTTCTAAAGCATGTATATTATTTATATTGTCTAAAGAATCTTTAGCCGCAAGAAATAATGCCTTAGTTGTTGGAAGTACACCATCTATAGTATCAATATCCTTATTTAAAAGATATTGTTCCACTAGATCGTGAAATCTTGTACCCCTATCGGTAGATACTTTCGTAATCTTATTGGCAGTCTCTTCACCAACTTTCTTACGCCAATTAATAAAAATTTGACGATTGTAAAAACTAGTTACAGAGGTTATAGAAGGAGATTTTTTACCACTAGGAAGTGTGTAGTATCTCACTCCATCTATAGATTCGGCTTCTAAATCAAAATCACCAAGTTTATTCAAATGAGTAAACGTCATAAAGAAAGTGCCATTTTAGTAACCAAATAGTTTCTTACTAGACCAGATCGAACAATGTCATCTATACCGAATTCAGTAACACCAAAATCTTCTTCCATAATTTCGATGATTCTTTTGAAATCTAAGATGCCATTCTTCTCATATGATTTTGTAAGATCTGTTTGAGTAGAGTCACCACAAAACATTATTTTGCAGTTATCGCCTACTCTTGTTATTATACTATCAAGTTCGTGAAAATTCAAGTTTTGCATTTCATCGACCAACACAATGCAATTATCCATTGTGGTTCCACGAATAAATGAAGTACTCCAGAATGAAATAGTCTCCTGTGCTTTCAGATTTGAATATAACATTTCAAAATCTGCATCAGAAGCCATTTCAAACATATACTTTACCATATTCTTATAAGGAATCTGATAAAGGAAGGCTTTGTCTTCATGGTCTCCTGGCAGGAAACCAATCTCTCTTGTAGAAACGAGAGATCTTACGATATAGACTTTATCGTAAGGTGTTGTGTCATCAAGGACATCCTTTAGGGCAAGATACAGACTAATAAAGGTCTTACCAGTACCCGCTGCACCATAGGCAAAAATATTTTTACCTTCTGCATAGTTGTCAAATAGTACCTTCTGATTATCAGTGATAGGTTCTATATCAACCAACATACCATTGTTGATTGGTCTCTTGCGGCGCATTTGTTTAGCAGTCATTCCAGCACCAACAGCACTGGCACGATGCTGACTGTTAGTATTCCTTCTTTTTTTTGTTGACATACTTAAACAATACCTCTTTTTGCTAAACGGCCTTGGATTCCAGATGATTTTTCAGATTTCTTTAAAATCTCATTCCAGCCTGGATGTTTGTTATGTAACTTATCTCTCCACTCTCCAACTTCTCCAACACCAGGCATAGTAGATGGATCTGACCAATCTCTTTGCCAATCGGGGTTATCTTTACACCACTGATCCCATTCAGTAATGCTCATGGCGACTTCTTTTTGTTCACCAGTGTCTTTATGTATAACAGGATAGGTGGCCATATTAGAAAAAATTAAAGTTGATATTAAATCGTCCCATAGCATTTGTAGTATTAGTGGAACGATGTTTAACACTAGGGTTGAATAAGAATAATCTATTCTCAACACTATCTATTTTAGTACCATCTTCAAATTCTGTAAAGCCGTTACAGGTATTTAATGCGAAAATAGCGCCCTGATGATCATATTCTTGATCTATATGATAAGGGTGTTTGTGAAAAGTTTCACAGTAAGGATAAAAGTTTGCTTTAACTCTAAACATAGTTTTATACTCACATGCTAAATTAAATTTAGGAAGAAATATGTCCCTAATGACACCCCAAGTCTCATGGGTTGGTTCATCATTCTGATATATTTGTTTAATACAATAAAAATTCCAATGAGGAATATCTCCATCCAATTCCTCACCAGAAACACCCACGGCAGGTTTATATTCTAAGTTACTAAAAGCATCCTTAACATATGCCAACTCTCTTGGATCCAAAAAATTATCTATAATATCAGTTATCATCTGGTTCCATTGCTTTTTTTACTTTTTCAGCAGTTTCCTTTACGTTCTCAACTAAGTCCTGAACGAGATTTCTTTCCCACCCAAGAGCCTCAGAAACAACAGGGAACTGACCAACAAATACATCTCTACATGCATTTGCAATATCCATATGTTCCTTCTGCGTACCGTTGGCAGTCCTCAGAGAGATATAATGAATCCAAGAACGACATGAACCTGTCATATAGATTCTAGTAGGTGTGGCGAGAGGAAGAACCATTCTAGCACATTCCTTTGCAACACCAGACTCAAGCATCTGTTGATATAAGGAAATAGAAGAACTAAACAAAGTTTGTATCTGTCTCTCTACTGTCTGTTTAATGAAAGGATCCAAATCATCTGTAGAATTCTGTCTATTCTTTGTATCCTGCCTCCTAAGATTAGGCAATGGAATATCACCTAACTTTGAACTATCAGCATATCTTTGACTAAACTCTTGGAAAGTAAATGATCTATGACGTAAGATCTGTGCTGCAATAGCACGAGTAGTCTCTATCTCTAAAGTCATAGAGGACTGTTCAAAAACAGACCAATGTTGATGTTGAATACAATAATTTAACAATCCAGCAAATTTTTCATTATCCTGATTAGATGGATTAGATACTCTGGCAACATATGCCATAAGTTTCTCCGCATCAGGAGTAACAGTAACAAGTTTTACAGTCATAATTCTTCTATTTGATCACCATAAGTTACTTTTTCTTTCTCTTTGATTCGGATAGTATAAGAATCTGTATTTGAGTAAATCTCTGATTCCAGTTCATTTACAAGAGATCTTAAGTTCTTGTAGATTAGTTTTAATCTTTCTCTATCGGGTTCTGGCATTTTAGACGTAATAATTGAAATTGATTACACACCTACGAAGTTCATCAGTACAGGATGATCCAGCATGTTTCATGTTAGAATCAAATACTAACATACGATTAGCGATACTGTCAACCTTTGTACCATCTTCAAATCTAGTGTAACCGTTATTGGTATTCACATAATAGATCGCAGTTAAGCAATCGTCAACATCTGTATGGAATTCATACTCTTCAATTTCAGGTGTTCTCATATTTAGATTAGCCTTAATCCTAACTATTGCAGATGGGTCTAACTTTTCTACTATAGGAAGGAGACCACCCCAAAATTCACTTCTAGGTTGATATTGATGATAGAAAATATGACAAAACTGGCACTTTCCATCTCCAGGCATGTTTATGCCATCAGAAAAGTTCCAGTTAAGTAAGGAATCATCCATCATCATTTTACGAAGATTTTCGTAAGATTCTGAATCTAGAAAATCATCATAAACCTTCAGTCGCTTCATCTGCTTCCTTCAATAAGTTTGACACATATTTCTCTGTGCCATCCATAGTCTTTACTGCAAACAAATTAGATTTCATATATTTCTTAGTCTTCTTATACTTCTTGATGAGTTTTGCATACTCTTCAGTATTCATCTCAACTTTACCTTTTTTGGCATCACCAGTAAATTTACTACCAGCAACGTTTCTGCCATCTCCCATAGGAGAGGATCCTGAATATTCACCCATTTTTCTTCTTCTGTGGTTTCTTAGGTTTTGTCTCTTTCTCAGGTTTAAGCATACTGTCTCTCCAGAGTTTAGGGTTCATCTGCCCTTCAGTCTGTTTCCATTTCTTCAAACCTTTTTTGTACTTATCGTAGTAGTAATCAAACATTTCCACCTGCTTTTGGCAAATAGTAATGTCGTAACAAGTCTTGTCAGCCTTCTTACCATCAGTTTCCACTTCCTTAACATACTCTACAAGGTAGGCAGTGTATGGAAGTTTTTTATCTGTAGCAAGTTTAGGATCACAATCTTCGTGTATGATTTTCAACTGCGGTTCCCCCAAGTAATTTCTGGATATGCTTCTGATACTAACTCCTTAGTTATACCATACTTAGTCTGAAGTTTCTTATCTTTAACTAGAATAAGAATCTCAGCCTCAGGTTGTGGTAAAGTTTGAAGAAGGTTAATGAAAATACTTTCTCTCTTTATCTTATTGAGTTGGTCGTCTCCACCTTTTACAAAACGGTAAAACTGGCGAGCAGCATTCCGAATTGTGGTTCTTGATGGAACTCCCTGATCTTTAGATGCCTGAACATCACCTTCTACAGGTTGATATGGTACAGGCCCATCTGGTAACATAGAAACCACGGATGGATCAAAGTTCCAAACCATTAACATTTTTAAAGAATCATCTCCATGAGTACGGAGAAGATCTACTTTTTTAGTCTTAACTCTTTCTGAATCTACGGCTTCCAATACCTCATGCACCAAAGGATTAGGTGGCAGTTCTTTTTTCTTAACTGTCACCGTCCTTGGCTTAGTCACAGGGGTTTTAGTTGTTGTAGTTTTGCGAGTTCTAGGTTTCCTAGTTGAAGAGGATTTACTCCTCGTCGTCTTCTTCGCTGTTGTCATTTTCAAACCTCACGGCTACGATTTCATCGGGAATTAGATTCCCATTTTCGTCATACATCTCAGGGTGGGTATATGCCACCGCCTG
>Ga0066371_10000334_pt1 | contig 10728 bp, 10 predicted proteins | sample Knorr_S15_td_DCM_FD_71214 | JGI IMG/M metagenome (GOLD analysis project Ga0066371, IMG submission 71214) | Marine microbial communities from Southern Atlantic Ocean transect - Knorr_S15_td_DCM_ad_63m_LV_B | ecosystem: Environmental > Aquatic > Marine > Oceanic | place: Southern Atlantic ocean... | reverse complement strand
AAAACCCTGAGCAAGAGCAACAACAATTGTTCCTTTGATTGTCGCTCGAGCAGTCTTCTGAAATTCATTTAGAAGGTAGCTTTCATCGTCATTTTTCATCGGAAATGCATCCATGCAATGTTGCAATATTTTTTCACCATCTTTTAAGAAGAAGAAAGTGAGATATATAAAAAGGAATAACGAAATAAAGAAGTTAATAATATTGGCAGAAATTGTAGAGAGTGACTCGTAAAATATTTTTGAGGCACTGATTAAAAAGTCATCAGCTTTTTCAGTCAGTTGAGAAATATTCAGCCCAGACCAACCAATCAGATCATTGATTTTTGATTCATTTGGAATCATTTCTGCATAGCGCTCAAGGCTATAGTCATCATATGAATTGATAAAAATGATGAGCTCATTTGCTATCAGGCCTAGCATTCCAATAGAGGGCATAATGACTAGTAGTAGAATTAATATCAGTGCTAATATGCTTGATAATGATTTTTTATTCGTCTTAAAAAGAAGTTTCTCATATAACGGGTAAAAAATTATTGAGACTACTATTGACCACAATATTGGTGCTGCGAATTTGAAGATTATACTCACAAATAGGACTGTGATGACTGCCAATAATAAGTAGTAAGCATTTGTGCTTTTCATTGCCATTTTTACATTAAGTAATTAATTTATGATAATCATATCTAAAAATAACCAAATTGGATCAAGCTTTTGAATAATATTGTAGATAATGTGATTAGGGAACTGGAATTTAAAGCCGGTTTAGTCCTCTCTTCATATGGAGTTCAGGCTGAAATAAAAGCAGTACAGAATTATTTAAATGATGAATCAATAGAGGGCACCCTAAAAGATGCATGCCATATTATTTTTAGAGCGCATTTCTTAAGAGAAGCACTGAAGAGAGATGATGCAGAAGATGCCTGTTACAATCTCATGATGTTATGGGACCACTGCACTATAGCGGGTGATGAAAACTATAATCAAATTCTGACAGAATCTATTGAGAAGCTACTCAAAGTCACTAACAAGAGTATGAAAACAGTAAAAAATAGGCATCTAAGAGTGCTTGAATTGAATAAGATGAATTGGTCAATTGATGCAATTTCTGCAGACACTGGTTATTCTAGACGCCAAATCTCAAGGGTCATAAACGGCCACACAAAAAATTGATTCGTTGAATGTCGGGACGGCTGGATTTGAACCAGCGACCACTTGACCCCCAGTCAAGTGCGCTACCAGACTGCGCCACGCCCCGATTTAGATATTGGTTAGTCTAATAAATCTATGATTGATTCCAACTCTGAACGAATGGCAGAGATAGAAGTGCTTTTTGTCTCTTGATCAGATGCCTCATCAGAAAGTTTTTGTTTGGCACCTTTTATTGTGTAACCATTATCATAGAGTAATTCTTTGATATGTCTGATGAGCATTACATCATGCCTTTGATAATATCTTCTATTTCCTCTTCTTTTGATTGGGCTCAACTGAGAAAACTCTTGTTCCCAGTATCTCAAAACATGAGCTTCGACATTACATAAAGTGCTTGCTTCACTGATCGTAAAGTATCGCTTTGAAGGAATAGTCGGAAGCTGCCTATCTTCTGTAATCATTTATTTATCAACAGATTTAACTTTTGCTTTTAACTTCTGTCCAGACTTGAAAGTAACGACACGCCTCGCAGTGATTTCTACATCCTCACCTGTTCTCGGATTTCTTCCTGGTCTTGCAGGTTTATCTTTTAATTGAAAATTACCAAATCCAGAGACCTTTACCTCTTCCCCATTTATGAGGATTTCTTTGATAGTATCGAATAGACTGTCTACAAGCTCTTTGGCTTCTCTTTTATTTAGCCCAATTTGATTATTTAAGTCTTCTACGATGTCTGATTTTGTTAACGTCATTATCTGATAGTTATTTGAAATTCTTTTTCAAGCATGTTGATAACTTTTGACACAAAGTCATCAATTTCAGTATCCTTAAGGGTGCGTGATTTTGCTTGAAAAATCAACCCTATAGAGATACTTTTTTGAGTATTCTCACCTTTCTTTTTATCAAAGAGATCAAATACTATAACCTCTTTAAGATCATTGATATCTAGGTTCTCAATCTCTTCAATCACATTGCTTATTCTTCCCTCACTAGGTAGAACAAAAGACAAGTCTCTTCTTGATGAGGGATAGTATTCAGAGCTACTAAAGCTCATTAAGCCTGGTAATTCTAAGCAGTCAAAATCAATCTCAAAAACAAAAGGATCTTGTTCAAGTTTCATATCATTTGTCAGTTCTGGATTAAGCATTCCAATTATGCCAATGTTTTTATTTTTAAGTTTTATGTCGGCAGCAACACCTGGGCAAAGCATTGGGTGAGATACGGGCTCATATTTTATCTGTTCCAGACTAAACACTGAGAAAAGATCTTCCAAATGGCCTTTTAAGTCATAGAAATCAAGAGCATTTCTATCATATGCCCAGCTTTCCAATCTTCGACTTCCGTATATAAGGCCTGCGATTACATTTGTTTCTAAAGGACGACCCATCTTGCTGGTAAAACGTTTTCCAACTTCAAATATTTTAATATTTCTATGCTGTCTTTTAATATTGTGAGATAGATTATTCAATAATCCTGGCCAAAGTGAATTTCTCATCACAGACATTTCAATTGAGATCGGATTTTTTAAGTCGATCATATCGTTATTAGAGTTAGATAATGAATTCATAGATGGACTGACGAAGCTATAATTCACAACCTCGTTGTATCCAATTCGGTGAAATATAGAATCAATCTTCTCACGCTTTAATTGACGAGATGATTTTGTAATGAGCATCATGTTTTGTTGTTCAACTTTTTCAGGAATCTGATCAAATCCAAAGACCCTCGAGATTTCTTCAATCAAATCACACTCTTCATTGATATCAAATCGATAGCTTGGCGCTTTTACACTCCACCCTATATAGCCAAAATCCTTTTCTTTTATTTCCATATCAAGTCTATTGAGAATATTTTTAATTGTTTGATTTGGAATTGTTATACCTAATATTTGTTTGATCTTATCTTTTCTAAGCGTAATGAATTTGTTTTTAGGCATTCCTTTTTTATTGATTGATGAATGAATGGGGCCATTCGATCCCCCAGCAATTTGATTGATTAAGCTTGTAAATCTTTGTATTGCATATTCTTGTATTCTTGGATCGACACCTCTTTCGAATCTCATGCTTGCTTCACTGTGTAAGCTAAGCGATCTAGCTCTACCCATGATTGTTTCAAAATTGAAATAGGCTGACTCAAGAACAATATCCTCAGTTTCATTAGATATTCCTGAATCAAGGCTCCCCATGATTCCTGCAATACCTAATGCTTTGTTTGTATCGGCAATTAGAAGAAAGTTTGGACCTAGAATTTTTCTGCTGCCGTCAAGGATATCAATATACTCCTTGTCCTTTGCTCTTCTTACGATGATCTTTCTATCAATTTTTCTCAAGTCATATGTATGAAGCGGTTGTCCAGTTTCCAGCATTACAAAATTAGCAATATCAACAATCGCATTAATGGACTTATAACCAGATCGCTCAAGTTTCTTTATGAGCCATTTCGGTGTTTTTGCATTTTTGTTTATAGACTTGATAACTCTGGTCATGAAAACAGGACAATCTTCTTTAGATTGCACATCAACATCCATTATTTCCTTATGATGAATTTGAGGATCTGGGTGAGCTTGATTCATGATCTTGGAATTATCCAGTGCACTTATTTCTTGGATGATCCCTTTGTAACTGAAACAGTCGGCTCGATTAGGTGTCAAGCTGATATCTAGTATTGCTTCGCCTTTATCTTTTTCGATCTCTGATTCAATTCCTGACAGGGTCAAAAGATCGGATAGTTCTATAGCACTATAATCTTTTTTAAATGACTCATTGATCCATTTTACAGGCAGCTTCATAACTAGAATTGATTTAAGAAATTAAGATCATTTTCATAAAAAGATCGAATATCTTTTATGCCATATTTCAGCATTGTCAATCTTTCTACTCCCATACCAAAAGCATAGCCACTATATATTTCAGTGTTAATACCAAGGTTTTCTAGAACTTTTGGATGCACCATTCCGCATCCTAGTATTTCTAGCCATTTTTTATCCTTAGACAATATGTCTACCTCTGCTGATGGTTCGGTAAAAGGAAAGTAAGAGGGTCTGAAACGCACATCAGATTTCTCTTCAAAAAATGTATTGATGAATTGATGCAATATCCCCTTTAAGTGGCTGAAGTTTATTCCCTTGTCAATTACTAGGCCTTCAATTTGATGAAACATAGGCGTATGAGTTATATCTGAATCTCTGCGATAAACTTTACCTGGAGCTATAACCCTTATTGGGACACCATCTTTTTCCATGCTTCGGATTTGAATTGGGGATGTATGTGTTCTTAATAGATACTCAGAGTTAAAGTAGAAAGTATCATGCATTGCTCTTGCAGGATGGTTATGAGGAATATTGAGAGCAGTAAAATTATGGTACTCATCTTCTATCTCTGGGCCGTCTTCTACAACGAAGCCTGCACCAAAAAATATTTCTTCAATTTCTAGGAGAGTCTTGGTCACTGGATGTCTATGACCATGGAAATTTTCTCTTCCAGGAAGAGAGACATCTATTATTTTGTCTTCAATGCTTTGATTGATTTCTTTTTTCTTGATTGATGCCTTCCTATCAGAAAGCTTTTCTTTAATCATTGATTTGATTTCGTTGATTCTCTTCCCATATGCAGGACGATCTTTTGGATCAATTTTTGATAGTGATTTAAGAGCCGCTGTAACAGATCCTTTCTTCCCTAGATATTTGACCCTTAGAGATTCAAGTTCACTCGATGATGAACATTCATTTATTTCTTGGATTGCTGAATTTGACAGATCTGAAAGATTGTCGCCCATCAGGCATTCTCTAATGCGGTTTTTGCTTTATCCGATATGGCTTTAAATGCTTCTGAATCATGAACTGCGATATCCGCCAGGATTTTTCGATCAATTTCAACACCCGCAGATCTGAGTCCATGCATTAATTTACTATATGAGAGATTATTTTCTCTTGCTGCTGCATTGATTCTAATAATCCACAATGCTCTGAATGTGCTCTTTTTCTTTTTTCTGTCTCTATAAGCATATTGACCTGCTTTAGTGGCAGCTTGTTTTGCAACTTTAATCAGACGACTTCTGGCACCATATTGACCTTTGGTTTTTTTAAGTACCTTCTTATGTCTTGCTTTTGATGTTACGCCTCTTTTTACTCTAGCCATTTTTGTGTCCTATATTAACTGTAAGGCAATAGTTTTTTTACACTCTTCATATCACCCTCTGCAATCAGAGAAGACTTCCTGAGCTGTCTTTTTCTCTTACTGCTTTTTTTAGTGAGTATATGATTCAAGTGAGATGAACTTCGCTTGAATTTACCGCTACCAGTTTTTTTAAAACGTTTAGCGGCCCCTTTATTTGTTTTTAACTTTGGCATAATTAATTCTCAATTGTGTTTTGGCGCAACCACTGTGATCAGTTGTCTGCCCTCGAATTGGACTTCCTGCTCAACAGATGATATTCCCTCGATATCAGTTAGAACCCTCTTTAATAAGTCATGTCCCAACTCTACGTGTCTCATTTCTCTTCCTCTATACCTTAATGATATTTTTACTTTATTTCCTTGTTCTATGAAGTCTCTTATCTTATTAACTTTAACTTCATAATCTCCTTTCTCAATTAATGGTCGAAACTTAATTTCTTTAACTTGAATTGTTTTTTGTTTCTTTTTAGCTCCTTGATTTTTTTTCTTTTGCTCGAACAAATACTTACCGTGATCTAAGATCTTACAAACGGGTGGTTCGGTATTTGGTGAAACTTCTACAACATCTAAGCCTTTTGCCGCCGCCATCTCGATGGCCTCTCCTATTGGTAAAATCCCTAATTGACTACCATCTTCATCTATTAAACGAATCTCAGAAGCTCTTATTTGGCTATTCTTCCGAATCCTTTTCTTAGCAGCGATATTTTTTCTCCTTAATTATTAATTTCTTCAGCAACTTTTTCTAAAAAACTTTCTAGCTTCATGTTGCCCAAGTCATCACCTTTTTGAGTTCTAATGGTGATTTCCTCATCACAAACCTCTCGGTCACCTAAAACAACCATGTAAGGTACCTTATTTAAGGTGTGATCGCGAATTTTAGAGCCTATTTTTTCGTTTCTCAAGTCAATTTCTACTCTTAAGCCATTTTTTTTCAGAATCTTGTAAACCGAATCTGCATAATCATGCTGCTTTTGATTAATTGGTATGACGGAAACTTGCACTGGGGCGAGCCATAATGGAAATTTTCCAGCAAAATGTTCAACCAAGATTCCAAAAAATCTCTCTACTGAACCCAGTAATGCTCTATGTATCATGATCGGGTGATGTCTCTGGCCATCACTGCCTATGTATCTCATATCAAATCGCTCAGGAAGATTAAAATCAAGCTGAATCGTTGAGCATTGCCAGAGTCTTCCAATGGCATCTTTTATTTTGATGTCAATTTTTGGTCCATAGAATGCACCGCCACCTTCATCAATCTCATAATTAAGGCCTCTCTGATTCAAAGCATCCGTTAGAGCATCTGTTGCCTTATCCCATATCTCTTCGCTGCCAACATATTTTTCAGGTCTAGTCGCGAGATGTATTTCAAATTCTGTAAAAGTGAATTTGTTAAGCATATTAATGGCCAACTCTAGAATTCCACTGATTTCTTCTTCAATTTGATCTTCCGCACAGAAAACATGCGCATCATCCTGTGTAAAGCCTCTGACTCTCATTAAGCCATGAAGTGCTCCAGTCATCTCATGCCTATAAACGGTTCCGAGCTCAGCCCATCTGATCGGAAACTCTCTGTAGGACCTTAATTTATCTTTATATATAAGAACATGAAATGGACAATTCATTGGTTTCAAGCGATAAGATTGATTTTCATCATCTATTGGTGTGTACATTGAATCTTCATAAAAGTCTGTATGACCAGAGGTTTGCCAGAGCGTATCGAGAGCAATGTGAGGAGTATACAAAAGTTCATAGCCTGCTTTCTCGTGCTCCTTTTTCCAATATTTTTCGATCTCACTTCTTATCCTGGATCCATTGGGGTGCCAGAACACAAGCCCTCCGCCAGCGTCTTCTTGGATACTGAATAAATCTAAATCCTTTCCGATCCTTCGATGGTCTCTTTTTTCAGCTTCCTCAAGTTGAACTAGATATTGATCCAGTTCTTTTTTATTTCGCCATGCAGTGCCATAAATTCTTGTAAGCATTTCATTGCTTGAATCTCCTTTCCAGTATGCACCAGAAACCTTTGTTAGTTTAAACGCCCCAATTTGGGATAGGTTTGGTAGATGCGGCCCTCTGCAAAGATCAATAAAACCAGTATCCTCATTCTTGTAAATTTGAAAATCCTCAGCCTGATCTGACTCTTGAATAATTTTTATCTTATATTCTTCGGACAAGTTTTTAAATTCATCGATGGCGTTTTCCTTATCATGAAGTGACTTACTAATTTCTGACTTCTCTTTGATGATTTTTCTCATTTCTTCTTCTATGCGAGGAATATCTTCTGTGGAAATAGTATTCTCCGTATGAAAGTCATAGTAAAAGCCATCTTCAATAGTTGGGCCAATCGCCAATTTTGACTCAGGATAAATTTTCTTAATTGCCAATGCGAGCACCTGAGCTGCTGTTGTGTGCCGCATGATCTCAAGCCCTTCTTCTGAATCTAATGTGATAATCGATAATGAACAATCAGCATTGATTGGGTCAGTTAAATCCTTTTGTTCGCCATTAATGCTGACAGCAACTGCACTCTTGGCGAGTCCAGGCCCAATAGACAGAGCAACATCAAGCCCTGTCACCCCTTCTGGTAGTTCTTTAACAGATTTATCTGGCAATGTTATTTTCATACAATTGATTGTTTATTGAATTAATGATTAATGATTGTAACCGATACTGATTTGAATGACGGAGTTTTACTTCTATCGTCATTGCTTTGTGGTATGAGAATATTAGCCTCTGGCATATAGGTCATTACATTTCCAGGCTTAATGTTATATTCAGCAAGTTTTATTTCCTTTAACGACCCAGTCTCACTCTCTACATCTACTATAGAGCCATTGGAGAGGCCAAGTTTTTCAATATCAATTGCACTGATATAAAGAACATTTCTTGATTTCTGGTTTCTAAAAATATCCGCCTCGTCATAAATCATTGTGTTGAACTGGCCCTCACTTCTAACTGAAGAGAGATTGAATGAATTTGAGACATTGTCTTTCTTCCATTTTGTTTGAGTTGGAATGTTGAACTTATAATGAGAAGTTTGAACGGATGCTTCATTATGATCGATATTGGCGTTTTCTGATGAATGAGGTATTTCATCAATACCAAGGTCTGGCAGTAATGCTTTTACAGCCTCTGTTATATCTTTATGGTTGCTGAAGTGCTCAAAAGCAAGGCCAGTCTTTTTCAAAGATCCTGAAGCTATGTCTGAAATGATTTCTATTTCAGTTTTAAGATCATTAGCTGACCCCGTATCATTTGGATTCCTAATCGGTAGAATCAGATTTTCATTATCAATTCCAAATAAGTGTGTCTCATTTAGAGTTGAGTTGACCATCACCTTGAAAGGTATTTTTTCGAGAGCTGATTCTGAGAATTCTCTATCAGGATTTACTGAAAATAAATTACCCCCAAGAAGAAAGGCAAATTCAATTTCTCCGTTTTCTGCTGATTGCATACATGAGAGTGTATCCTTACCTCTTTCTTTTGGGATTTTAATGTCATATGTATTCTCAAATGAATCAAGTATTTTTCTCTTAGTAGATGAATTGAAGCCCATAAATGGTAATTGAGGCGCATTATCATGCCATCTGAGCGGCAATAAGCCCTTCCCTTTCCCAGTGACCATATCTCTCAGGATAGCCAAGTTTATTATTGACCCAATGTTATCTGTTCCATTGACATGATGTGTTAGACCCATGCCCCAAGTAAAGACAGCTCTTTTTGAGGAAAGATAAAGTTCACCAATATGTTGGATTTCTTCATATTCTAGGCCAGAGTTTATTTTTATGATCTCCCAAGAGACACCATTCAGATAATTTATAAATTCTTTAAAACCATGTATATTTTTGCAATTTGAACTGACATCAATTTTTTCATGTTCAATCAGATACTTGGATAGACCTGAAAACAAAGCCACATCACCACCTATATTGGGTTGGCTATAATGCGATGTGAGTTTTTGAAGTTCAGGCTCAACTGAAGGGTTAATCGTCACGATATTCTTACCGTCTTCTTTATGTTTACGAAGAATATTGGCAAATCTAGGATGGTTTGAAGTTGGATTAGCGCCAATCACAAAAATTAAATCTGAGTATTTAAGATCATCATATGAAATGGATTTATCAGCAGCTCCAATAGATGCACTTAAAGCAATACCCGAAGCTTCATGACAATAGTTTGAACATGTATTTATGTGATTACAGCCAAGTGATCTTGCAAAAAGATCTAATGCGAATGATGCTTCATTGGATGATCTTCCAGAGGCATAATAGAAGCTGTTTTCTGGGTTAGACTCCTCAATTCTACTCATGATTATATCTGAGGCTCTTTGATAGCTAATTACAGAATATGTTTCGTCTTTATTAGACTTGTAGAGTGGATATTTTAGCTGACCAAGATCCAGCAATTCCTTAGCTGACAATTTCTTTAGCTCTGATAATTTGATATTTTTAAACAGATCTGAACTGATATATTTATGGCTATTCTTTGGTGTCATGCTGATTAGACCTTAATCATTGAGATACGATGTTTTCCATTTGATCAACTTCATTTGACTTATTTTCCTGCCATTTGGATCGATATGAGGCTGGCTCTACTTCAACTGCAGTGACCTTATATTCTGGACAATTTGTAGCCCAGTCACTGTTTTCAGTTGTTACAACATTAGCCCCAGTTTCAGGATTATGAAACGTTGTATATACCACACCGGGTGGAATTCTTTCTGTCACGAATGCTTTAAGAGTGGTCTCACCCTTTCTGCTTCTAAGAAGAACAAGATCACGATGCTTTATTCCTCTCATGTCAGCATCCGAGGGATGGATCTCAAGCACATCCTCATCAGACCATTTGTTGTTATGGGTTCTTCTCGTTTGTGTTCCCACATTGTATTGAACGAGATTTCTTCCCGTAGTCAGCAATAATGGAAATTTCCTATTGGACTTCTCAGTAGTAGGGACAAAGTCAGTGATCATGAACTGCCCTTTTCCTCTTACAAATTCTCCGACATGCATTATAGGGGTTCCTTCAGGTGCATTCTCATTGCATGGCCATTGAATACTCCCCAGTTGATCCAACCTTTTAAATGAGACACCAGTGAATGTTGGTGTTAGTTCTGCAATTTCATCCATTATTTCTTCTGACGACTTAAAATTCATCTCATAACCCATGGCTTGAGCAAGTTCTTGAGTAATCTCCCATTCATGTTTGCCAGTAATTGGCTCCATAACTGGTCTTACCCTGTTTATCCTTCTCTCAGCATTTGTAAAAGTCCCATTTTTTTCCAAGAATGAAGTCCCTGGAAAAAAGACATGAGCAAATTTTGCTGTTTCAGTTAAGAAAAGGTCTTGAATGACAACACAGTCCATAGATGAGAAAGCTTCTTCAATATGCTGAGTGTTTGGTTC
>Ga0066371_10000332_pt1 | contig 10745 bp, 9 predicted proteins | sample Knorr_S15_td_DCM_FD_71214 | JGI IMG/M metagenome (GOLD analysis project Ga0066371, IMG submission 71214) | Marine microbial communities from Southern Atlantic Ocean transect - Knorr_S15_td_DCM_ad_63m_LV_B | ecosystem: Environmental > Aquatic > Marine > Oceanic | place: Southern Atlantic ocean... | reverse complement strand
CCCACCACCAGCAGGACCAGCAACACCATCAGCAATACCTTGTGCTAATGTTGGTGGTTTAATAGGGTTAGTTACTGGGTTACCCTCAACTGTTGCTTCAGCAATATTAACACCAGCACCTCTTGCTTCCTCTGGTTTAGATGCCTTTGGATCAGCAGGTGCAAGACTTGTCTTAGGATATGAGTTACCGTCTCTCGCTGGTGTGTCAGCTAATGATTTCTGTTGTGCAGTAGAAGTTTTCTTCTTCTCTGCAATAGTACCGTCTGCAATGGTAGTGAATGCATCTGACTTCTGCTGTTGGAATCCTCTAAATGCTCCTAGTACACATGGTAGTTGTGCTTCTTCACCATCAAGGAAGAAACCTAACACCCATGCTCCTGGTTGTAATTCTGTTGTAGTACCTGTTGCTTTAGTTTGTGGTTGGTCACATGGTAATAGCACAGTTGCCCACGGAAGTATCTCAGTAGGTAACTCCTTTAGATACGCTTGTTCATCATTCATCCCAGTGTACCAACCTAGGATACGTACCTTAACACGTCCGATCTGTGAGGGGTCTTCGATGTCCTCGACCTCTCCTACCCACCATGTATATCCATCCCTTCCGAGATAATCAGTACGCTGTGCCATTGTAATATAGTTTTCTTTTATTTATCAAGTCTAGTGAAGAGGAATTCACCATCCTCCTCAGGTTTACCCCAACGGAATGCTCCAGTCTCCACATCATATCCAGTATCAATAGCACGATAGTCATTCTTTTTGAATCTTATCTTTGATACTAATCGTGATGGTCCCTGAATACATTCTCCATCAGTATTCCCACTCCACCATTCACCATCCCAGTGCCAGATGAAGTTACAAGTAGGGTCACCAGTAATAAGATTCCTATTTTTACTATAGATGATGTTTTCATCCATCACCTCCCATTGATATTGAATTATATTATATGGATTATCTTCTCCCTTATACTTATACCAAGACTTCACCTCTAGTACTCCATACTGAGGTTCTGTTATTCTTATATCAATCTGAGGCCACTGTGCAGGATTAGAGTATGCTTGCCTCTGATTCCTATAGTGTCCAACTACATCATTAAATTCCATTACGATACTTTTGTGCTTGATACAGCTTCTGTACTATCGGGGTGGTCTTTTAACCACTGGGCATAGTTGAATCCTGATCCAGGTGGATAGATGTACCATCCATCATCATCAAACTTACCTGACTTATCTGCTATCCTTGACTCCCTTGATGGGTAGGTAGGGTAAGGTCTCTTACCCTCTCTCATCTCTCTACCCTTTCTCTTTCTCATTTGATTACCAGTCTCGTGGTTTGGATCCCACTCTGGACATGATGTACCAAGGATCTCCCTGATCATCTCTTTGGTGTAACCATTAGGATGCATTAGTAATGATCCTCCAGTCCTTCCTGTGGTACAGGTTTCCAATCTTTACCATAATATTTCTCTAACATATTATGATGAGGAGCTCTATCGAGTTGCTCTTGTGTGAATGTGATCTTCTTAGGTGGCTCTGGTGGGAATAACTCAGTCTGTATACCATGTGCTTCCCAGAACCATTCCTCTGGATCCTCTCCTTTCATGTGTGTGAAACCATAAAAAGTCCCATCATCTCTCACATATAACATGTGATGATCATGGGGATTAAGGAGCCACATCTTACGAAGTTTATCGGTAGGTTTGTAACCTATCTCCTCCTTAGTTAACTTTTTAATCGTCATACACCAAGCACTCAGGCTCGTCTGGGTGCATTTCGCAAAATAGTTCTATTGCATTAGGATCGTGATGATCACCTGCATCTATCTCTGCTCTGTGATGCTCTGCATAAACTTCTAACTCGTGTAACTCTTCCTTGAAGTGTCTACGAGCAGCAGGATTAGTTTGAGGATCATCAACAAGATCCCTGTCCCTCTGAATATGCTGTTCTATGGTTTGCATGTTATTTACCATAAGCTGTATAGTTATTTATTAGTCTTCTGTCTTTGGTACCGAGTCCCTGACAAGATATAACCTGGATGTAAGACCTTCTCGCTTGTATATGTGAGTTAATCCAGCGATAACATAATTACCACTAAACCTCTGGTCTACCTTAAGATTCTCACCCTCCTCTATTGATGCAGGTATAATAACATTAATTAAATTACCAGCAGTTAGAGCAGAGTTACCTGGTACCTCTAAAATCAACTGAATTGACTTAAGTAAATTATACCTCGCTGCTGCATATTGTGCAACTGCCATTGTGTCGATATCAGGATTTGTACCATTATTAGGGTTAGCAGTACTAGTTTGATTCTTTAAACCAGGCAGACATCTTATCTTCATCCTAGTTGGTTGTGTCTTCTCAATATCAAAGAAGTCAGGTATCTTATATGGTGGCATCTCCTCTAAGGTATCTGCCTTTCCAAATATACCACCAAATGTTAATATCCTCGGTTCATTTACAGTACCACCTGGTGCTGGTGACATCCCACTACCTCCTTGTGCGGTTACATCATCAGCCTCAGCATCCTCCTTCTTACCAGATACAGGTACGAAACTATCCCTCTGAGTTGCTAATGATATACCAATAGCAGCAGTCTTATAGGTACCCATCCTCATATTAGATAGATGGTTTGCTTTGTCAGGATACTTAATACTCTCTATAGCATACCTACCAAGTGTACCCATACCCTCCTGTGATTTCTGGACGTAAGTATAAGTGTATACATTCTCTCTATGTGCATGTCCCTGACATATACCATCTATAGATCTAAAGTTAAATCCATTCCTATTCTCCCAGAATAAGAAACCAGACTGCTTATTAGATCCCTTACTCTTATTAATTCTACTGACCTTATCTGATAGGAAATGAATAGCATCACTAGGTTTCCAACTACATGCTAAGAATGTATATTTGGAATGATTCTCAAAGTTATCTTTCTTTATCTTATCACCACCCTTTGCCTTAAGATAGTTCTCACAGATATACTTTGGTATACAGTCATCATCTACAGCACCATCTCCAGGTCCAAATCCTTTGAATACCTTATTCATCTCATCAACATACATCTCAGGAGATACAGTGTGTAGAATATACATCTGTCCTCTCTCACTCTTAATAATACTACCGATCTTAAAGACCTGCATCCTAAACTTAAGAGGCTCCTCCTTCATTGCAGCAGAAGTAACTAACTCAACATCAATATACTCACCACCAAGTAGATTCTTATTAAAGTCTACAGCATCAAATATACTGAAGTCACACCTTAAGAAGGATGACTCTATAGACTCATGGTACTCAAAATCCACCACTAGATTTCCGATGTCCAGTTTATCTCCACTGACCATCTCCATCTCTAATTTCTTTAGCTCAAACTTTCTAGGATCTTCATAGACTTCCTCCCCAGGACCATATTCAATCTGGGTGAGACTATTATGAAATTGTTGTAATATTTCAGGTAATGCCATTTACATAAACTCCACAGGATCTGTCATAAACTCAGGCAACAATCCATACTTAGGTTTTATGAATTTGTCAGCATCTAACTCATGGTCACTAGGTATAACAAAAGGTACATCTTCACCAGTATTTGATCCTATAATAGGAGCTGCCTGTTCTTCCATAGCAACTACCTGAGGACCATCTAATGCCTCCTGTAATTGCTTAAATTTCTCTGTATTCTCTCTCTGCTTTGCTTCCTCCAGTCTATCTCCCATCAAACGATCCTTGATGTTCTTAGCACCATCAAGTAGATTACCACGCTTATCAAAATCAAATGCATTACCAGTTGCTGTATCTAAAGCACCTGCTAACCATCTTGCCATACCTGCTGGTTTACCCTCTTCATCCTTTGCACCAAGTTTACCACCTAACCATTTCGCTGCTCTAACCCCTGGTAATGCATTAAATCCTTGTACTGCCTTACCACCTAACCATTTCGCTGCTCTAACCTGTGGTAATGCATTAAAACCACGTCCAAGACCACCTAAGAATCTCTCCTTAATGGTAGGTTTAGGTGCAGCAAGTCTTTCAGGTGGCATATCGTCACCTGATACATCAAACTTAGTTGTTATACCACCCTCTCTTAACTGATCTCCACTCTTTTTCTGCTTGAAATCATAATATTCCTGGAATGGCACTTCTTTTCCATTGATATATGCCTTCCCTGTCTTGGTATCGTACTTGGTACCAAGTTCACTAGAAGTTGAAATACTGCGGCTATAAGTCCGTGTTGCTGTTGGATCATTCTTTAAAGCTTCAATCTGTGCTTGTCTATTCTGATATTTACGTGAGCTCTTATATTCTTCCCAAGTCTTCTTACCCTTATCTTTCTTCTTCCATCCACCACCCCACATATATGGTTGTAGTCTCTGGTCATATGCCTGTGGTAATGAATAACCTTGTCTCTTTGCTTCTCCTAGGCGTGTCTTAGTTAATCCAGGTCTCTGTCTAGTAGCAGGAGTATCAAATGGTACTACAAATGCACCACCTGATGCCATCTTAGATCCAACCCACTCCGTGCCATGACCTATAAATGCAGTACTTCTACCACCATCTAATGATACAGGATAACCTGACTGTGGACCTTCTATCCATCCACCAGACTTAAATAAACCACCCTTAGCAAAATCAAATTCATTCTTACTATCCTTACTCTCTACTACCTCAGGCTTCTTATCTCCCTTTTCTGTTTTCTTTGGTTTTACAGGACCACCAGATTTCCAGTAATCTTCTATTACATCTGGTTTCATTGGGGGTTTATTTCCCATCGCCAACTTCATCCAGACAGCATATCTCTGCTTCTCTGTAAGAGTTTGTCCAGGAACATACGGCTCTCCACCTACCTTTCTTTCATTCCATTTGTACGATATAGTTTTTGACTCAGGTTTGGGTTGCTTCTTACCCAGACCAGTATCTTGACCACTTTTTAATCCTGAGGATGAGTTCTTATCTTGCTTCTTATCTCCACCACCAACAAATAACTTAAGCACCGCAGTTAATGCTTTCATACCTAAGAATAAGGGCCAGAATAGTATCTTAATACCTGTGCCAATTATCTTAGTGATAATAGGCATATGAGGTTTGATAGCATTAACTATACCACCCATTACTTCACCTAATACAGTGAAGAATTCCTCCATTGGTTTCTTAATCTGCTCAACCACACTACCAAAGGTGTCACCAATCATCTTGAAGAATTCACCTATAGGTTTAGTAATTGGTTCTATCAATCCACCAACTGCCTTACCTACAGTGCCACCTGCCATACTACCAATCATACCACCCAGTGCTCCAGCACCAGGAATTCCAGTTGCAGCACCTAATGCTGCTCCTGCCATTTGACCACCAGCAGCACCTACAGCAGCACCACCAGCTTCAGAAGTACTACCACCAGCAGCTTTAACAACACCAAATGTACTAACAGCAGCACCACCAGCAAGTAATCCCTTACCTAGCTTACCATCCATAAACTTACCAACCTTCCCGAACCTATGTCCAGTGGCTTTCTTAAGTTTAAATTGTTTTAACTTATCTTCCTTACTACCAAATCCAAAGAGACTCTTCAGTCCATTACCTAGTTTACTAATGATGCTACCAAGCATCTCAATCCCTTTCTTGGGATTCTTCAGGAATGCAAATGCTGCAAATAAAGGTGTAGCACCCAGTATGAACTGGAATATACCAAAGAAACCTTTAAGACTTATGGGATTCTCAAAGAAGTTAGCAAGTCCGTCCAGCCACATGCCCGAAAAGAACCCTGCGACATTAAATATAAACTTACCAATCCCCTCTATAGTCTTAAAGAAGGCAGTAACTTTCTTAGGATTATTCGCTATCCAATCAAATATCTTATAGGTTATGAATGTGCCTATAAGATTACCAAATAGACTCAGTATAGTGCCAAAGAGACTCTTACCTACTTTCTTAGTCTTATCAGCAAATGTCTCTCCTATCCTCTTGAGTAATGGATCCTTCTCAGTCTTATTCTCTGCATCATCTCTCTCAGTTTTCTTTCTTCTATCCTTCTCTTCCTTATCCTTCTTCTTTGTTCTAGTAACTTTAGCTTTATCTGCTATCTTCTCTTTCTTTACAAGTAACTTATTATCCTTTATCTGGGATTTTATATTAGATCTCCAACTATCTAATGTAAACTGAGTGTTCCTAGCAATACTATTAAGAGTCTGTCCAAGTGAATTGATACCAGCAATGGTGGTAGTCATACCAGCACCAAAACTTTTCTCAACCTTACCTAATCTATTAGCAGCAGTGATAGGAGTATAATTTGACTGAGCACCAGAAACACCCTTATAAGAGATCATCTTATACATTGAGGGCTTAGATACTTTTACTGTCGGTGCCATCTATTAACAAGTAAACATTGGTGAAGTTGGTGCGTATATAGGCACTGGGTTATTACCAGTATTATTTATTACTGGTTGTCTGATTGTTCTTATAATTGTCCTAGGAGAAGGCATGAAATTCTCAACCCTCTCTGCATCCTTATCCCTCTGTGCTTTATATTGGAATTGTGCTAGGTGCTCTGTCCTCTTCTCAGATAAGTCTCTCATCTTATCAATAGACATCGCTGACCATGTTTCCTTAGGTGCTGGTGGCTTTGCTGTTGATGCTCCAAATCTGGTTTTAGGTTTCCTACCCATACCAAATAATTTACCAATACCTCCTGCTAATGCACCAATAGGATTAACAATGGTCTTACCAGCAGCAAGGGCTACCTTACCAACAGCACCAGCAGCAGTTCCAATACCTTTAGCAATAGCACCAGGTGCATTCCATATACCCCTACCAACAGCACCAACACCCTTACCAATTAAACCAACACCCATACCAAGACCCTTAGCAATATTCCACAACCCATGACCAAGACCCTTAGCACCCATCGCTGCCATCTTGAATGGCATCTGTTGTAAATTCTGAATCCAATTATTACCTCTTCCATCAAAATCAAATATACCACCAGTCATAGTATCAGCGATACCAGCTAACATACCCCTAAAACCACGACCTTTTTTCTCCTTCTTACTCTGCTCTAGTTTTACTTTTGGTGTATCCTCTAAAGGCTTTATATCATCCTTAGGCTCTGCTGTGACCTTCTTCTTATGCTTGTTATGGAGTATGTCCATAGCAGAGAATTGTACATAAGTTTCACCACTATAAATTCTCTCACCACTACCATCAATACCTTTAGGCATGTTGGTTATATTATATTCTATACTTCTAATATTACCTGGGACATGTGTCTCATTTATTATTTCATATACTGGTTTCCATCCTTTAGGGAATGGACTCTTTTTCCTCCTCTTATTCCTAGCAGTCTTCTGACCACCACCAAATATTCCACCCAATATCATGGGTTGTGGTGTTGGTTGTATGAAACTCTGATTATAAACAGGACCACCCTCTGCCCTGCTAATATGATAAACGTTTTGATAAACAGGACCACCCTCTGACCTGCTGAGGAAACTCTGATTTGTGATTATTGCATTCTTAACAACACCACCTTCTGATTTCTCCTCAACCTCCTCAAGTTTTACATCCTTACCAGGATCCTTACCTCTTATAACTTTCCATGCAAATCCTATAGGATTCATCATGAATGCGAATATATTCTTAGCAGCACTTATAATAAACTTAAGTATGCCTCCTATAATCTTAATAGCACCACCTAATATAAACGCAATGAAGGACAGTAGTGGTTTCAATCCCTTCATTAAGAGACCACCCAATCCACCTATGAATTTGAATAAGGTACTTAAGAAGTCACCTATACCTAGATCTTTAAATACACCAAATATAAGATCCTTAAACATCACGAAGGTATCTTTAATAGGTCCAAATATTGGTTTAATTACTGGTAGGAATGTCTTACCTATCCACTCTCCTAGAAATCCACCTAAAGCATTACCAACTATAGGTCCAAATGGTCCCAAGAATGGTGTTAATAATGCAGCACCAACCATTCCTCCTGCTGCCTGACCCATACCTGCACCTATTGCCTGAGTCGCATCCTCACCCTGTGAGATACCTGCAAAAGCCCTAGTGATACCACCAACAGCAGCAATACCCTTCTGCATGCCAGGTTGCATCAACTTACCACCAATATTCTTACCCTTCTGTAAGTGAGTGGCTCCTACCCTCTTATTATGTGCCTTACCAAGTTTCCTTGCGTCTTCAAACCTACCCTGTTTCTGTAACTTCTTCTGCTGTTTAGCAACTGATTTCTTCTGTGCTTTATATTCTTGCTCTGTATAAATCTTACCCGTTTCTTTATCTCTATATCCCGTCTTCCTCCACATCTCATAATTCTTTGCCTCTACCTCTCTACCAGTCTGGTCACTGAATACCTTCTTGAGCTTCTTACCATCACTGAAGATCTTTAAAGGATTAAGTAGATACCTAAGAACCCCAAACCCACCTACGAAACTAAGGAATCCAAATAAGAATCTAAACCCTCTCTTTATCGGTCCCTCCTTGAAGTTACCGAACATATTGGTGAGACCACCAAATAAGGAATCTATTCCAAATCCTGCTAAGGCAAATGCAAACTTACCTATCCCAAAGATTACCTGAAAGATCTTTGTTGCTTTCTCTGAGTTTTTAGATAACCAATCAAAGGCACCATACAGTACAAAGAAGTTGAACAATGGTCCAAGCATCTTTGCTAGTCTACCAAAGAAACCTAACACTTTCTTACCTGCTTTTTCTTTTAATCCCTCATTCTCCTTGGTACCATCATCTATACCTTTCTCTGCTACCTTCTCTGCTTGATCTCTCTTCTTCCTCCTGAACATCTTTGTCCAATTGGATAACCACTTCTTAAATCCTTTCTTCTCTGTAGATTCTTCCTCTACTACCTTCTCTACCCTCTCATCCGATCTATCTGATAACCACTCTTTCTCAAACTTAATAAGTTTATGAGTCTCTACCATATTATTGGCAATAGACTCCGTTACTTCACCAGTACGATTGATACCCTTCCGAATCTCATTGAAAGATCCAGAAAAAGGCCCATCATCACTGGGTGGTTTAATTTTAACGAAACTCTTGATTGCCATTTATAGGGACATCCCCGATTCTTCTTTTGCTTGCCGTCTTTCCTCTTCTTGTATATGAGCAATGAGGAGATTCACGTAAACATCACGTTCCCACGGTATCATGTCTTCCAACTCAGTTAATGAGTATTTGTGGTGTTGCATTAATGCGAAGTTAGTCTTGTAGTAGTTTTCAAGACTGTCATGCATTAACGCTACTCGAAAAAAGCCGCTAGACCCTCAAGTACCAGATCACTCGTAACTTTAGTTTCAGGATTTGTCACACTTAAGTTATATGATAGCTTAGGCATTGTTTCAAAGAAAGCTTGCACCTTCTGAAACTGCTCTGCATTTAGATTCTCAAGAAACTCTAATGCTTCCTTATGTGAGAATGAATCATATACCTCTTCTGAATCATATACTTGGTCAATACAACCAGCAGCTAATTCAAAAACATCATCCATAGTAGGATTGTCAGATAGGTTTTGTTGAATGAATACATCCAATGATGGATATTTCATCTTAAGACCTACATTACCATCCAAATCAATTTCATTACTATGTCCTTCAGGTATATTAATTTCCACTTCTTGTAGTGGAATAGTCACATTGACAGTAGTCTTTTCATCGTCTGGACATGTAACTTTAAATTCACTTGTCTCACCAACAGCAACAGATCTAATCTTAAGGAAGATATATTCAATCTCGAATGTAGCGAGTTGTTCAACCTTAGTCTTTAAATTGGTACAGTTTTTAATAATGGTCTTGACTGCTTTAACCATCTGCTTGTTGTCTTGCGACTCCATAGCAAGGTAAAGTAGTTTCTCTTCCTTCACGAGGAAGGGACGGTATGATACTTTTGTGCCTGTAATAGGCAACTTCATCTCATACTCAGGTATGGCTAACTTTGGTAAAGGCATAACAATTAATTATATTATCTTTATTTAGGTGCCAAATCTAGCTACTGCTTTTTGATTTGGACTAACGCCAAGAGCACCTTGTGCATCAGTGAACCCGTTAATATATCTATCAGGGGTATTATCATTTAATACATCATCTGCAATAGTATCAAATCTATATCTCTCATACTTGAATCCTACCTTAAACTTGACTAATCCTGCTGGAGCATTACTAAATGTCAATCCTCCCAAATCACTTGGGTAACATCCAAAGAATTGCCATACACCTGTAGTCCTATTAAGTCTAGTTGTATAAACTTGTCTATTAGCATTAAGACCACTGTAGTTAACAGGAGATGCTAATTCCCACTTAAGTATCTGCACATTAGTAATATACTCATCATAGAAGGTAGCAGTATTCTGTGCATCAGATGCAGTATAATTCATCCACTTCTCAAAGAATGTGCGATGAATCAAATCTTTAGTTGTTACAAACTCTATACTTAGGTCTGAGTTTGCCTGATTAGTTGCATATGACCACTGCACACCAACATTTGTCTTTGATTGTGATGTAGTAACTCTTCTTCCAGGTACCGTTACAGTATCAGCAAGATAATTCATAGCATCATAAACACCACGCTGATCTCTTCTCAAGTTAGGATCGTTTGCTGCTAATACTGGTGGCATAAAAATATCTACGCCATACAGGTTAGACCTAGCAGGCTCCTTACCAGTCGTGGTGAGTAATTGCTTAAAATCTTCAAACCCAGTGCTCATTTGAGTCTACTCCATATAATGCT